>JUEG02000528.1_pt1 | contig 10846 bp, 10 predicted proteins | sample 432341 | NCBI WGS metagenome assembly JUEG02 (sample SAMN02953476, study PRJNA257561) | rock porewater metagenome | biome: terrestrial; feature: Opalinus Clay rock; material: porewater; isolation source: Opalinus Clay rock BIC-A1 borehole | place: Switzerland: Mt Terri URL, St-Ursanne ...
GTAGTTTCTGGTCCTTCTGTTGTAGCTGATGAAGCTTCACTTATCTATTCAATGAGCACTGAGGGTTCTTGGATTCCATATCTATTAAACGATATAACAACGGACAAAGAGTTGGTACTAGAAGGTGAATTCAGAAATAAAAACCTTCCTGAAAATGATCTATATCGTAAATTAGCTTTCTATGCTCAAGATGAAGCGCGTAATATAACTGCAAGATATACATTAACTGCTCCAAAGTTAACCATTAAGAGTCCTAACACGAGCATTCAAGGTGGAACATTTGTTGGGGATGTTTACGTTGAAGCTATTGGATTCAATTTATCAAAAGAAGCAAAAATTGAAGGTAATGTATACTTTGCTACAGAAGAAGCCAAGGCTACATTTGTAATGGGTGAAGCTAGCTCCATATCAGGAGTACAAGAATTAAAGACTAACTAATCATTAATAACGAAAGCAGTTAGCAAAAAACAGTGTCACAAATTAGACCAGGAACATAGTTCCTGGTCTAATTTTGTGTATATCTATAAAATTATGGTCTTCAATTTTTTAATTTTATTCTTCTATATATTCTTCTTTCAATATGATATTTAATAACAGCGCTGAAACCGTACCCGCACTTATTCCTGAAGAGAATAAGCTTTTTAAAAATCCAGGAAGATTTTGAAGGAAATCAGGGCGTACGGTTACTCCTAAACCTAGGCCAATAGAAATAGCCAAAATAAGCATATTTCTATTGTTTAATGGAACTTCCTTTAAGGTTTTGATACCGGCAGCGGCAACCATACCAAACATAATAATTCCACCGCCTCCTAAAACCGGGTTAGGCATAATAGCAATAAGTGCTCCGAATTTTGGAAAAATACCTAGTACAATGAGAATAATACCGGCTATAGCAACAATAAATCTACTTGCAACCTTTGTTATTGGAATAAGACCTACATTTTGGCTAAAGGAAGTATTAGGACCTGCATTGAAAAATCCGGCTAGTAAGCTCCCTACACCATCACATAGGATTCCAGAAGAAATTTCTTCATCGGTTAATTCACGACCTGAGGCTTCACCAACGGCCATTAAAACCCCTACGGTTTCAATAGTCGTTACAAGGTATGCAGTGAAGAAGGTAATAAATGCACCAAGACTGAAGGTGATACCATATTTGAATGGGGTGGGTAGAGCCAACCAAGCGGCATCTTTTACAGGTGTAAAATCCAACAATCCTAAAGGAAAGCTGATGACATATCCAAAAATAAGACCAATGATGACCGCTGCAGAGCTAACAATACCATTACCATATCGATTCAAAAGCATGGTAACAATCATCACGCTCACTGCAATACTAATATTAAGCACACTACCATAATCTGGAGCACCAAAACCTCCAGCGGCCCAATCGATGGCAACCGGAAGCAAAGTAAGACCTATCAACATTACAACGGTACCTGTTACGATAGGTGGGAAAAATCTTCTTAATGGCTTAATAAATCTGCTTAATATAATTTCAATAAAGGATCCCATGATGGTTGCACCAAATATTCCTGCAAGGCCTGATGAAAGCCCTACTGCAATGGATGGGCCTACAAAAGTAAAATCCGTACCCATAACACATGGAACTCTGGCACCGATCTTCCATATCCCTCTTGCTTGAAGCCAAGTCGTTACACCAGCCATGAAGATTGCCGCACTCACGAGATAGGCTAGATCTGCGACGGGTAATCCTAATACACCACCTACAACCAAGGGAACCGCAACAATACCCCCAAAGGCTGCCATGATATGCTGTAGAGCCAGAATAATACTTAAATGCATCGGTGGCTTATCTTCAATTTTATAGAGAATTTCTGTAGAACTCTTAACTTTTTGTACACTTTCCATTGGTATACCTCCCTAATTAAGATTTTGTTCACTCGTAATTCAGAATAGTTGTGCACCTCCTCTAAAAATGGATTTTTCATAAATCGATATGTACGACCAATAATAAAGCTTTTCATAGGCTATATTTTATAAAAGTGTAAGTTTTCCTTTGTAATATTTTCATAGCATTTAACAAGCATATCTATCAAGTGCATTCAAATATTATGTTTTAATCGAATAAATGAATGGAATAAGCAAGAACCGTACTTTGTAGAGAATATACAAATTATTCTAAATTATATAAATAAATAAATTATGATGAATTATCAAAAAAATGAAGGAGTTTAGAAGCTTATTCAGAAACTCTATTACTATATATCAATGAAAATAATCCATTATTCGAAATTATATCAAAACATAAATGGGGTGCAATGTTATGTTGAGAGAAAGCGGAATTACGGTTAAACAAGCTCTTGAGATGGACTGTCTTAAAAAAAGCAAAATTATTGCAGGACATAATGGTATACAAAACGTTATTACCAGAGTAAATATCATGGCAGACCCGGATGCTTTGAATTGGGTCAACGAAGGGGAATTGCTGTTAACTACAGCATATTCCTTTAAAAAAGATGATATTAAGAGTCAGAAGAGACTTATTATTGAATCTAGTAAGAAAAACTTAGCGGGTATCGGAATAAAGATATACCCCTATATTGATGGACTCTCTCAAGAGGTTGTTGATTGTGCAAACTCCTTAAACTTTCCAATTATTGATTTGTACTATGCCACGGCTTTTACGGAAATCATGACCCCAATATTTAAGGAAATCTTTAATAATCAGGTTGCAATATTGCAAAAGGTGGAAAGGGTACACAGCGATTTAATGGGTGTCGTACTTAGAGGAGGCAATATCAGACAGATTATTAAAGTTTTAAAGCAAACAGTAGAAAATCCCATCGTAGTTCGAGATCATTATTTTGATCAATATATCGTTGACATGGACAATAACGAAAAATGTGATTACAAAGAGCTTATTGTTAAATCGAATGCTTTCTTTGAAAGTCATAGTGAACATAAAAGTATTGATGTTACAACAGAAAGAAATGATCAATGGGAGGAAAGCGTTGTAAAAAAACTACTTATTCCCATAGTAGTAAAAGGTCAGGTATTCGGTCACATTTTAGTATGGGGGATAAATAGAGAGATATGTAACGTGGATAGGGTTGCATTGGAGACGGCATCTACCATCATTGCCCTTGAATTTTTAAGAAAAAGCTCCGTGTATGAGGTTGAGCATAGATATAAGGTTGAGTTTTTTGAAAATCTTATAACAGCAGATACAAAAAGAAAACAGGCAGCCATTGAGAGGGCGAATATATACAAGTTACAGGAAGATGCCTTTTATACGGTTACAAATATTTCTTTAAGAAATTACTTCAAAAAAAACAGGAAAGAATCCGCTTTTAAAGAAGCCAAAAACAGATTAACCATGGAATTGGAAAGAAAATTTCAATTGCTTGAATGCAACGGTCTAGTAATTCATAAGGAGGATAAGATATCGATTCTTACAATGTGGCTTTCTGAAAAAGAAGGGCGTAAGAAGGTAAAAGAATTGGGTGAACAGGTTTTGTGTGCCACAAAGGAGTTTATAGATGAAGAGCATTTCTGTATTGGAATCGGAAGGTCTTATAAGGGGTTGGAGGACGTTCATAAAAGCATGGTCGATGCAGATAAAATTATCGAATCCAACTACTTATTCAAAAATGGTAAAGTCGTACTATTTGATGATATGGGGATATATAAAATATTTTGCCAAGAGCACCTTGGAGAAGAGCTGTTGAAGTTCTATAAAGAAGTACTCGAAGATCTTGTTGAATATGATAAGAATAAGAATACGGAGTTGGTTCGAACATTACAGATCTATTTCGAGACGAACGGCAATTTGAAAAGAATGTCTGAAACGATGTATACCCATTACAACACGATACTGTATAGAATACAACGGATTAAAGAAATCACTGGGTTAAGTGTTGATAACTCTGAGGAACGATATAACTTGGAAACCGCTCTTAAAATTATGAATATAATAAAGTGTTCTGGAAAGTAGATTCATAATACATGACAGTAAACTTTGGGGGCAACGGCATGTAGTTGCCCCCAGTTCTTATATCTACAATATAAATTATTGCTCTTCAACTAGGGCAATGGCACGAATGGGAGAACCTGAACCCTCGCGAATTTTCAAAGGTAGTCCAAAATAGAGGAATCGTCGATTCACTACCCTATCGAGGTTACATAAATTCTCTGAATTGGTGATATCATATTCTCCGCAAACCAGGTGACCTGAAAAATCTGGATCTTCTGGATGGTCTATAGATGGTGCATCTACGCCTATATTGACAACACCCTGTTCAACAAGCCACTTTGCTGCCTTATAGCTGAGTCCAGAGTAAGTGGTCTGCCACTGATTCGTTCCAAAATGACGAGCATAGTGTCCAGTATATAATAGAATAATATCGCCAGATTGAATGCTTTGACCGGATTTAAGAACAGCTTTATCTAAATCATCAGGTTCTATGTATCGGGTATGGGGAATATGACTTAAATCAATGCAAATTGCGCTTCCCCAAAAGTAATGCAAAGGCATTTTTTCAATGGTAAGACCCGAGGATTTATATTCCCATACAGCGTCACAATGGGTGCCTCCGTGCTCGCTAATCAAAAGGTTTCTAGCAGAAAAGCCGAGGGCTTTGCTTCCAGTGGCTTTCATGTTATCCTCGTGGGTCATATTTGTCATGATAAAAGTGTTTTGATGCATAGGAAAAACAGACATACCCTGAAATATTTCCTGTGATAGATCGATAAGTTTCAATCCCATAGTATTACTCCTCTCAATTTTAAGTCAAAGTTTTCTTTAATTATTATAAATCTATTTGATATTGTCTGGGAAATTCCTTCTAAAAATCCGTTTAAGATAGATCGTAAGAAAATAAGATATCATAGTAATTTATTATAAACATCCTGAATTTGTAGGGACTTTCATTATAAATTGTCCATATATTATAGAAAATTCGTAAAAATTTTTATAAAATTCATACAATTATCAACGTGAAAATGATGTAAAAACAATACCTGTTTTGTATACATTTCACAAAGGTTATTTAGAATATTTTAAGAATTTTCTAAATAAATATAAAAATGGTAAAGTAAACCTACGAGGAGGAATCGATATGAATGAAAAACAGTATATTTTGGCTGTACCTAATTTTAGCGAAGGTAGAAGAACCGAGGTCATTGAATCCATCGTAGATGCAGTCAGAAACGTGGACGGTGTCAAACTGGTAAGCTACGAACCAGAGTATGATTTTAACAGAACAGTGGTTACTTTGATCGGTGAACCACAACCTTTGAAAAAAGCAGTATTGGATTTGGCAGGAAAAAGCTATGAATTGATTAATATGGGGGAACAAAAAGGCACCCATCCGCGAATTGGCTCCCAGGACACAATCCCTTTTTTCCCTTTCTTAAATATTTCTTTAGATGAATGCAAAGCACTCATTGAAGAAATAGGTGTAGAATTGTTTGAAAAATATGAAGTGCCTGTTTATTTCGCAGGGGAAAATGCAAAGACAGAAGAAAAAAAATCAATTTCTTTTATTCGGAAAGGACAATACGAGGGATTAAAGGAGTTATTAAAAGATTCCACCCGTCCTGACTATGAAGCAAGAAAACCTGATCTTAGTGTAGATGGCAGATTGAGCGAAAAATGGGGTGCGACAATAGTTAGTGCTGATTTAGAAGGACTTACTGCATATAATGTATTTCTAGGCACTGAAAATGTTGATGTTGCCAAGGCAATAGCAAAGGCTGTAAGAGGTCCAAGTGGAGGGTTTTCAACTATTCGAGCAGTGGGCATTAAGTTTCCTGAAAGAGAGGGCGTTGTAGTCTCTATGAATATGTTTGACTGTGGTGCAACCCCCTTATATAGAGCCTTCAATTTTGTTAAGCAAGAGGCTGCCCGTTATGGTGTAATGGTTACTGGCTCTGAAATCGTTGGACCGGTTAAGCTCGACTATCTCTTGAATTCGCTTGAATACTATCTAGGGTTAGAAAATTTTAGACAAGATCAGATTCTAGAAACCCATTTGATGAAATAACTAAAATAATCAATTAAAAAAGGAGGGTTTTAACATGAAATTCGATGTAATAATTAAGAATGCAAGAATACCCCAAGGTGATAGTACAGTTGTCACAAACATATTGGTGAAGGATGAAAAAATTGCTGGGTTTATTCAAGATCTAGATGGGATTGAGGCTCTGGATGCCATTGATGCAGAAGGGCATTTGACAATACCTGGTTGCTTTGACTCCCATACCCATTTCATGGACCCAGGATTTACCCATAGAGAAAATTTTCTAACGGGGACATCTTCGGCTGCAGCTGGAGGTTTAACAACCATAATGGATATGCCATGTTGTTCAAAGCCTTCGGTGAGAGGAATCGAAGAATTAGAATCTAAATTAAATGCCATTAAAGATAAAGCGATTATCGATTATGCAATGTGGGGAGGCGTTACAGGAGAAGACATCAGAGCAGGAAAGAAAAGTATTATTAAGGACCAAGCTGACTATGGCGTTTGCGCATTCAAGGTTTATATGACACCATCTGTACCGACCTATGAAAGAGTCACAGATCCTGAAATGCTGGAAGCCTTTCGTTGGGTGGCAGAAAGCGGTTTGCCAGTCGGTATTCATGCGGAAAACTACGCTATGTGTGATTATTTTGTACAGAAATTACAGAGAGAAGGCAGAACGGATGGACCATCCTGGGCTGAGGCAAGATTAGAACTGGCAGAAAAAGCTGCGATTCAGTTAGGGATCAGCTTTGCAGAAGAAACTGGAGCAAGGCTTCATATTGTACATATGAGTACAGGTATTGGAGCGAAACTTGTTGGAGATGCCAAAAAAAGAGGTTTGAATGTGACTTCAGAAGCATGTCCCCACTACTTGACACTAAACTATCAGGATGCTATGACCGAACATAAGCAATTTGCAAAAATAGCACCGCCTCTACGAACCAAAAAAGATAACGAAGAGCTTTGGGAAGGCTTGAGAAATGGAAGTGTGGATTTCATGGCCACGGACCACGCTCCCTACGAAATTTCTACAGAAAAAGAAGCAGAAGGGATGAATATCTGGACATCTTTCCCTGGTATCCCTGGTGTAGAGACCCTAGTACCAATCCTAGTGAGTGAAGGATTTAATAAGGGAAGATTAAGCTTGAGCAGACTGGTTGAAGTGTTAAGTACAAATCCTGCTAAAATGTATGGATTATATCCAAAGAAGGGTGCAATGCACATAGGATCCGATGCGGACTTGACCATTATAGATTTAGACTATGAATGGACAATTGATCAAAAGAAAACATATTCTATGGCAAAATACAATCCCCTTCATGGCATGAAATTGAAAGGAAAGCCTGTGAAGACGATTGTGCGTGGAACCCTAGTCTACGATGACAAACATGGTGTTATTGGCAAAGAAGGCTTTGGTCAATTCGTTAAGAGACAAAGCATTCAAAAGCTTGATAGAACAATTAAATATTAGTGAAGATTAAAAGGAGGATTTTAAAATGCCAAGACATGCGATTTTAGTGATAGATATGTTGAATGATTTTGTTGGTGAAAAAGCACCTCTACGATGTCCAGGCGCAGATAACATTGTGCCTAATCTACAAAAGCTCTTTAATTGGATAAGGACTAGGAATAAGGATGATGTTCAAATCGTACATATTCAGGAAGCCCATAGAAAAAACGATGCAGATTTTAGGGTAAGACCTGTTCATGCAGTGAAGGGAACCTGGGGTTCAGACTTTATTAAAGATCTTTATCCTGAAGGAGAGGAATATATCGTTCAAAAGAGGAGACATAGCGGTTTTGCCCATACGGATCTGGATTTGTTTTTAAGAGAAGAAAATATTGATACCGTCGTTGTTACTGGAGTTTGGACTAATGTGTGTGTGAGAAGTACTGCTTCAGATGCCTTATATAATGCTTACAAGGTAATTACCTTAAGTGATGGCAGTGCCTCGAAAACTGAGGAAATGCATGAGTATGGACTCAAAGATCTAAGTCTGTTTTCAAAGATTATGTCAATAGATGAATATATTGAGGCCTGGGAAAATGGAAAAGACCCATGGGTTGGCGGTGGAGATGCTGAGAACAGGGTAGAATAGGTACGAAAGAGGGAAAAATAATGAACCTGATCGTGGCAATTACCGGAGGCAGTTGTGCAATATATGGGGTAGCACTTTTAAAAGCCCTTGAAGAATTAAAAGTTCAAACCCATTTGGTTATTTCCAGAATGGGTGAATATGTGGTAGAACATGAATGTGGTATTCGGTTGGATGAATTAAAATCAATGGCTACATTCACCTATAATAATGACGACTTAGCTGCGCCGATTTCCAGTGGCTCCTTTAAATGTGATGGTATGATTGTTGCACCTTGCTCTATGAATACCCTAGCGGCCATAGCCAATGGTATTTCTATAAATCTAGTCACAAGAGCTGCAGATGTTACCATAAAAGAAGGAAGAAAACTAATTCTTTTGCCTAGGGAAACACCCTTAAGTGTGATTCATTTGGAAAACATGCTGAAATTGGCAAGAATAGGTGTTAAAATTATGCCGGCAGCCCCAGGCTTTTATCATCAACCTCAGAGTATTGAAGATATCGTACATATTATGGTCGGAAGGATGCTGGATCAAATCGGTATTGACCACAGTCTTTGTAAAAGATGGGGAGACGATTAGATAAAAAAGGGGGGAAGTCAGGACATGGAGAAGCAAATGCTCCGAGCAAGCCTCGAAAGACTCAGACAGATGGAGGAATTAATGGTCTGTGAAGTACCCGTTGATCCAAAGTTTGAATTGGGGGCAGTGCTTAAATATTTTAAAAATGAAAAGCCCATATTGTTTACCAAGGTTAAGGGGAGCAAAATGCCGGTTGTTGGAGGACTTTTCGGTGATCGCAGGGTCTATTATAATATGCTAAACATTCAGCATAAGGAAAGAATTTTTAGATTTGCAAATGCTATTTCCAACCCCAGTGCGGTTAACCATGTGACAAATGGTCCTATAAAAGAAAATATTATAACGAGAAATATAGATATACCCAAGATGTTTCCCATTCCTACCTTCCACGAGGAGGATTCTTCAAGTTTTATTACCTCCGGTGTGATGGTGGTAAAGAACCGGGAAACAGGGAATCAATATATATCCGTTCGGAGATTTCAAATTAATGGAGGAAATCAAATCAGTGCTCTCATAGCATCACCCTACTTAACCCATGAGTTTGAAAGCTTGGAAGTTAAGAACCAGCCATTAGAAGTCGCAGTCGTCTTGGGATATGATTATCCGTTCTTGCTGGCATCTCAATTCAGCAGTGAGACCTATGGTGTTGATAAATATGGAGTAGATAGTGCTTTAAGAGGTGAACCACTTGAATTAGTGAAATGTCATTGTGTGGACCTGGATGTGCCTGCATATGCAGAGATTGTCCTTGAAGGAGTTATACAACCGAACAAAAGAGAATGGGAAGGACCCTTTGGTGAGTTGATGGGTTACTATGGACCAAAAGGGTCACATCCAATTATTGAAGTGAAGGCTATTATGCATCGAAATAATCCGATCTTTCAGGTTGCCTTCCCTTGTCGAGAAGAGCACCTGCCAAATGGGTTGATTCGCGAAGTTGAATTATATAGTGATGTAAAGCGAATGGTAGATGTTAAGGATGTAAATGTAACGATTGCTGGTGGCTGTAGATTTCATGCCATTGTTTCTATCAATAAAAAGTTTGAAGGTGATGGAAAAAGTGCAATAATTGGTGCATTAAGCAGTAACAAGGATTTAAAGCATGTAGTCATTGTTGATGAGGATATCGATATCTTCAATATCGACGATGTGGAATTAGCAATTGCAACTCGAGTACAGGCATCAAAGGATCTCGTAGTAGTACCTGGAGGTTTAGGATCGGGCTTAGATCCATCCCACCTACTAAATGGAAGTACAGATAAAATAGGGATTGATGCAACAAAACCCCTAGGAGATGAAGGGGAACGCTTCAAAAAAGCGATCATTCCTAAGTATCAGACCATAGATATCAAGAAATACTTTCCGAATATGGAAATATGAGTATAAAGGTGGTTAATGAGGATGAACCAAGCCTTAGGAATATTTGAAATTAGGAGTTTGGCAGCAGCCATAGGAGCAGCGGATACCATGGTAAAAGCTGCAAATGTTATAATTGAGGACTTCAATTATGTTGGGTCTGGCGTTATATCGGTTATGGTAGTAGGCGAAGTGGCAGCGGTGAAGTCTGCCGTAGAAAGCGCCCGACAATCTGTTGGTCAGATGGCAGAAATCATATCGATCAATGTGATACCTAGACCGCACGATGAAGTCTCAAAACTACTAAAATAGGTTAATGGGGTGTTATCATTGGCAAATCCATTGTCCAGATCAATCATGGAAAATATAGGAAGATGTATAAAACAAGAGAACAGCGACAAAAGTCTTCGTGAAATTGATTGTAAATATGAAGCTTTACTAAAAAATATTCTTCATAAAAATAATCAAGAAGCAAGAACACCTAAACATGAAACTTTTGATAATTATGAAGAGCCTCAAAAAAAGTCCGATTTAAGTCGTTCAATTCCGATTAAGAATATGATGTCATTGGTTGAATTGAGTAAAAATCAGAGAAATGAAGGATAACAATAGAAACCATCTTCATAGGGAAAATGATAGAACCATAATGAAAGCCACCAAAACGGTTGGGTTGGAGGTGTAAAATGAAAGGTGCAGCATTAGGCTTGATTGAAGCAATAGGATTGGGTTCGGCGATTACTGCTTTGGATGGGGCCTGTAAGGCAGCCGATGTGACCTTAGTGGGTTATGAAAAAGTTATTGGCGCTGGAAAGTCTATTAGTGTAAC
>JUEG02000229.1_pt1 | contig 10843 bp, 10 predicted proteins | sample 432341 | NCBI WGS metagenome assembly JUEG02 (sample SAMN02953476, study PRJNA257561) | rock porewater metagenome | biome: terrestrial; feature: Opalinus Clay rock; material: porewater; isolation source: Opalinus Clay rock BIC-A1 borehole | place: Switzerland: Mt Terri URL, St-Ursanne ...
GCACTCGCATGAGTTGCACCGGGCCCATGACACGATTCGCAGGAAATACCAAAATTAGGGGAAGCGTTTTCAATGCCAGGGGCATGACATTTTCCACAAGTAAAGCTTTCTGCAGTCCAATCGGGTTTACCATCCTTGTCCATGTCCGTTTCTTTTGGAGGGCTAACCGACCATTTGTCGCCTACTTTTTTAAGGGCCCCGACACGATAGATTTTGTCCTTAAAGCCAGCTTCTGCCGGCATTTCGGCAATAATATAATCGTTCACCATGACGCCGTAGACCTTGGCCTTCGATAAATCAAGAGTTGTCGAGGTTGGCTTTTCGGTATTTTTGGCATCAAAAATGGTGATTGGAGTTAAAGGCTTGTCCAAAGGGAAGTCGGCAAGTGGTTTAAAGGCTTCGTAGTGTTTTGTATGCGGGACATTTTCGAAGGGTTGGGGGTGACATGTCTTACACGTGTTGTCTCCGACATAGGCAATTTTGGCTTCTCCGGTAGGCTGAGCTGCCGGAGGTTGAGGGGAGGGCGTTTGAGGTGTAGTGTTGCACCCTATGGTTAATCCTGTGAATAATGCTATTAAAGCCAATGGTACGAAGAGAGATTTTATGCGGTTCATATTCGATCCTCCTTAAAATAGTTGATTCATTTCACTGTGGCTGTGGTTGAAGTTCGTGGCCAACGTTTTTATGACAGGTGTGACAGGAATTATTGTTCTTTAGGATTTCAGTATGAGAGATTGTGGGAGCCAATGGATCTCCAGGTGGGAGGTTTAGATTTTTGGCCTTGGGATAGTCTTTGTTGTTCCCCGTATGACATACGATGCAGGTTTGTATGTTGTACTTAGCGACCAGCGTTGTGGGAATTTGGTTCGTAACATGGAGATAAACCTCTTCTAAACCTCTAATTTTACGTATCACATACCCGACTTTACCGGGATTGGAGTGGCAATCGAGACAAGTCACACTATTGTGGGGCCCTAAACTCCAGGTCGTCACTGATGAACGAATTTCATGGCAACTTGCACAGAAATTTGGCTGAGAAGTATAATGCATGATTGAATACGTTAGCACTCCAAAAGCGACTAGAGAAAGAGCAATTACTAGAATAAGGTTTTTAGACTTTTTAGGGAGGGGTTTTTCCTTAGTTGATTCATTTTCCATTTTGATCCACCCTCAGTATTTATTGATATTGTACTGTTAGCATGCTTATAAATTTACTAAATGATGCTTAATTCTCAATGATTTACAGGTGAATGTTTTGGGGTATATGGTATAAATTAGAAATTATTAATATTATTTTAATATTCGATAGCTTAAGACAGGATATAAATGTGATATGATTCTAGCAGAGAAAGAGTTGAGGTGGAGAACATTGAGTCAGAAAACGAACTATCTTTGGATGGGTCTTATGGTCTTAGCTGGGACATTTAGCGCAATATATCTGGGAAATGCACTTAATCCTGGAGAGATTAATCCTGCTGCCCTACGGTACTTTTCAGTAGAACAAGCCCATAGTGCTCAAGCCTATAGTTTTGTGCCTAGGGTATTATTTATTATAAGTTTTATACTGCAGGTGACCGCTCTCGGTTGGTTAGTGTTCAGTCATAAAGGTGAGGCGATCGCACGGCGGTTGGAAGAAAGCAGTGGTGGACACTATTGGAAGAGTATATTAATGTACTTTTTCCTCCTGTGGTTTTTTCTGCGCATACTTAGATTGCCTTTTACCCTATTTGGGAGCTATTATTGGCAACACGCTTGGGGATTTTCAACTCAATCCTTGGCTTCTTGGTGGTTGGATTATACCAAGAGCGCCGCTCTAGACTTATCATTATCAATGGTTGGTGTAGTATTATTCTTCTTAATCCTGAAGCACTGGCCCAAAATATGGTGGGTTATCGGAGCTACGCTCTTTTCCGTTTGGATTGCGGTTCAGAGTTTTCTCTGGCCAGTTATTGTATCCCCTATGTTTAATCACTTTGAGCCAGTTAAAAATCCTTCAGTAATAAATATGGTTAAGGACTTAGCATATAAGGCGGGAATCCAAGTTGATGAAGTGCTAGTGATGGATGCTAGTCGGCGCACGACAATGGCAAATGCCTATTTCATGGGGTTAGGAACAACAAAGCAGATCGTCATTTACGACAATCTGCTTAAGAATTACCCTATGGATGAGGTGAAGGCAGTTTTAGCCCATGAAATGGGGCACTGGCAAAAGGGACATATTATTCAAGGACTGAGCCTAGGGGTAATCGGGAATTTCTTGGTTTGGGGCTTACTAGCTCTTTATCTCCAAAAGCTTAGACCCAAGTCAAGACTTTATCGGCCACAGTTGTGGGCTGGTTTGCAGCTCTTTCTGCTACTTATTTTGATGGTGACAAACCCACTCCAGAACTATATTTCACGGGAAATGGAGAAGCAGGCAGACCAGGTGGCTTTGGAATTAACTGAGAATCCTTCAGCGATTGTGCGTTTACAAATCAATCTGGCAACAAAAAACCTGTCCGATGTATCACCACCGGGTTTCATTGTTTGGTATGGATATACTCATCCGCCAGTATTAAGTAGAATTGAGGCAATGGGGGATTATTGATTCGAGGCTATTTCTCCCAACGTTGCTTCGACTTGTTGAGCTGCTCCATCACGAATTAAGGTTATGGTTACTTTATCACCAACATTATTTTTATAAAGTTCACGAATAAGATCCGAAGAATTTTGTACTTGGACATTATTAATCTTAGTGATAACATCCCCACTTGCAATTCCAGCCTTAGCGGCTGGACCATTTGGTGTCACTCCTGAAATATAGGCACCTAGTGGCTTATTGTTACTTTTAGCGTAGTTGTTGTATTGGTCGTCAGTGCTCACAAAAAGGGCAGGATGTTTGGCAACACCTGAAGTGATTAGTTGTTGAAGTGTCGGCAGGGCATCTGAAATTGGAATAGCGAAGCCCATTCCTTCAAAGCCCGGTTCTGCGTATTTTACCGAGTTTATGCCAATGATTTGTCCTTGATAATTGACAAGAGGCCCACCACTATTTCCCGGGTTTATGGCTGCATCCGTTTGGATCAAGTTAAAACTTGCGACACCTTGGAGGGCAATTGTGCGATTTGTTGCAGATATCACCCCAGTGGTTACGGAACGTGCAAATTCGTCTCCGCCCGGATTACCAATAGCAACCACAGATTCACCCACTTCAATTTTCGATGAATCTCCTAAATTAACGGCAGTAAGGTTTTCGGTATCCTCAATCTGTAGGACAGCAAGATCTGTGCGTGGATCAGAGCCAATGACTTTCGCTTCTAGATTCCGGCCATCGCTTAAACTAACGGTAATTTTTTGTGCGCCCTCGATGACATGATTATTTGTGGCAATATGCCCCTTTGTTGCATCAATAATAAAACCGGATCCGCTGCCAGCAACTTGAAGGTCAGTAGACCCTCGACTCGATTGGAAATTCGAAACGCCTACAACCGCAGGACCAACATTCTTAGCAATTTGTGCTACGGGGAATTGGGTTGCCTTAGAAGTATAAGCAATCTGTTCGAGTGATGGGGTATTCTCGGTTTGGATTGGGGACGCGATCTCAGGATAAATATAAGGAATCGTGGCCACGGTTGTAAGACCACCAATGACCGCGCTAATCAAACAGAGGCTAGCAAAGGCAACAAATTTCCTTTTCGGCTTAGGAGGAGGTAAGTGTTGCAGTTGCGGGGGTAATACTTCTATTACCTGGTTGTCGACGTCTGACGGATCAGAAAGGTCGTTGTTGTTTTTTTGTGTAGAGAGAACTTCATCTTCCATAATTACTGCCTCCAATTTTATAATTTAGTTATAATAGTCAGGAATTTCGCTTACTCTATAAGAATAACTAAAATATGTTAAGGTTAGAGGTCCAAATTGTGAATGTTTGCTGGACTTTTGTCGAGATTCTGTGAAATTTCGGTTTTTTTGGTGGGCCGAATAGCGTTGAGGTGAGACATGGAATAATATAGGCTGGAAGCGATGATGCTTCCAGCCTATATTAAACTGAAATCGTATTCTAATAGTAGCAGGATTACCTTGAATTTTGCCGAATTACGAGAGGTGGATGGTAAAGCCTCTTTACATATCGTGAGAATAAAAAAATTCGTAATTTTCCAGAAAGTCTTTAGTCAGTGTTTCGTGAATTTCATTTAAAGTATTGAGATGTACTTTTTCCCACTTAACTAGGCGCTCATAAAGTGCTTTGGCTTCAGGGGAACTTGCTTTCTCAGCCGCTTGGGAATAGAAATCGATGGCAGCCTGTTCCATTAAAGTTCCGACTTTAAAAACGGCTAGATCCATTGTGGCAGTTTGAAAGAGTTTACCGTCTTTAAATTGTTCCCTGGCTTTAGCAAACAACTCAGGAGACTTACCTCTTTTTTCCCGTTCGGACTGTTCTTTATGTTGGCTTTCCAGCCAATTTACGAACTCTAGCTCAAAATGTTTCTTCTGGAGAAGTCTTTCAAAAAGGTTTTTCAACCAATTTTCATGATCAGCTTCTTGGTCCTTTAAAAAGATTAAGGCCTCTTTGACTTCTGGATTCTCGGTTCTCTCAGCTGCCATGTCGTAAAACGCCATTCCTTCCACTTCATTGAGAATGGCCTGACGAATAACATCTAAGTCGTTCATTTTTTTCACTCCCCTAAGAACGTAATTAACGATGCATTTTGGCAAAGTTATAACCTAGGTATTCTCTAAAGATGGTGTAATTCCTTCTTTAGAATTAGAATCAAAAAGATAGGAGGGCATAATTTACATGCTCGAAACTCATCGAATAAAATATTTGGCCCCGGGATGGTTCGCTGTGGTCATGGGAACTGGAGGCCTTGCGAATGTCCTTCATCAATGGCAAGATAGTTTTTCTGCAGGGTATTTTCTGGGATTAATTTTCGCAGCACTTGCCGATGTTTTATATTTTGTAGTTCTAATCCCTTGGATTGTTCGTTGGGTATCTTTTTTTAAGTATGCCCAAAGGGATCTTCATCATCCCGTCACCAATAATTTTTTTGTAACTATGCCCGTGGCCACAATAATTGTAGGGACTAATATTTATACTATCTGGAGCGGATATCTTAGCGAGCCACTAACCTTTATGCTTACGACAGTTGCCTGGTTAATAGGAATTGTGGGAGTCACGTTTTTTACCTACTATACTACCTTTAGAATCATGCAGATTGAAGTATCGCCTACACCAGAAACTACAAATTTCTCGTGGATTATGGCACCAATTGCCAATATGGCGACCCTGTTGCTAGGTAATGTCGTTTTGAAATTGAGTTTAGTCAATCATCCGACATGGGGCATGTCTATCTTGATTACGAATATAGTAATGTTTGGTATTGGCTTCTTTTTGTTTATATTTATCAGTGCCATTATTTTTGTTCGTCTGGCGCAATATCCGCTTCCTCCCGCAGAGCTAACCCCTTCATTTGGAATCCTTTTGAGTGCAGTCGGTCTTGCTGTTATTGCTACCATTGATACTGCAAACAACGCTAATTATCTTGGAATGTTAGCGTCGGTAGATTTAGCCAATTTAGGAGCAGCGATTATTTGGGGTTTCGGTATTTGGGTCTTCGGCATCACAGGGATGATTTGTTTCTACCACATCAGAAGGGGTGGATTTCCTTTTAGTTTGGGATGGTGGGCATTTATCTTCCCATTGGCGGCCTATACGATAGCAAGCCAGAAAATAGCTGAGATATATGCGACGCCCCTCACTTTTTCGTTTTGTGCGTTACTGACGATTCTTCTCATTCTTCTCTGGTTATACACATTCTTTAAGACAGTTGTAGGAGCTATTAATGGTAAGCTCTTTATGGGGAGTCCAATCATAAAAACTACGCAGTAAGGCTCACAACCATCTATGATTAAGATTCGTAAGAAAAAGTAAACTGTTAGGAATTTAATATGGGACATTGGGGCTAGCTCATTGTCCTAATGGGGTGCCATGCCTACCTCATGAAGTGGGAGTCTCACGATTGGATTAATTTATGTACCATAGGGTATCTAAATGGTGTATTGCTTACAGGGTCGGTATTAGTTAATTAGTTTTATTAAGCAGATTAAGGAGAGCTTTTGTGCGGCGATCCGCCCAGCGTAATTCTGTAGCAACTACGGAAACTTCCATTAAAGCTCGTAAGTAAAAAACGCCACTGACTTTTCGGTTCCATTCATCAATCGCTTTATCAAACGTGTCCCAGTAAAGAAGATCTTCCTCGTATGATCCTGAACGTTGCTTTTGGTTGAAACTAAGGGTGTTGATCAGTCCAGCAAGCTTATCCTTTCCAGCGGACAAAACGGTCAATACCCCTTGGAATTCTTCTGTAATTTCGTGGAGTTCTTGAGGGGAGTAGGCTTCTTGTCTTCTTTTGACTCGTTGGGCTGTCATTTCATTAATGCTTTGCCCGCGTTCTATGAAGCCACGACAGATTTCCAAGCGTCTTTCAATTAGCCGAGGATTGTCGGCAATGGTTATTTCGTCCCGAGCATTCTCGTTCAGAGCGATCACTTCCTCAAGTAAAATGTTAAGTTCTTGAGGATCTGGTTTTTGAAAGGAGGTTAAGTTTCCTGCCTGGATAAAGGTGTGAAGGCTTTCTAGGAAATAGGCTGATGTGAGTTGGAAAAGAGTGTGAAGGGTACTAAGCAGTTTGATTTTATATCTGGGTGGAGCTAAAACACGGTTAATAAGTAAGGCAACTCCGACTCCGATAAAGATACTAAGGGTCCGAGCAAACGCGTGGGTAAGGAAAGATTCGGGAGGGGAGTCAAGAATGAAGATGATTGAAACAATCCCTAATACGATTCCACCTGACCAACCAATCCGATTACATAGAAGGATGAGAATGATTACCCCTGATCCGATCGAAAGGGGATTTGTACCAAAGAGTAGACCTATTATTAGAGACAACGTTGCCGCCAGTAAATGAACCCCAATTTGCTGCCAAGCGTTATTAAGGGACTTACTGACGGAAGGTTGCATATTTACAACAGCCGTAATCGCGGCAAAAGAAGCTGGTTCAATCCGAAATGCTTTACATATCAGGAATGTAGTTGTTACAGCAATTCCGGTTTTAATCGTGCGCGCTCCAATGAACATATAGATTCCAACTTTCAGTATTAACTATCACTTTACCATTTTAACGATCCACTGCTTAAATAATTCTACGTTATCAAAGGCGTAAGCTGGGTTCATAGCTAACACTTTTTGAACTTGTACGGTTTCAGCCCACAGCGCACTAACTGATATAACACCGACTTCTCTACCAGCTTGCACATCATAGGCAATGTCCCCGACATAGACGACTTCTTCCGGCGAAACCTTCCAACGTGCTAAGACTTGTTTTATATGGTCAGGTTTACACGCCCGATGCTCAGAACCAGTGATTATCACGTCGAAAAATTGTTTTAATTCCGAATGCTTTAAGGAGATTTCCATGCTTCCGGCACCCTTACCAGATACGAGGGCTAACTTCATTTTACGCTCCTGCAATAGAGTCAGAGCTTCTAAAATTCCTGGAAAAGGCTTAGCATATTGTATATGAATTCGGTCATACTCATAAAGATAAAATTTAAGCACTTCTTCCCATGAATCAGGAAACAGTTTTTTAAAGATGCCTTCCTCTGAAGGTCCAAATAAAGAGGATAATTCTTGGTCATTGAAAACACGCCCACTAAATTTTAGTAGTGTATTATTAAGACTGGTACGAACGACTGGCAGTGAATTAATTAATGTTCCATCCAGATCAAAAATAAAACCTTTAAGCTTCATTTGCGCCTCCTTTTGGGCTAGTTGTTTTGGTACATTATATCTGTTTGTTGTCCGTTCCTCAAATGGCCCTTGAAATTTATTTATTAGGGTGCTACTATAATATCAACAGTTAAAGGAAGTATTGACGTCTGCCCTTATCGAAGGACAGGCGTATTATAATGCACCGCGCTTTCATTTCTATTGATACAATGTATGAGGCGCGATGAGAAAGAACCCCGCAAATTTATATTTGAGGGAGGTTAGTATATGAAAGATTTAAAATTAGCAGGACTTATCGCCGCACGAAGTACCATCGAAGTCAAGGGTGTAACCATTGGGGGAAAAGAAATTATTCTAATGGGTGGACCTTGTGCTGTAGAATCGAGCCTTCAAATGAGTCAAATCGCCGAAACTGTCAAAAAAGCTGGAGGTAAGATTTTGCGAGGTGGGGTTTTCAAACCGCGCACCTCTCCCTATAGTTTCCAGGGGTTGGGCTTAGAGGGGCTTGACTATCTGGTTCAAGCCGCTAAAGACCAGAACCTACTTTGTGTCACTGAAGTGATTGATGCGACTAGTCTGGATTTAGTGGCTGATAAGGTCGATATTCTTCAGATTGGTGCCCGAAATATGCAAAACTTCGAGCTTCTGAAATTAGCTGGAAAAATTAAAAAGCCGATTATTCTAAAACGTGGGATGTCGGCAACGATCGAGGAGTGGTTATTGGCTGCGGAATATATTTTAGCTGCCGGTAATCCACAAGTCATCCTTTGTGAACGTGGTATTCGCACGTTTGAGCCCAGTACTAGAAATACTTTAGACCTAAGTGCTGTTGGAGTGGCCAAAGTACTCTCTCATCTGCCCGTCATAGTGGACCCTAGTCACGCAGCAGGTAGAAGAGACTTAATCTCCTCCTTATCTAAAGCAGCCATTGCGGCTGGGGCGGATGGATTAATCATAGAGACTCACCCTAATCCCGCTGAAGCGGTAAGTGATGGACCCCAGTCGTTGACCCCGGAACAGTTTATCCAACTTGCGGAGGAACTAGGGGTAGTCGCTGGATCAGTAAAGCGAGTTTTCAATTGCGGTGGGATAGAGGATACTCTTGAAACCTTACGCACCCAAATAGACGGAGTCGATCAAAGTATCATTAAACTACTTGCAGACCGAATGCAAATCGTCCGAAAAATAGCGGATCAAAAACGCTTAGATCGGATCAAAGATACCAACCGTCAAAATGAGATTATTCAGCGCTTATCTGCACTCGCTGCGGAACTACAACTCCCAACGGATTTGGTTAAAAGGTTATATCCCTTGATTTTTGAGTTTGGGGTCCAATCCCAAATCAAGAGTAAATTAGCTCAGGATAAAGAACTAGAGGCATCGTTGTATACCCTAGGCAGTAAATAAATTACCATCTTGAGACCAATTAAACAGGTACACTGTCTCGCCATACATTAGGTGAAACAGTGTACCTGTTCTTGTATCCAACAATTGAGGGGTTCAGAAAACTTACAGCTTTCCTCATATTACATAATTACACGTTTATATAAACATACTTATTATATTCGCATTTTATGATTTAGAAAGGAGGAACTACAATGACCCACAAACAGAATAAAGGTTCTAATCAAAGCACTGACAAAACGTCTACCCATCTCCAAAAAAACTCAGACACATCCAATACACCCTCTAAAGCAAGAGATTCGATAATTCCAAGCAAGGATAAAAGCCCAGACGATTTAGAAATTCTTGATTCATGATCTCTTTAAGGTTAGTATGAAATGAAAAAGAGTAGTATAATTGGACAATAAGAACAAGGCTAGATGCGTTATAACCGCTTCTAGCCTTGTTTAAAGGATAGCTTAAAAGCAAACATTATGAAAGGCGTGAGGTATAAGATGTCCATAAATTTAAAGCCATCGCGAATCTATTCTGAACAGTGGAATCCATCGGAGGAACAAATTAATAGTTTGTTTCCTATTAAGGAAATAACGTCAGAAATCGGTAGGAATCCTGGCTTAGAAGTGTTGCGGGATGATGAAGTAAGACTAAAGTATCCTGCTCTTTATAACATCTCGGTACAAGCTAGAGCACACAACCGGGGTCTCATTGAACTATTAGAAGCATATTATGAGTCGAATAGTGAGAGTCCCGAGCTTGCGAGTTTATTGGGGGTTCAACTACCACAAATCATGTGGGTGGATTCCTTAGGCTTAGAAGAAAAGATCATAACTCTCCTTATATCAAAGCTTAATAAAGAGGAAGTTTTTATAAATGATGTCGTCTTAGTTAAGAATGAAGACTTCGACGCGTTAAGTGATGCGCTCCTTAATACGATACTCATTAATTTACGTAAGTTTGCAAAAGAACAGGGGGCTAAATATCTATCAGGTTATGCAACGAATAAAAACACGTTAGAGCTGTTTAAACGTCACGGATTTAAAGAAGATTATCGCACGAATATGGGTAATGACTATCTTTGGGGGATCGCTAGATCGACAGGTGAGCAGTTCCCCTTCTATGATGAAGTATAGTTCTAATGACAAAAACAATCACAGTCTACTCAGATTTCTTATGACCCTTTTGTATCATTGGGAAAGTCCCACTTGACCAGTTGGCCAAGGACAAAAATATAACCATAGAATGGAAGGCCTTTGAACTTAGGCCAGAAGGTATTGAACTCCCAGAGAAACCCCCAGAATATCTAGCCCGAGCTAAAGCAGGTATTGAAGCGTTAGGGCGAAAACACGGAGTTCCTATGACTTATAATGATCAGAGTAAGCACTCCAGATTGGCTTTGCAAGGTTCGAAATTTGCGGAAGACCACGGGCTAGTCAATGAATATCATGATGCGGTTTTTAAAGCGCAATTTCAAATGCAAAAGAACATTAATGATCTAAACGTTTTAACTGAATTAGCTCTGCAGATAGGGCTAGATGCGCAAGAATTTCGGAATGCACTCGTAACTGGAAGATACGAACAAGCTGTATTGCAGGATGTAGAAGAAGCTCACCGTTTGGGGATCCAAAGTGTTCCCTTCTATATCGTAGATGATCGCGCAGTCTATGGCGCACAGAG
>JUEG02000478.1_pt1 | contig 10836 bp, 8 predicted proteins | sample 432341 | NCBI WGS metagenome assembly JUEG02 (sample SAMN02953476, study PRJNA257561) | rock porewater metagenome | biome: terrestrial; feature: Opalinus Clay rock; material: porewater; isolation source: Opalinus Clay rock BIC-A1 borehole | place: Switzerland: Mt Terri URL, St-Ursanne ...
GGAATGGATTCCCCAGTCAGCATTGCCTCATCAATGCTCGCTGATCCTTCGATAATCTCACCATCCACCGGTATTCTTTCTCCGGATTTAACAATGGTAATATCCCCAATTTTCAGATCTGTCGCAGCAACTTCCTGAACTTCACCACCGACCCATAGATGTGCTTTATCAGCCTGTAACTCCAACAGCTTTTTTAAGGCCTGACCTGCTCGCCCTTTTGCTTTGGCCTCAAGATATTTTCCAAAGCGTACAAATGTGATCAACAATGCCGACGTATCAAAAAAGTTAGGCCCTTCGAAAAAAATTGAGGGGATAAACATATGAAGGGTTGTCATTAGACTATATCCATAAGCGGCTGTAATCCCAATCGCAACTAAGACGTCCATATTAGCTGAGCGGTTTTTCAAAGCATGGTAAGCACCGCGATAAAAGGTCCAACCAGCTGTAAACTGGACGATAGTTGCAAGGATAAGCATTGTATACATTAGGGATCTTGACATGGGCAGGAACATAATTGGCATTATAGGCAAGGAAAGAATCGCACTGAAGATGAGCCAATTTCGTTGTCTAATGGCCATACGATCATCTTGATTCTCGTCCTCATTGGCGATGGGAGTATACCCTGCATCACGAACCTGCTCGAAAATCTCCTTCATATTCACAACACCGGGATCAAACTCTACAGTCACTGTTTCACTCGCCAAATTAACGGCAACGTTCTGGACTCCCTGAGTTCCCTTAAGTTTTTTTTCAATCGCCAAAGCACAATTTGCACAGGTCATTCCGCCAACTTTAAATTGTTGCTTTCCATCGTCTGCACTCTGTGCGCCATACCCAAGATCTTTGATCTTCGTCAAGAGATCGTTTTCTTTAACCACGTCAGGGTCCATTTCCACTGTAAGTTTTTCAGTGGCAAAATTAACTGCGACTGATTTAACCCCCGGCATAGATTTAAGACCTTTTTCAATGGTCAAAGCACAATTTGCACAGGTCATGCCACTGATCTTGAAAAGTTGTTTTTGCTCCGCCTTGGAGGACATCCCCACTGTTTCATTAAGCTCTTCAGTATCTTCTGCTCTTGCCAATTCTTGTTCTTCTATCTGCTCCGAACTCACTTGATCGTCCAAACCAACGGCCATGTTTTCTAATGAATAACCAGCCTTTTCAATTTCCTGCTTAACATCCGACAAATTGACCTGAGCAGGGTCCCAAGTAAAAGTAGCCTTTGAATCTTCCAGTGATACCTGAACCTGTTCTACACTGGGGAACTTTTCTAGAATCTTAGTGACATGGTTAACACAATGCTGGCAGCTCATTCCATATACAGGAATCTCTTTATTCTCACGTTTTGCTTGTTCCATCATTTTAATCCTCCAAACTAAGATCCCAGTACTACCGAATCATGCGAAATATGGTCTTTAATACCTCATCAACAACCTGATCGTCATCCCCTTGGAGTCTCTCTTTAACACATGATTTCATATGCTTTTCCAGGAGTAATCGAGAAGCTCCATCCAGGGCAGATTGAGCGGAGGAGATCTGATTTAAAATATCATCACAGTAAACATGACGTTCAATCATCCCTTTAATACCACGAATTTGACCCTCAATTCGATTCATTCTAGTTACAAGTTCTTTGATTGTTTTATCGTCATGATGACTCTTTCGTTCATCTTGCTCCGTCACTTCACTCTCACAGACCGAACACTTGTGTATCTGCTTTTCTTCGGATTTCATCTTAATCACCTCTGTTTATATAGTATACCCCCCTATACCATATGTCAATTGAGAAATATTCATAGCTCATAGAATAAGTCATTATTAACACCTTTCCCAATTAGCTGTATACTATCCTCATTAACATCATTGAAGTTTTTATAAGAGCATTTTTTCTTAAAAAAGAAAGTGCTCAGCTAAGCTATATTATTTAATATTGCTCAACTGAAACACCTCAATTAGAAATTCTATATTCTATTTTGTTTAAACTTCACGAAAATGCAATCCCTTTTCTGTCCAATTCAAATCGAACAGCGTTAGCTATTTTTCCTGAAGAAATTAACTCCTTAGCCAGATTAAGCTCCATATACATGACACGATCTTCTTCAAGTGCAGCTACCTTAGACCTAACGAGCCGGTAAGCACCTTCACTTCCCTTGCCAAGTTGAAGTTCTTCTTTGCCGGTTCTGAGATCCAGACCTTGACAGGCTGCTAATAATTCCATCCCCAATACATGCCCTGTGTTTTCTATGATACTTCGGGCCTTGCGGGCTGCAATCGTTCCCATACTTACATGATCTTCCTGGTTTGCGGAGGAGGGGATCGAGTCCACACTGGCGGGATGGGCTAAAACCTTATTTTCCGAAACTAAGGAGGCGGCAGAATACTGCACGATCATAAATCCTGAATTCAAACCTCCGTTGGGGGTTAAAAATGCAGGGAGTCCGCTTAGGTTTGGATTAACCAAACGCTCTAAACGTCGTTCTGCGATATTGGCCAGCTCTGCCATTGCTATGCCAAGAAAGTCCATCGCCAAGGCAATAGGTTGACCATGGAAATTTCCACCCGAGAGAACTGCGCTTTCTTCCGGGAAGATTAATGGATTATCCGTGGCCGAATTGATCTCGGTTTCTACGACTTTTTTTACGTAGGCAACTGCATCTCCAGAAGGGCCATGGACTTGGGCAATACAGCGAAGTGCATAGGCATCCTGCACTCTGGGATGTTGTTCATTTGCTACGAAAGTACTTCCCTCTGTCAACTGGCGAATTTTTTTTGCAACGTCGTTTTGCCCCTTGTGAGGACGTACTGCATGAATTTTTGGATCAAAGGCATCAAGAATCCCCTCCAGCGCTTCGAGAGACAAGGCAGCTGTAATATTTGCTGACTCACATAAGATCTCAGCATCCCAGACAGCCAAAGCCGCAATTGCTGTCATAACCTGTGTTCCATTAATAAGGGCCAAACCCTCTTTTCCTTCCAGAACTACAGGCTCTATCCCGGCTTGCGCAAGGGCCTCCCGCCCATTCATGCGACGCTCTTTATAAAACGCTTCCCCTTCACCCAGTAAAACCAAAACCATATGGGACAAAGGGGCTAAATCTCCACTTGCGCCGAGCGATCCTTTCTCTGGTACGACAGGAACAATTCCAGCATTCAGCACATTAATCAATGTCTGGAGAGTTGAAAGTCGAATGCCTGAAAAACCTTTTGCTAAGGCATTTGCCCGAAGAAGTAAAATCCCCCTTACAACTTCCGGTGCTAGGGGTTCCCCTACACCCGTTGCATGGCTCATAATAAGGTTGCGTTGTAACTTTTTGGCATCATCTTTGGAAATTAGGACATCGCTAAATTTACCGAAGCCAGTAGTGATTCCATAGACGGTTTGATTTCCTTCGATTAATTGATCTACATACTCTCTGGATTTCAGAACTCTTTCCTTGGCTGTAGGGTGCAATTCCACCTTAGCGGCATACCGTGCAACCGCAACCACTTGCTCTAACGTAAGGGTTTCTCCATCCAAAGTGACTTTAGATTTTTCTGCTAAAACAACGCTCATGTTTTGTCCTCCTTTTAGAGCAATGAAAAAAGAGGATTAAGCTATAGACTTTCGTCTACAGCTTAGCCCTCAAACATCTAATAACTCTGAGCATACTCTATTTTATTGCAACTTTCTAAAATAAATACGTTAATGCAAGTTCAAACCTTTTACAGGTGGTTTATTCCTAAACCACAAACCTCATGTTCATGCCCTTTAATAGGGGCACCAATCATTCCGTACATGCTGACCGCAATCCAGAGGTCATCTAAATCCTCCAGTATACGCGGCCCTTTGACAACTGCAAAGCGTAGTCCGACTGTGCGTAAAATATTTCCCAGCTGAAGCGGTCCCCGTCCTAACCCTTGCAGAGCATCAAGAATGGCATGATAAAGGGCATGTTGCGAGCGATAACTATCATCGGTTAGCCCCCCCCGTTTGGCTGCTGTTTCAACTGCCGCAATGATCTTTTGGACATCCATTGAGCCAACCTTACCGGTCACGACATCAAAGCCCTTTTCTCGAGCACGCGAAACATAGTCGTCAGTTTCATTTCCTTCAGCCATCGCAATTAGTAAGGCCGTTTTGCCAATAGATGAACAATGTATCATAATTGCCCCCTAATTAAAACGTGACTTTTCTTTTATCTCTTTTATCTATGTCAAGCCTCCGATTACTTCCTGATCGTACAGCTGACCCTACTCTTATCATAGACGAGAAACGCGCATCATTCAACAAAAATTTTCACTCGGGTTAATAATTTAAACCCCTGGGGCTGGCATATCTGGACCTAGACATATCTCCTTGTATTATAGAAATATTTTAAATACTCATCATGAAATGTTTCTTTCAAATGCTTTTCTTCTTGTACTATTAAGTGATGAATCGCCCAAATATTGAGGACGGCTATACCTAATGTTAAAATGTTGGGGTAAGTAACAAAAAGTCCGATAAACATCAAGTCAAATCCTACAAAAGCAGGATTTCTTGTTAACTGATAGATTCCATCAGTTACAAGAGATGATTGGGTACTTTTATCAATACCTACACGCCAAGACGTTTTCATCGAGATCATTGCCACAATGAAAATTGCTAAACCCAATGCCATGATCAGAATTCCTAAACCGCTCAAATAATCATTTCTAGCTAAAGGAACGATCCAGGAAGAAATAGCAGGTTCAAATAGGGAGAGTAAAAACCACATTCCCCCCCATATAAACGTTGTAGATTTTACAAATACTTCAGTTCTTCTTATTTGAGAATCGGTTTTACCTTTTGTGAGGACATTGGCCTGTATTTTATGCTTTTTCTTTAGAATCATTAATTTTGCCAAATAAGAGAAAAGAAATATTAGAAATAAGAGTAAAGATAGACTATTCTTTATATCCGACACAGGCTTATTCCTCCATAAAGTGAACTCGTTTAATCAAAGATGACATTGCCTCTTCACCCACTTCGCCAAAAGTTTATGGGTGAATAATTGGCGAAGGGCTGGTATACCGCCTCACACGAGTTGCATTCAATACTGCTAAAAGGGCTACCCCAACATCAGCAAACACCGCTTCCCACATAGTGGCAATTCCTAGTGCTCCTAAGAAAACAAAGCCTAGTTTAATCCCTAAAGCAAAGAAAATGTTCTGCCAAATGATCTTCTTTGTAAAACCAGCGATATTAATCGCAGTAAGGAGTTTTGCCGGTTGGTCTTCCATGAGTACCACATCTGCGGCTTCGATTGCTGCATCTGATCCCAATCCACCCATAGCTATTCCAACATCTGCACGTGTAAGGACTGGAGCGTCATTAATTCCGTCCCCTACAAAGATAACCTTCTCATTACTGCCTTTTTCGGCCATCAGACTTTCTAACCAAGCAACCTTATCTTGGGGCATTAAATCCGCATGGAATTCTGAAACCCCTAAATCATCCGCCACGCTTTGGGCTACCGCCTGAAGATCTCCTGTCAACATGACAGTTTTAATTCCTGAGTTCTCTAAAGCTTGAATGGTTTCCTTGGCCCCAAGCTTTAGACGATCAGCAATAAGAATATACCCCGCATATTCCCCTGAAACCGCTATATGAACTAGAGTCCCAGCTTGCCCATAGTTCTCAGTATCGGGAATCCGAATACCGGCTTCCTTCAATAGAACGGCCTTTCCTACTAAAACGTCATACCCTTTGATTTTTGCTTGGACTCCTTTTCCGCTTATTTCCTGGTAGTCCTCAACGATCCCTGGTTCAAGGGGTAATCCGTAACTATCACGAATCGATTGGGCAATTGGATGACCGGAATGGATTTCCGCTGCTGCCGCAATCTCCATGAGAAATTCGGAGCTAAATCCTGTCGCCGGGCTTAGTTTTACAACTTGGAAGATTCCTTGGGTTAGCGTCCCTGTTTTATCAAAAACAACCGTCTTAACCTTGGTCAGCGCTTCAAGGAAGTTCGCCCCCTTAACTAGAATACCCTGTCGTGATGCTCCTCCGATACCGCCAAAATACCCTAAAGGAACCGAGATTACTAAGGCACAAGGACAGGAAATCACAAGAATTGTTAAGGCACGATAAATCCATTCACTGAACGACCCTGCCCCAAGAAAGGGAGGAATTACCGCAATTCCCAAAGCGATTAACACCACTGCCGGTGTGTAATAACGAGAAAATGTAGTAATAAACTTCTCTGTAGGTGCTTTACGAGAGCTGGCGTTTTCCACAAGGTCCAGGATTTTTTGCACAGAAGACTCAGCATAGGGTCGAGTAACTCGAACTGTGAGCACACCACTTGAATTGACCATCCCAGACAAAATCGTATCTCCTGCTCCAATATTCCTTGGAACTGATTCTCCAGTCAAGGCTGAAGTGTCCACAAATGATGAACCTTGCACAACTTCCCCGTCCAGTGGAACCTTTTCACCCGGACGAACTAAAATTGTTTGCCCAACTTGAACATCTTCAGGGGCGACCTTAAGAACCTCTAATTGATGAACGAGGTTTGCATAATCTGGCCTAATATCCATTAGAGCTTGGATTGAGTGTCGAGAACGGTTCACCGCCAAGTCTTGAATATACTCGCCAACTGTATAAAACAACATAACCCCAACTGCTTCCGGCAATTGATTAATGGCAATTGCTCCGATCGTGCCTATAGACATCAGGAAATTTTCATCAAACAATGCCCCTTTAGTAATATTTCTCAGGGCTGTATATAAAACTTCATATCCGACCAGAACATAAGCGGTTAAAAAAATCGCATATTCTAAGACCCAAAAGAGATTGAACCCAAGTATTGGTAATAGCAGTCCTATAGCAAGCAAAACGCTTGCAACAACCATACGAATTTTTTGCCACTGACCATCTGCGGAGCTTTCCTCTTGTTGCAGGCTCTTACCTAGTTGGTTTACTGGTTTTAATATTACGCCTGGCTCAATTCGATCAATAATACCTTGGGCAACCTCAACGGCTGTTAAAGGCAGATAGACCGTCTGGGTAGCAAAATTTAAGGAGGTTTCTCCAATCGTTTCTTCAGAGCAAAAGGCTCTTTCAATTTTTAGAGCACAATTTGCACAACTTAAACCTTCTAAACGGTACTTAATCCGTTCTTGACTATGTTGTTCTAGACTCATTCTTTTCTCCTCCAAACCAAATATCTTAAATTGTTAGCTGCTGCGATGTCGAGGTTCGAAGTCACAGTTTAAATATCGCTCTGCCAAATGTCAGTAAGTTTCCTTACGCCCCTCTGAAATGTGCTCCAGGCCTTCACGGTAAAGTGCCATAACGTGGTCGTCATCTAAAGAGTAATAAACCATTTTTCCTTCCCTGCGATACTTTACAAGATTGTCACTCCGAAGAACACGCAATTGATGGGAGGTAGCCGATTGACTCAGTCCCAAAAGTTCCGCTAAGTCACAGACACAGAATTCGTTTTTTGCTAAGGCGTCCATGATTCGTACCCGTGTAGGATCTCCAAGAGTCTTAAATAAATCAGCTAAATGATGGGCCTGTCCCCCTGGGATGAGTGTTTTACGAACTGATTCGATCAAATCAGTATGGACACATAAGATTTCACACACTGGGCTATCTGAGGACTGTGTTCTAGATTCCGAAAGGCGATTCTCCGGTTCCTCCGTATTTCTAGCCATGGTAAAGCATCTCCTTATATATGATTATATGTTCATATGTATATTATACCGAATAACTATTTTTTATCAATCCTTTTACCTCGGGATTTCAGATTAATTTTAAGACTTCAGGATGTTCTTCATAAAATAAAGACAGTACCGCATATGATATGTTCCTGAAGAATTTGATAACCACTGAGATTAGAAAATTAAATAAAATTAAGCTGCCAAAACCCAATGAAAAATCGAGCAATAGCAGCTTAACTAGTTTTTATGGAAACTTTTTTTTGCAGAATTTAATTAGTACTTATAGCATTTTTATCTGTAGGAAGTTATAAAAGCACTAAACAGACTTCTAATATCATATTGATACTGATTGATGGGACTAATCTCCTTATTGATTCCAAACAATTTGTAGACAGCAATCCTTGCCGAACGTATAGAGTATTCTTCAGTGAAGACAACATCATCCGGTATTTCGCAAAATTGACCGACAAAGGCCAAATTGGTCGACCCTTCAGGAATGATTTGCGGTCTGTCTCCAATGGCTCTGGGCATGAATTGAGACGTGATAAATGGCATCATACAAGGTATACAATTAGCTGATTTTAAGATTGCTTCATGATCGTTCTCAAATTTCAGATGATATAGCAGCTCAGTTAGAATCTCCTCACCAGTGCATTCACTCATCTTTTTCTTAACATAATTCCCAACATTGTCAGGATATAGCCCATACCCCCAAAACACCTTGACCTTTCCAGGCTGGTTTAAAAAGTGGGGTTGATAGGCCAGTACGATAGACATCAGCCAATTGGAATCTTTAAAGGTAACCAGAGCTCCTGAGCCCGCCTTATTACGAGAAAATTCCTCCATCAAGTCAAAGAATCCGGAATCTTGACATGTGACTGTGAAAGATTCCCACTTTGAGCCGGCGATATCGTTATCAAAGGAAGCTGGGTTTCCTAAACCCGGCTTCTTCTTAGCGATTGTATCCCACAATTTCCAAGAGTTCCCCTTACCGTTCAGAACAGGCACTTTAGTCATCGACCCCAAGCTGTAGGCATCCGTCATGGATCCGTTTGTGACGATAACCCGGTCTCCTTCATTAAGCTCGATCAATCCTGTAACATCGTCTTTAGTATAATGAATTGCAGTTACGGTAATACCATCTGAATCTTTAAAGTCCAGATCTGTCACAGTACATTTCATTTCAAAATCAACTTCGTGCTGATCTAAATATTTTTTTATTGGCAGAATGATTGAATCATATTGATTATACGGGGTTCTCGTGACCCCTTCTAAAGTCTGAATCCTTGGGAACTCATGCATAAAACGAATCATATAGCGTTTTAATTCGACCGCACTGTGCCAAGGTTGAAAAGCGAAGGTAGTCGCCCACATATACCAGAAGTTGGTCTCAAAGAAATGATTGCTAAACCAATCACTAATTCTCGCCTTACCCATCTTTTCCTCAGGGGTAATAATTAGTTTGGCCATAGCTAGGCGATCACTAAGATCAAACCCCATTGACATAACATCTTCTATCTCACCGTCTTTGTTAACCAGCCGAGCCTTAGCATGAGTCGGATGTGCCCTGTCGAATTCCAAAATTTCGGTTCTCACCGATCGATTTGCATCATCCAGAGAGGGTATAGAACTTAATAACTCCCAAGTGTTCTCATAAGTTTCGTCATTGAGCATTCTTCCGCCGCGAATAACATATCCCTGCTTGGAATCTCCAGCCCCATCATTGCTTCCGCCGATAATTTTCATTTCTTCGATAATATGAATATTCTTGCCCGGAAAAGCGCAATCCCGAATCAAATAAACCGCACCGGCCAGAGAAGCTAACCCGCCACCAACAAAATAAACCTGTTCTTTTTCATATTTCATTATACCTGACCTCCATCATTTTGTTTTTGATCTTCTTTCGATCCGACACTTTATTTATAACCTTTTGAAACCCAAATGAATATGAACATAATACTCGAAGTGTTTAATTTTTTTACATTGCAAAGAATTTGTATAGTTTTTTATATTAGTTCTAAAGAAAACGTGCAAATGCTTAAAACAAATTCAAAAAAAACCTACAGACGAAAACACTCTCTCAAGTGTCAAGTCTATAGGTTCTGATTAAATCACCATCTTTGTTATAACTAATTACTGCTTTTTTCGTATCGTTTTAGTGCGCTGGCAAAATTCCCCTCCACCAGTTCGCTTAGTTTTTCTACGATAACTTCAGGTTTTTCCCTCATATCTGTTTTCATCCATTGAATCACCAACCCGATAAAAGCCAGTGTATAGAAATCTGCTATGAACTTCTTATCCTCGTCCTTAACCTTCATGTCTTTAGATACTTCATTGACCACACCCATTAGTAATTCAAACGAAACCGAATGTAGAAAGGAGTCTAGATGATCTCGTCCTAAAGATTTTAAGGTATTTAGGCAAAAAGCCTTATTCTTCTCGATATAAAGGAAGATTTTTAAAAACCCATCCTCCCAAGTCGTATAAGTCTTGTAGTTGGCTATACTCTCTACCGCTTCTGTTGTATAGATCCAACCTAACAAATCAAAAATATCCTGAAAATGATAGTAGAAGGTTTGACGATTAAGCTCGCAATCATCAACAATTTCTTGAACCGTAATCTTGTTCAGGGGGACCTTTTCCATCAAACGCTTTAAAGAGGTTGCCAGCGCTTTTTTGGTCAATGATGACCTTGGCATTCTTCTTCCACCTTTTTATAAGTATATTTAGCCACACTCGCCTATGACTTGCAAAAGAGATAGCGATTAGTACATCTCAATTATAGCATAATCAAGTAGTCTTCCTGGCTATGTTCCCCTTTACTTTTGCTAATTTTAGGATCTTTTAAAATATGAAACTTTTTATTAGGTAGAATGTATCTTCGGGACGCTGTCATTCCCGGTATAATCAAAGTGGTATAAAGGTTTAGAAAAAGCCATTGATTCATCACAAGATGAATCAATGGCTTTTTTTCTAATTATTCCTTCTTAACACTCATCAATGTCTCAGGGATTTAGCGTAAGCCTCCACCGGAGACTTACGCCACTTAAGAATCGATGTGTATAGCTAAGCCGAGATCTACTGTACTTGATACATACCTTGGCTTTGCATATATTGAAAAATTCCTTCGCCATGTTGCTGTTCTTCTTTTTGAATATGATT
>JUEG02000310.1_pt1 | contig 10829 bp, 12 predicted proteins | sample 432341 | NCBI WGS metagenome assembly JUEG02 (sample SAMN02953476, study PRJNA257561) | rock porewater metagenome | biome: terrestrial; feature: Opalinus Clay rock; material: porewater; isolation source: Opalinus Clay rock BIC-A1 borehole | place: Switzerland: Mt Terri URL, St-Ursanne ...
CCAAAAAAGTGCTTAAATAAATACCATGTAAAATAGTCACGAAAACGTCTCAGCAATAGGAACCCCCGTTCTTCACCTGTAACAGTGCATTGTTATCTTTTAAATTATACAGTAGAGTCTTTTAAGAAACAAATCTAAAGCTAACTTAGCTTTTACTATATCATAAAGAGAATATCGCATTCAATGGATCCTGCTATTTAGCTTGACAAAATACTTATAATTGGATAAAGTATTGAAGTGCCTCTTATAAGCGCTCGTAGCTCAGTGGATAGAGTGACGGTTTCCGAAGCCGGAGGTCGCAGGTTCAAATCCCGCCGGGCGCACCATGATAAAATTAGCCACAACTATTGTTGTGGCTTTTGCTGTAAATATTATTCATTCATATTACAGCCCATCGCTCAGTTATCTTAAACAAGATGACAAGCAACAAAATGATCATTTCCAATATCTCTAAAATTTGGATCCTGCTCTTTGCAAATACTTTGTACCTTTGGGCAACGTGTATGAAATCGACAGCCCGAGGGTGGATTAACTGGGCTGGGAACATCTCCTTTAAGAATTATGCGATCTTTTTTAACGGTCGGATCTGGAACAGGAATAGCTGATAATAAAGCGATTGTATAAGGATGTTGAGGATTTTTATAGAGTTCCTCTGAATTTGCAAGTTCAGCAATCTTACCCAAATACATAACCGCAACGCGGTCACTAATATGTTTAACTACTGATAGGTCATGTGCAATAAATAAATACGTCAAATGATATTCTTTTTGTAAATCTTCAAGTAAGTTAATCAACTGTGCTTGAATCGACAAATCTAGTGCGGATACTGGTTCGTCGCAGATAATCAACTTTGGGTTAAGAGCTAAAGCTCTAGCGATTCCGATCCGCTGTCGTTGTCCTCCTGAAAATTCATGTGGATAACGTGCTCCGTGATACGGACTTAAACCTACAACATCCAAGATCTTACAAACACGTTTCTCACGCTCGGCACGACTCGAAACTCCCTGAATCAAAATAGGTTCTGCAATGATATCCCCCACTCTCATGCGAGGATTCAAAGAAGCATATGAATCTTGGAAAATCATTTGCATCTGACTACGCATCTGGCGCATTTCTTCATGGGAAAGCTCATTCAGAACCTTCCCCTCAAAAATAACCTTTCCTTTGCTTGGTTCCAGTAATCTTAAGATTACCCGCCCAATTGTGGATTTGCCACATCCGCTTTCTCCAACTAATCCTAGTGTTTCCCCGCGACGAATTTCGAAAGAAACCCCGTCAACTGCTTTAAGATCACCTACATACCGCTGAACTGCTATTCCCTTCTTGATAGGAAAATATTTCTTTAGATTCTCAACCTTTAACAGGGTTTCAGTTGTTTTCTTAGTTTCAATCATGTCGTTTACCCTCTTCTTCATATAAAAAGCAACTTACGAAATGCCCTGGTTCAATCTCGAGCCAGGTCGGTTTTTGTTGTTCACAAATGGGCTTTTTATGATTACATCGCTGTGCAAAATTACACCCTTGCGGTAAATTGCGCAGATCAGGGGGGTGCCCTTGAATAGGTTCCAGACGTTGTTTTGCCCACACATCAAGTTTTGGCAACGATCTTAGCAATCCCCATGTATACGGATGCATAGGCTTGGTAAACAAAGAAACAACATCAGTGTATTCGACCGTATTTCCAGCATACATTACTAACACTCTTTGGCACAATTCTGCGACAATCCCTAAATCGTGGGTAATCAACATAATTGCTGTACCAGATTCCCTTTTCAAGTCATTCATCAAATCTAAAATCTGAGCCTGAATAGTTACATCGAGCGCTGTTGTTGGCTCGTCAGCAATAAGAAGTTTTGGATTACAGGATAGAGCCATAGCGATCATAACACGTTGTCGCATACCACCACTAAATTGATGCGGATAATTGTCTATGCGTACTTCAGCTTCAGGAATACCAACCCTTTTTAACATTTCGACAGCCTTTTTTTTCGCCTCCGTACGTCCTGCTTTCAGATGAAGCATAATAGCTTCCATTATTTGCTCTCCAACAGTAAGTACTGGATTTAAGGATGTCATAGGGTCCTGAAAAATCATAGCAATATCATTGCCACGGATCCTCATTAAGTCATCCTCCGAAGCCTTGAGCAAATCTTTGCCATCAAACATTACTTCTCCACTTACGATTTTTCCTGGAGGCATAGGAATCAGACGCATAATAGACATGGCCGCAACACTTTTTCCTGAACCCGATTCACCTACAACTCCAAGAGTCTCTCCTATTCGAATCTCAAGATTCACGCCTTCTGCAGCCTTTATAACCCCCGCATCCGTGTAAAAATGAGTTCTAAGCTCTTTAACACGGAGTAACAATTCTTGATCCATTACTTTATCCTCCTAAGGTTCAAGCGCGGATCCAGAGCATTACGCAACCCCTCACCTAATAAATTGTAACCTAGTACAGTTAAAAAAATGGCAACGCCGGGCCAAACAACCAGCCACGAAGCATTAAAGATGAAGTCTTTGCCTTCTGCCAGCATCGATCCCCAACTCGGAGCAGGAGGCCGAACTCCAAGGCCTAAGAAGCTCAATCCTGCCTCAGCTAAAATAACTCCTCCGATATTCAGGGCAGTGTATACAATCACTGGTGCTAAAGCGTTGGGAAGGATATGTCTTAGTATAATTCGTCTGTCTTTTGCCCCGATAGAGCGAGCTGCTTCTATATATTTACTTTCCTTAACCAAGATAACTTGTCCACGGATAAGTCGCGCATAATTTGTCCATCCCACTATACCTAAGGCAAAGAAGATATTAAGCAAGCTAGGTCCTAAAAAAGTCATGATTGCAATTGCCAAAAGGAAAAATGGAAATGCTGAGAAAATATCCGTAATTCTCATCATTAGTGAATCAAGCCATCCCCCATAATAACCAGAAAAAGCACCAATGATGACCCCTATGACTAAGGAAATACTTGTAGCCACCACTCCGACGATTAAGGACGCCCTAGCTCCGTAGATAATTCTGCTAAAAATATCCCGCCCAAGAACATCTGTACCCATTAAGTGAGCCAAGTTGGGTTCTTTTAGTGAATCTTTCAAAGCAATCTGCACAGGATCATAGGGGGCAATAACATTGGCAAATAAGGCAACCAGTATCAAGAAAATAACCAGGAAAAGGCCTAATATCGCACGCTTATTTCTTTTCAGGCGATCCCATATTTCCAAGAAAAGCGAGGATGTCTCATATAATTTCAAAGTTTTATCGGCATCTGAATTAGTTGACATTTTCTTACCTCCTTAGCCGTTAATCATATCGAATCTGCGGATTTAAAAATGCATAGGAAATATCTACAAGCAAGTTTACAACCACAAAAACGAGGGCTAGAAAGAGCGTAACCCCTTGGACAACAGGATAATCTCTTCTGGAGATGGCATTAAAAAGCATGTAACCAATTCCAGGAAGCGAAAAAATTGTCTCAATTAAAATTGTGCCACCCATTAAGCTCGCAAAATCCATGCCTGCATGAGTAGACACAGGAATAAGAGCATTTTTCATTCCATGTTTGAAAACAACGACCTGTTTAGATAGACCTTTAGCACGTGCAGTACGAATATAATCCTCACCTAAAACTTCTAACATGCTAGAGCGAGTCAGCCCGGCATACATTGCCATTGAAGCAAAACCTAGTGCAAATCCGGGCAAGATATAGTATTGAAGATGAAACCCTTCACCACCAGAACCACTGATCGGCAATATACGGAAAATAACGCCAAATACCAATTGCAAGACCATCCCCAACCAGAAAGTTGGCAACGAGAGACCTATTAACGTAAAAAAGGTAGTAAAAGTATCCCAAAAACTGTATTGCCTAACTGCGGACAATACTCCAATAAGTACACCAAATGTTATCGCAATTGCTGAGGCTGCCACTGCTAAACGAAAGGTAACAGGGATTTTATCTAAGAGCATCTGGGAAACCTCTTGATGTTGTATGTAGGATCGACCAAAATCTCCATGCAGGGCATTCCAAAGGTAATTTAGATAACGATTTAAAAAGGGCAGATCTAATCCCAATTCCTGGCGAACACTATCCATGGTTTGATGAGAAATATGTTGTCCTAACATTAATGCTACCGGATCTCCAGGGACCAAAGACATCATCCCAAACGTCAACATTGATATCCCTAAGAGAACAGGTATCAATTGAAAAATACGCCGAATGATAAAACGTATCACAAATTAGCTTCCTCCTAAAAGTTAAACAATTTACTCGAATTGTCGTACATTAAATTGGAGTTTATGCATCAGTAAGCATAAACTCCAATATTAATTGAACCAAGTTACTTTGATAACCAGACTGTACGCATATCTTTATGGTCTAAAGCACTAATGGTCAGGTCATGAACTTTCTTTCCTAACAAACGCAGATAATTAGGGTTAAATGTCCAAACGGCAGGTTGATCTTCTACGACTAATTCTTGGATCTTTTTGTAGATATCCATACGTTTGGTTGTGTCAGTTTCCTCTATGCCTTGAGCCAGTAGACTTTCAACCACTGGGTTAGAATAAAAAATAACATTATTCATCCCCCATTGGGATTTGGAATAAAGAATGTTGAGAAAATTTGCTGGATCCGGATAATCCGCAACCCAGTTGACGCGGAACATTTGATTTTCGCCTGACTGCATAGCTTTAACGTAGGAGCCCCATTCCATGTTTCTTAACTCGATTTGAATTCCAACCTCTTTCAATTGGCCTTGGAAAGCTTCTGCAATTTTTTGATTTTCTTGATTAAAGTTGTAGGCATATTGGATCGGTGCGAGGCCTTTACCATGAGGGTACCCTGCTAAAGCTAAATATTCTTTAGCTTTAGCAGGGTCAAATTTTGGTGCTTTTAAGTCTTTATCATAACCTGGCATTGTTGAAGGCAATGGTCCGTTGGACAGAGTTGAGTTTCCCTCGAGTACAGTATCAATAATACTCTGGGGATCAAGAGCATAGGCAATTGCTTTGCGTAAGTTAACATTATCCTTAAACGGCGCCTTAGTCAGGTTAAATCCGATAAACTGTGTGGTTAAAGTAGTTTGATTAATGGTTTGAACAGGAAATTCCTTGCTAATAGAATTTCTTTGACCTGGAGGCAACATGTCCACATAATCCAAGTTTCCAGCACGAAACTCATTCAAAGCCGTCGATTCATCATTAAAAATTTTATAGACGACTCTATCGACATGAGCCTTGGTTCCATAATAATCATCAAACTTCTCTATTGTTACGTCTTGATCGGAATTCCATTTTACAAATTTGAAGGCTCCTGTTCCAATTAAAGTTTCGGGAGTGGCGACAGGCGTACCAAAATCTTTACCCGCCTTTAGCGCAGACTCTATCTTATAAATACTTACTGCCGGGTGCCCTAAAGAGGTGAGAAAAGCTGCATTCTTTTCTCTTAAAGTCACTTCAATCGTATAGTCATCAATCTTTTTTAGTCCTGAAATTGTCTTAGCTTCTCCACTATTCACTTCAGCGAATCCAACAATAGGTTCAAGTGGGAAGGCAACGGGGGAAAGTGTGTCTTTGGCAGCTAAACGATTCCAGACCTCTAAAACATCCTGAGCTTTTAATGAAGTTCCATCATGAAATTTAACGTCATGGCGTATATGAAATTTAATAACTTTCTTATCCGCAGAATAATCCCATTTTTCCGCTATAGCGGGCATTACTTCTAAAGAGGAAGGATCGTATTTTACAAGTCCGTCATAGAGTTCTTTGCCAATTTGAATGCCATTAATTTCTTCTAAAAAGGCCGGTTCCAGAGCGGAAGGACTTGAAATCATCCCAAAACGAAATGTTCCACCATCAACAGGAGTTGCACCGCTTGTTTTATCCCCATTTGTCAGTGCAGCATTCGGTCCACATCCAGACAGGATTAAAGTTACTGATAACAAAACAGCAATAACCAAATACCAACGTCCTTTACCCTTTAGCATCCTTTTTCCTCCTTAACCTTCGCCATGGATGACTTTTGTTACAATTTCATAAATGTCCCTGTGAATATCTTCCTTACTTCGCAACTGGCCATTATGTACGCAATTTACCATTTCCCAGCCAAAAGATACCCTGATCTGAGTTGCATTGTTATATGAGTGAACTAAGTAATCATAATTCCTCTCATGTATGTCCTTCTCACCGTCGCCAAATTTGTTAGATCTGTTGTTTATTAGGATCTGACTGTATTGTGGATGCATATCGAGGAAAACCACGCAATCAGGTACTGGAAGTTTGAACTTTACGAACTCCAAGTCCCATAACCAATTGAGATATTCGTCCCGTTCGTCAGGGTTGATTATTTTAGCCGCCTGATGAACCATATTGGATGTGGTGTACCTGTCGGCTAAAATGATGCCGCCACTCTGATAGAAGTCTCCCCACTTTTTTTTATAGGAAGCATATCTATCTGTAGCATAGAAAGTGGACGCTGCATAGGGATTGACATCGTTCGGATTATTGCCAAATTCCCCATTCAAATACATTTTGATAAGAGCAGAGGACTCGCTCTGGTAATCAGGAAATTCTACATGCTTAACGTTATAATTATTCAGGGATAGTTTATCAAACAATAATTTTGTTTGTGTCGCCTTGCCACTGCCATCTCCTGCTTCTATGACTATGAGTTTTCCCTTCAAAAAAACCGGCTCCTTCTTTATGCTTTATATCTACTGAAAAAATAAAGTTTGTATTAAAGTATTAGCGTTACTTTAATGATTAGTCTATCAATAAAATCGCATTTCAACAACACTTTAATAGTTAATTGTAAGATTTAATTACAAAATCAAAAGCACCTCTCTTTTGCCCTAAAGGTAAAAGGAGATGCTTTTATAATTGAATTATTCAAGCTTTTCTATTTCTAGCTAACCTTGCTCATAACTCTCAACTTGTCAGCTAACAAAGCAATAAATTCTGAGTTAGTGGGCTTTTGTCGCTCTATGTTCATTGAATATCCGAAAATTCTCTTCAAGGTATCAGTATGTCCACGTTCCCATGCCAACTCTATCGCGTGGCGAATACCACGTTCTACTCTGCTGGGAGCAGTATCGAATTTCTTGGCAATACTTGGGTATAGCTCTTTGGTTACCGCACCTAGCAATGAAACATCTTCAACCACCATCAGAATTGCGTCTCTAATATATTGGTATCCTTTTACATGAGCTGGAATCCCAATTTGATGCATCATCGTCGTCACTTCCACACACAAGTTCAACCCGCTTCCAACGGTTGAAACAACAATTGGTGAAGCAGAGGAATTATGGTTAGGCTGGGATGAAGGTATGTCCTGAGTTAAAGATCGAATACGTTTACTGAGAATATCTAAATCAAACGGTTTAAGTATAAAATAGTCGACACCCAGCATCATTGCTTGATGAGTAAGTGATTCCTGTCCAAAGGCTGTTAACATGATTATTTTAGGTCGATTTATAGTTGTACGCGAGTTGATTCTTTCTAATACACCTAATCCATCCAAATTAGGCATTACTAAATCAAGAATGATTAAGTCCGGTTCCTGACTTTGAATAAGTTCCCACGCTTCTAAACCATTATTTGCAACTCCAACAACGATTAAATCTTCTTGGCCTTGGAGATAGTTTTGTAGCATTTGACATAAATTACGATTATCATCGGCAACAATTATTTTTATTTTCTTACTCATTCTTAAAATCATCCCGCCTTAAATGTATTCCGGTCCAGCATTAGAGTCTTAATTTGCGTTTGCATCTCTCCGGTGCTTTTATTATACGCTATGGTTGATGTCGAAATCGCAAATAATAAGTCAACACTAATTTCCGCTTAAAAGTGAGATGAGGCCTAACTTCAAAGCGCTTATTTGGTTATTTATGGTATTTTTATTTATCGCAAAATCTTCCACTATTTTCCATTGAAATTATAACCTGACATAAGATTAGCGAATTAATACTAACACAATCGAGATTTATCAAACTGCTGGGTATAATAGAGATTTTCTTTAATTAAATACATGAATTACAAAGAAACATTAAAAAATAAAGTGCATTTCATGTTAAGTTTATTGTTATTTGTGGATATACTATGGGCGAATGATACTCAAGAAGGTTAAGGAGGATAATATTATGATAGCTGCAGTCGATAAGGATACTTGCATTGGTTGTGGAGCTTGCCCGGAATTTTGCCCTGAGGTTTTTAAGATGGAAGATGACGGATTAGCCGTAGCCTATACTAATCCTGTTCCAAGTGAAGTTGAGTCAGCCGCCAAAGATGCTGCTGACGGCTGTCCGACAGATGCTATACATGTCGAATAATTAAATAGACCGAATGTAGATTAAGAGGTTAAGACAGTTTAAACGCGGATGGCAATGCATCCGCGTTTAAACTGTCTTAATGTTTTGTTTGCTCCGCAAATTCACGCAGTCCATCTATTCCGATTCGGTCAATGAGACGACCAATCCGTTCTTGAGGCTTGGCATTTTCTTTATAATACGAAATGACCGCATCCATGACCGACAATACTTGCTCCCTCTGCACATTTTCCAAAAGGATATTACCCGGTCTTGGCTTAACTCCGCCATTTCCGCCTACATACAAATGATATCCTTTGCTAGTACCCATCAATCCTAAATCGACTGAAGCAGAGTCTGTACATTTATTGGGACAACCGGCAACCCCGATCTTAAATTTAGAGGGTAATTGCATACCATGATAACGTTTGTCAATTTCCATACCTAGAGATAGCGTTTCTTGCAGACCTCTTTTACAAAAAGTATCGCCTGGGCAAACTTTTACACTTCGCACACATAATCCTACAGCATGTCCAGGGTCCATGCCAAGTTCATCCCAGATTTTAGGGACATCCTCGGGGTTTAGTCCAACGATAGCAATACGCTGAGCAGAAGTCACCTTAATTGCTTGGGCATGATATTTTTCAGAGACATCAGCTATCTTACGCAGGATTTCCGGAGTCACAACACCTGCCGGTATATGAGGAGCAATTGAATAAGTTTTCTTATCCATTTGCAAAATTCCTCCCGCAGGTTGAGCTTTTGCAGCAGCCTCCGCCGACATCTCGCCTTGTTCCACAGAATTTACTTTTTCCAACAAGACATTAGGATCTAAATTATGCATTTGTGCTGCATTGGCCAGGGTTTCATTGACTGAAAAAGCACACCCCAGACAGTGTAATCCTAATTCCTGCATTGCTTCTGCTGTTTTTGGATTGGAGGACATTATGTCTTTTAATTTCATATCTAGTGTAAAGTGCATCTACTCAACTCCTAACCATGAATGAGCATTGGCAAACAACGCGTACATACATGTTTTTCTTCACCTTGATGAGCATAAGTCAACATAGGAGCTAATTCGCTTGTAGTACCACAATGATCGCACTCCATCTCAGGAGCCTCTTTTTTAATGTCTGCCATTGAAATAACCTCCTTCTTCATGATCATAGATTAACATGCTAGCCATCGTTTTAAGTGTGACCTAAAACACATTTCTGAGTGTATTTAAGCACGCTCCAAAGTAAACCTATTTCAGCCTCAGTTTAAACCATTATTCGATAAACTATGCAATAACTTGTACTTATTCTTTAATCTGATCGATGTTCTACCTAATACCTCAACTTAGTTTTCGTTATGAATTCATCTATCTCAAACTTATAATGCAAGAAACACGATTTACCCAATGAGGTACACCGTGTTTCAAACCATTTTCTTCTAAGTCAAAAGTTCAGTTGGCAAACAGATATAAAATTAACCCAATAGCTAAGTAGACAATACCCACATATAAGCGTAAAGGCGCTTTACTCATTTGAGTACTTGAACTCATACTGGTGTAAGGTCTAAACTGACCCTCCATCTTGATCCCCCCCATTATACGAGAGATCGTTGATTCGCTTAATTCCTTGAATTTGCCAACCCTTTTCAGTTTTAGCCAGACTCATGGAAAATGTTGCCTGCTGAACTTTTTCTAAAGACGATGTCCATGAAACACGCACAATGATATCCTGCGAACCGTCCAAATCAGGATTCATAAACTCCACTTTTTGTAATGACAACATTGGATCCTTGTTCATTAGGATCTCCCAAACCTTAAACTCACTTTCATCCGCAGAACCCTTTGGTAAGCTTAGCAGATCACGAGCTAAGTCAATTTGGCGAAAATCCATATACTTCCAGAATTGTTGAATTGTTGTCCTTTGAGAATTCCCGTATTGTGGATCCGCTAGAGTCGATATCACTGCTTGAGGTGTTTTCAAGATGACTATAGTAATTAGACATAAGAGTGATATCCCAATTAACCATACATAACGACTTTGACGCATAATTTCCCTCCTTGCTTGTCTCTACTATATATTCTAGGAGGGAAAAGCAAATTTCAGACCACTTTAGCCAAAAACTTTTCTTAATACATTAAGCACGAACTCCGGTAACCGAACATAATAAATTCGCATAGTCTCCTTCCTCCTTTGCATTCCTTTTAATATCCATTACTCAGTGGTAATGTATGCAGACAAAACGGGGAATGACCTTCTAAACGGATTGGTAATTCTTTACTGCCTCTTCGAGTTGAGCAACAAGTAAACGCTCCTCCTCAGTATTTGCTGTAAAATAAAGCCGTCCAATAATACCGGTTATAACTTTTAGGACGTCTTCCAAAACTAACTTCTCTTTCATAGCTAATTGGGCACTGGTTTCTATCAAGGCAATTCCAAATTGATGCCCTACACCCTCTTTAATCATGCGGGTACAACTCTTTCCTAACAACCTCATGACTAAAGAAGCTTCCTGAACATCTAGTTGACGAAC
>JUEG02000378.1_pt1 | contig 10826 bp, 6 predicted proteins | sample 432341 | NCBI WGS metagenome assembly JUEG02 (sample SAMN02953476, study PRJNA257561) | rock porewater metagenome | biome: terrestrial; feature: Opalinus Clay rock; material: porewater; isolation source: Opalinus Clay rock BIC-A1 borehole | place: Switzerland: Mt Terri URL, St-Ursanne ...
CCTCTTTATATATCAAGGTAACGTCTGCCTGCTTATCATCATGCACTTCTAAGGCATCCATCATATTCATATTGAAGATTTGGTCTCCGCAACAGATGACTACATTTTCTACGGAATCTTTCTGCAAAAACTCCATATTGTGCTGTAAATCCATAATACAAAAGGTATGGCTGTTTCCTGCCAAACTATGCATGACTCCAGGCAAAATAAATAGTCCTCCAGCTTTACGGTCGAGAAACCAGTCCTTTCCAGCCCCTAAATGATCTAAAAGAGGTCGATAATGGTGCGGAGTAACCAAGCCTATCGTTCTAATCCCAGAATTGACCATACTAGATAAAGCAAAATCGAGAATACGATATCTCCCTCCAAAGGGAACAGCAGCTATTGGTCGCTCTTCAGCAAGTCCTTGTAAGGTTGCATATCCACTATTAGCAAAGATAATTCCAATTGCGTTCGTCATCATTTCGTCCCCCTTTCATATCGCTTGAGTCCTGTTGACGTTTCTTCCAGCTTCGATAATTGACCCTTCAGGTAGTGTGTGGTAATCCTCAATAACGGTGATCCCTTCCTGATCTGGAGTGACTACTTCCTCAGCACCGACAGTACAGTGACTCATAATCTCAGCGTTTTCTCCTACGATAGCCTTATTTATGATCGATCCAACGTGTACTTTTACATAGGGTAAAAGAATAGAATTGTTGATTTGTACCCCTTCCCCTACATAAACTCCAGGTGCTAAGATTGAATTACTCACCTTACCATGAACAATACACCCGTTACACACTAGACTGTTCTCTATTTCCGATGAAGATCCCACAAAATGGGGAGGTAAAATATCTTCATTGGAAAAAATCCGAAACTTTGGATCGAAAATATTAAGGAAGTGTCCATCTCTTAGGGACTCCATATTTGCATGATAGTAGCTTTCAATCGTTCCGACATCTCTCCAATACCCATGAAACTGGTAAGCATAGACTCGTTTCCCCAGATTCAATTGCTGAGGGATGATATTTTTACCAAAGTCATTTTGAGAGTGATAATCAGCAGCATCCGCAACTAATGCCTCCTTCAGTGTTGACCAGTTAAAAATATAGACCCCCATCGAAGCGAGATTACTTTCAGGTTGAGCAGGTTTTTCTGTGAACCTCGTAATTCTTGCATCTTGATCAACCGTTAACATACCGAACCGAGAGGCTTCTTCTCTCGGTACTTCAATCGTTGCAAGGGTAATTTCCGAATTTTTTTCTTTATGAAACTTTAACATTCGTGAATAATCCATTTTATAGACATGATCACCAGATAAAATAATTACATATTCGGGATCATAAAAATCAATAAATTCGTAATTTTGATATACAGCATTTGCTGTTCCGTTATACCAACTTCCTTCCTCATCTCCTAGAAATGGAGGAAGAATATGGACTCCACCAAATGGATTATCTAAGTTCCAAGCAGAACCCAAGCCAATATATGAATTCAACAGAAAAGGCTTATACTGGATAAGAACACCGACCGTGATGATGTTTGAATTTATGCAGTTACTCAAGCTAAAATCTATAATACGATACTTCCCACAGAATGAAACGGCAGGTTTTGCTCGCTTCTTAGTTAATCCACCCAATCTGCTTCCCTGCCCACCTGCTAACAACATTGCTACACATTCCTGCTTTTTCATACCTATTCCCCTTCCTAAAAACTAAATGAAAATGACATCAAATTAACAAGAAGTTATATTATTTATAGTGCGATATCTAATCTTCCAAACCCAATCTGCATATTCACGAATTGTCCTATCACTCGAGAATTTTCCCGACTTAGCAATATTGACTAAGGAAATTGCGTTCCATTCTCTTTGATTCTGATAAAGGATTTGAAGTTTGTTATGCATAAGAAGATAAGAATGAAAATCTTTTAAGATAAAGAATTCATCGTTATATAGCATTAGGGAATCGAATAAAACTCGGAATTCTTCGCCCATAATTTGAAAAAAGCCACAGTTTAATTGGTCGACACACATACGAATATCTGAGTTGGCGTTGTATTCATCCCATGATTTATAACCACCGAAACGTGTATAGTCCAAAACTTGTTCAGCTGTAAGCCCAAAAATAAATATATTTTCCTTACCCACTGCTTCCATAATTTCTACATTAGCTCCATCTAACGTCCCCAGGGTTAGGGCTCCATTCATCATAAATTTCATATTACCCGTCCCAGAAGCCTCTTTACTCGCGGTAGAAATCTGTTCGCTAATGTCTGCAGCAGGGTAAATCAATTCACCCTGAGACACATTAAAATTCTCAATGAAAACGACCTTCAAGTTCTGATTAACTCTAGGATCGTGCTCTATTTTCTCACTTAGAGCGTTGATCAGCTTAATAACAATTTTCGCATAATGATAACCTGGTGCCGCTTTCCCTCCAAAAATGAAGGTGTGCGAACCTTTTAATGAATCTGGATCGTTCACAGCCTGATTATATAAATGCATGATCTTCAGCACATTGAGCAATTGTCTTTTATAGGCATGAATTCTCTTCACTTGGACATCAAAGATTGACAAAGGATCAAGAATCAAACCGTGTTTTGCTTTGATCTTCTCTGCGAAACGGCATTTATTTTCGTACTTCACTCTTGCGAGCTGTTCTAAAAAGCTATGATCCTCCTTATACACCAATAATTTCTTTAGTTCTCCCGCCTCTTCCTTCCAGTTGGGACCGATTGCTTCGGTTATTAAGTTCGATAAGTTTGGATTAGCGGTCAAGAGAAATCGTCTATGATTGACGCCATTTGTCTTATTATTAAATTTATAGCCAAACACACGATAATAATCTTTAAAGACTTCTTTCTTCAGGATCTGGGTGTGTAATTGCGCAACACCATTCACTGACGAGCTCCCGATAATCGCTAAATTAGCCATCCACACATACCCATCTTTAAGAATCTGAGTGTTGCGAAGCACCTCCTCATCATCCATAAATCGTGCGATCAAATCTTCCCTAAATCTTCGATCTATTTCCTCAATAATTTGATAAATCCTAGGTAATAGGCCTTTGACAAGATCAATCGACCATTTCTCCATGGCTTCAGGCATGATCGTATGATTTGTAAAAGATACTGTGTTAACTGTGATATTCCAAGCCTCATCCCACTCCATTCGTTCGTCATCAATAAAAATGCGCATCAACTCCGGGATACACAATACTGGGTGGGTGTCATTTATATGAACCGAAACCCGTCGCGAGAAGTTATGGATAGAATCTAAACGATTCTTTTTTTTATAATTTTTTACTATGGTTCCTAATCCGGCAGCAACAAAAAAATATTCTTGTTTAAGCCTTAACTCTCTTCCAGCAGGACTACTATCATCCGGATATAGAATATAGGAAATTGACTCAACCTCAGATTTGTTGCTTGTAGCCTGCTTGAATTCCCCTCGATTGAAGCAAGCTAAATCCAATTCGCTACAAATCGTTTCTGCACTCCATAACCTTAAGTTATTAATATATAGCGGATTATCATAGCTCATAATGGGAACATCATAAGGCACTGCTAGCACCGCTTCATAGTTTTCATGTACAAAGGTCAGCTTGCCATTAATTAACTCAGTTCTCACTGTTCCTTTGAACTTCACTACAACAGCCTTATCTGGTTTTCTAATTTCCCACGGGAAGCCATTTTTCAGCCAGTTATCAGCGACTTCAATCTGGTTACCACCCACAATTCTTTGTTCAAATAACCCATACTTATATCGAATGCCATTACCATGTCCATCTATTCCCAAGAAAGCCATTGAATCTAAAAAACAAGCAGCCAATCTTCCGAGACCCCCATTACCTAGGCCAGGGTCTACCTCTTGATCCAAGAGCTCATCAAGATTAATGCTTAAATCTAACAACCCTTCTCGGATGATTGGCTCTATTTTGAAGTTAACCAAATAATTGTGCAGTAATTTACCGATCAGAAACTCCATTGAAAAATAGAAAACTTGCTTTCCCTGAGCCATGGACTTTTTATTAATGGTCCTGTAATAACTCATCTTCTCCTTTAGCAGCGCAACCAAAGCAACAAATTTATCCCATTGTGTCGCTTCTTCTGCAGTAATTCCTTCCCCCTCCATCAATTTCATAAGATAGGCTTGCTTAAAACTCTCTTTATCCGCAAACATACAGTTTTTCCCCCAATACTTACCTATTCAACAAATGTTTTAATATTACAGTCGCAAAATAATGCGGCAGTGTTGTCAAAGGAAACATACACTTTGATCATCATTTCCATATAAACTCTGCGCCTGCTCTACCCATGTTCAAATTCCTAATATATCTACCTATTCTCTAATACAGCAGTATATACCTTCATTATATTGGTTTATATGTAACTTATTTACATATGTCAATCCCACTCACGAATTGTTAGGATCGATATATTATTAACTCATTCAAATAATGCCGATCTCAAAGAACTCAACTTCATCGCAGAGGGGTCTCGAATACTTGTTATTTAGAACCATCCTCTAAGAAAAGCAAAGAGAGTCCTTACCTAGTAAGAACTCCCTTTGCTTTTCCCTTCTCACCTTTATCAAAAGGTACCTGATTTTATGAGAAATGGACTATTATTTGACACTATTAAAAGCGAGGAAAGCGAAAATGGCCGGTGATTGGCGAAGGCCAACTTAATAGTTGGTCCGTCTCGCTAGTTGTTGGTCCAGCATTATGGAGGATATATGGCACCCCATCCTTACGACGCTTATCAGAAAGAACCACGATGTGTTCATTTGGATGAGCGAATGTGACGATATCTCCTGCTTGCCAAGATTGAAGATTTTCCACATTTCCCGGTATTATTTCCAACGTCAATTCCTGTGCGTTGCGACGAAAATAGACGATAAGATTAGCAACCCTCCTGAAATCGATGTTGGAGTCCGGTCGCCCACTGACACGTGGATACTTATTCAAATTTTCACGTATATCTTTATCCACTAACATTCTTAGATCATAACCTGCGTCTCTTAAGGCTCTTCCTACGACGTCTGTACAGACACCTTCGTTCTCCGGTGGATAACCGCCTTGGTAATAGGCACTGAAGTAATGAGGCTTTCTCTTCACTTCGGCCTTAGCCCCTACCAAAATATCTCGCAAATCGTCTAAGCCGTCGCCGTCTTTATCTAAGGGACAAGCGATAGGTAAAATCTTCACGGATGACTCTGGTAGAATGATATCTTTTAACCAGGTTCTCCAGAGAAGGGTCACTGCGAAAACGATAATCAAAAGAATGAGAACGGACGGGATAATCATATTAGTACGATTGTTAAGTTTATTCAAAGTTCATTCACCTTCTACTTTTTAAAATACTAGATATTTTATTCTACATGTAACATTTAATACACTTCAAGCGTATTAAGGGTATAGAGATAAACTAAACAGTCAATATCGTTAGTCTAATTGTTGGCTGTATTATTGATCGAATGGAGGAAAAAGTATGTCAAAGCGCTTATATCGATCTAGCACGGATAAACAACTTGGTGGCGTCTGTGGTGGGCTTGCCGAATATTTCGAAATTGACCCTAGCCTTGTCAGGATAGGAGCTATTCTTTGTCTCTTGTTAGCGGGTACCGGATTTTTAGCATACCTTGTCGCTTGGCTAGTCATCCCGTTAGACAATTGATAAGAATAAGAAAAACACTAAAATCAATAGTATTGTTAAGATTAATTGAATTATTATGAGGACATATTTACGATACTTAAGTTAAGACCCTAAGGCAGACCAAGTCTGCCTTAGGGTCTTATAGCGCGTCAAAAACAATTTCTGCAATGTCTTGGCAACTCATATCGGTATCCATACTGCTTACAGCTTCGGTTAGTGTTGTTAAACATAACGAACAAGCGCTGGCCAAAATATCAGACTCAGTTCGCAGAGCCTTTTTGACAAGAAGGGTGTTAATAGAATGCCCCTTGCTATCTTCCATCCAAAGTCGACCTCCACCAGCCCCACAACAAAAGGCTTTTGATCGATTATTTTTCATTTCTATTAATTCTAGGCCTGGAATTGAGGCTAAAACGTCTCTAGGGGCATCATAGATAGAGTTATATCTCCCCAGATAACATGGATCATGAAAGGTGACTTTGAGATCCTTAACCCCCCTTGGCTCAATTTTTCCAGATTTAATAAGCTCCAAAATAAACTCGGAATGGTGCATTACATGATACTGCCCCCCGAACTGAGGATACTCATTTTTAAGAGTATTATAGCAATGTGGACAATGAGTCACTATGGTCTTGAAATTATAACGGTTCAAATTGTTGATATTTTCAAGTGCTAACTGTTGAAAGAGGTTTTCATTTCCAAGACGTCGTACAGAACTTCCACAACATTTTTCTTCACTACCTAATACGGCGTAGTCAACTCCTGCTTTTTCTAACAGCTTAAACATTACCTGCGAGACGTTCTGATTTCGAGATTCATAAGAACCGTAACAACCTGTCCAATATAGAATATCCGTTTGCTCTTTCTCGCTTAGAAGTGGAACCTGCAACTCCGTCGCCAAATACTGATTACTAGCTAAACTTAGCCCCCAAGGATTTCCTACTTCGGAGATATTCTTAAACACCTTCTGAATCTCGGGAGGATAGCTCGCACCCTCGCGTATAAAACTCCTTCTCATATCCACGATTCGATTGATATGTTCAATAGAAATAGGACATTTATCTTCGCAAAGTCCACATGTAGTACAAGCAAAGAGTGTCTCTTTGGAGATAACCTTATCAAGGGTTAAGTTAGAATGGATCATCCTATTTCTTTGAAAAATAGAATTCTTTACATTGGAGTGCTTCTTCAAACTTTGAAGCACGACTCTAGGTGATAAGGGAGCTCCACTCAAATACGCAGGACACCCTTTCTGACACCTTCCACAGGAAATACAAGCATCTAATTCAAGCAGCTGTTTCTGACTAAACTCTTCAAGACGAGCAACTCCTAAATTCACTAGTTCTTTTGCGGGATAATCTACTGGGGTAAGAGCACCGATCGCAGAAAAGGATTTCAAGAAGATGTTCAGTGGAGATGCAAACATATGAAACAGCTTGGAATATGGTATATAGGCTATAAACCCAAAGGTCAAAATCATGTGGAAATACCATAAAAAGGTGTGAATTAACATGGCAACTTGGACTGAAAAACCAGAACCTATAATTATAACAGAGAAGAATAATCCGACAGGTGACCACCATGCCCATGGATCATTGGTAGAGTATATCCGTAAGCCCTCTAGAAGAAAACCTGTAAATAATATTGAGAAAACCAGAATCAATAACAACGCATCATCGAAGGTGTAATCTTCATGGTCAGGTTTATCAATATAACGTTTATAAGCAGCCATTCCTATTCCAACCATAGCCAGTAAACCAAACAGATCCATCAATAAACTGAGCACTAAATAGTTATGACCATAAAATAGGGGAATTCCAAAATGATCCTGAATGGCAATAACCAATGTTCCGAAGGTTAAAATGACAAATCCATAAAAAACTCCCAAATGCATAAATCGCCGGAAGGTCCCCCTGAAAACCCCTTGGTCATGCTTAAAGGTAGCAGAAAAGAACCTCTTAAATCTCAAACCCAGGTTATCATACGCGATAGGTCGCCCTTGTCGCCAAGCTCTAGTCTTTTTGATAATGCCTGTTAAGAAAATGACCAAGGCTATCAGGGCAAATACATACATTATACCCTTTCCGCCGGTATTCCAATATAACTGTCTGGTTGCCTCCATCTAAACACCCTACCTTTATCCTATTGTTCCCTGCTGCATCAAAAACATTTTATGATAGAGTCCTTGTTTAAGTAAAAGCTCCACGTGTGTCCCTCGTTCTACAATCTTACCACTGTGCAGGACCAAAATGAGGTCGGCGTCTTGGATTGTCGAAAGCCGATGAGCAATAGCAATCGTTGTCCTACCTTGGCGCATCTTTTTGAGTGCCGTTTGAATTGCTTCTTCTGTTTCCGTATCCACACTGGCAGTAGCTTCATCCAAAACAAGTATTTTGGGTTTCCCTGCCATCGTACGTGCAAAACAAATGAGTTGACGCTGTCCGCTGGACAACGTCGCTCCTCGTTCACCGATTGGTTCCTTGAATCCCTGAGGAAGCTTTAGAATAAACTCATCCGCTTGCACAAATGCTGCAGCTTCACTAACTTCCTTTTCATTTAAGGTAAATCTGGAAAGCGAAATATTCTTGGTGATATTCCCCACGAATAAAAATGGATCTTGGGCCACAAGCCCGACTCTGGAGCGCAACTCATCATCAGTGAACTCAGACAATGATACCCCGTCAATGAGAATTTCCCCTCGCGTGATGGGATAGAAACGCATGAGTAGATTCGCAACCGTACTTTTACCACTTCCAGTATGTCCTACTAAGGCCACAGTCTGTCCTGGGTAGGCAGTGAAATCGATCTCCCTTAAGACGTCTGAGCTACCGTCCGAGGAACTGTCATAGGAAAAACTTACATTCCTAAATTCGATTTGCCCGTTAGTGATCGAAGGAAACTCAGCGGTCTTCACCTCCATTGTCAGACGATCATCATCTAACAACTCAAAAACACGTTCGGCTGCAACCAAGGATTGTTGAAACTGAGACAATCGTTGCATCATCATATTGACTGGCTCAAAAAAGCGATCCAGATAGTTGATAAAGGCATAAAGCACTCCGATTTGAATTGGTCCATACAACGATTGAATTCCAAAGAAGTTTAAAATAAGGATAAGCGCAAAGGTGTAAATCAAGTCTACCGCCGGTCGAACAAACAAACTTTCTAAGCGTATATTGGTAATGGCTGACCGGTAGTAAGCATCGTTAATCTCGGCGAACTCTTCTCTGAAGCGTTTCTCCTGGCGCATAGCCTGCACGATATTCATCCCTTGAATGGATTCATTCAGTTTGGCATTGAGTCCACCCAACTGTTTTCGCATAGTTCGATATACCTTTGTACTAATTCTTCGGTACACATACATTAACCCCAGAATCACAGGAAGCAAAGCAAGACAAAAGGTGGCTAACCGGACATCTAAACTAAACATAGCAATAAAAATCCCAATCAGAAAAAATAGATTTTGGACAAGAGCTGCAAGAACTCCGACAAACAACTCCTTAATCGCTTCAGTGTCGTTTGTAATGCGTGAAACTAAAGCTCCTGTTGGGGTTTTGTCGAACACCACTAAATTAAGTCGTTGAACATGATGGAAGACATCAACTCGTAACTCTTGAATCACTTTTAGAGCAATTTGATTAAAACTAACCAATTGATAATAGTGTAACCCCACCGAAAGAATATGAAGCCCCAAATATCCTCCCCCAAGCATCCATAATGACTGTGGGTCAAACGAGCGCGGGACCAAATGACGATCGAGAAATAGTTTAACTAGAATTGGTCCTATAACATCCGCAAAGGTAGCTAGGATTAAGATTAAGGAAGTGACGGTCAACGCTTTATAGTGAGGTCTGAGATAGCTGAGTAAGCGCCTGATTACCATATTACGTTCCCCCTTCCTCAATCAGTGATTCTAACAACTGACTTCGATAGGTGGAAGCATACCACCCCTCGTTTGCCATGAGCTCAGCATGCGAGCCACGCTCTTTAATCATCCCCTTGTGTAGGACAATAATCAAGTCAGAATGTTCTATGGCACTCAAGCGATGAGAGGAAATCAGAGTAGTTTTTTGGGATCTAGTTTCTTTTAAACCCTGTAAAATTGTCTTTTCTGTTTTGGCATCCACGGCAGACAGAGAATCATCGAGGATGAGAATTTCCGGTTCGAGTAAGAGTGCCCTAGCAATTGATATACGTTGTTTTTGCCCACCCGAAAGGGTTACGCCCCTATCCCCGACTAAAGTTCCATAGTTTCCTTCAAAACGCATGATATCTTCATGAATAGCTGCGATATCAGCCACTAATTTGATTTGTTCCAGAGAGGCCTTCGGTTTCCCGAAAGCTATGTTTTCCGCGATCGACGTTGAGAACAGGAAGTTATCCTGAGGGACATAACCAATCGCTGCTCGTAATGCTTGAAGCGTTGTGTTATATATGGATAGTTCACCGATCCGAAGGTCCCCTTCTGAAAGATCAAATTCCCTAAGCAGAAGACGAAGTAACGTACTCTTCCCGCTCCCCGTCTTGCCTACAATCCCCAAGGTTTGACCCGGAGCGACGACTATATCGATATCCTTAAGCACTTGTAACTGAGACTTTGGATAAGTAAACGAAGCTTTCTGATATACCACTTCTCCGCTCAGCACCTGGTCCAATGCCCCGTTCCTTTCTAAGATTTCGTGTTTTATGTTAAGAAGCTTATTCACACGATCATAGGATGCCCGCCCGCGTTCCAAAATGTTAAAGAGCCAGCCAAAAGCCAACATAGGCCAGATAAACTGCCCCAGATATATCGTAAACTGAGTAAGCTGTCCGAAGGATAATTTCTCATTCACTACTTCTTTGGCCCCAAAGGAGATCGCAAGGAAAAATGAAATTCCTATTACAAATTGGATTGTTGGATTAAAGAGTGCATCCACTTTGGCAACACTAATATTTTTATCCACCACGTCAGCAGATATGGTCCGAAAAGCTTGTTCCTCTACTGCTTCCTGCCCAAATGCTTTAACCACCCTAACCCCAGAGATGTTCTCCAACACTTTGTCATTGAGATCTGAGAAAGCTGCCTGTGCCTTATGAAACCTCTTATTGAGTAGAGTACCATAATAACTGGTAGACCACGCAATAAGCGGCATCGGTAGTAAGGTAATCAGGGTGAGTTTCCAACTGATAAAAAAGGCCATGGA
>JUEG02000359.1_pt1 | contig 10814 bp, 10 predicted proteins | sample 432341 | NCBI WGS metagenome assembly JUEG02 (sample SAMN02953476, study PRJNA257561) | rock porewater metagenome | biome: terrestrial; feature: Opalinus Clay rock; material: porewater; isolation source: Opalinus Clay rock BIC-A1 borehole | place: Switzerland: Mt Terri URL, St-Ursanne ...
TCTCAGCGTTCAGTTTGTCCCTCCTCCTGCTTATCTTATACAATACCATCTTTTTTTGAAACATGTATCACGAACTTGCTAATTAATCTTTACAAATTTAATTGTAGCATCTACATAATGTAAAATCTTCACTAGTCTGGCACTGTTTTCAAAAACGCAAGAAGAAGATCATGGAGCGGCCGGACAATTTGAAGATGAAGATCACCAGAACCGTTTATTTACAGTCACCAGGAGAAATAGAAAAAGAGGGTTCCCATTCAATAAACTCATGAGAAGCCTCTACAATCAATTAATACGTCAAGCTTTTTCGCCTACCCCTACTACTCTGGGCCGTAAGAACATTATCGGCAGCAATTTCTTGCATATGTATATCAATACTTCTCATCAGCTGTTAGTTTTACCCAGAATAGTTCGTATTTCCACATGTCTCTTCACTGCCATTCATGTATTGGTACAGGCATGTGGAACTCCCTTGTATTTACAAGTTATTTATATAGTATTCTAAACTTGTTACCGTTACGTGACTTTTACAAGGAGATTATGTGAACAACACCACAATTCCCTATTCGGTTTACGACAACTCCTAGTTATACTAACTAGGCGCAATGATTGAATGCTATTCACAAAGCATTCAGCCTCTTCCGATATCATCTATTAGTAACTTTGTTGATATTTTTTATAAGAATTGAGATTGTACCATCAGAATTGTTAATAAATTCAATGATGTCCTTGTTATTATAGATATTTGAAGGGAAATTAATTTCTATTCCACTGTCGGTCTTCAATTTCTGTGTTCTATATTTTTTATTTGATTTGTTAGTTTCGGGTATTTCAACTACATTTTCTACCAAACCGCCCTTTTTGACTTCTTCTAAATACTCTTTCTTTATCTGTTGATTATCTCCAAAAACAAAATCAGCCGCGGAATCAACCTCTATTGTACTTGTTTCTTCAATGTTCTGAGCAAGACAGGTACGGAATTTTGAAACTTTATCAAATTCTTCATCGAAATATTTTTTACTAACTTTGCTTACTGCCTTATCTAATACCTTTAATTTCTGCAGATTTGATAACTCACTAACGCTCTTAAGAAAATATTTTGATAGATAGTACTCTTTGTCGCCGCAAATTTCATATTTTTTTTCTATTATTTTACATTCGTAATTGGATAGATTAATTAAAACACATTCTTCAATTTTTTGAGTCTCATTTGGCAAGGTGGTCTTTTGTTTGATCAAGTTGTTAAAATTACCTTCTTTAGTATTAGAGACATAGTGCATATAACTATTTTTGTAATTAAGTTTCATTAATAAGAAATATTTAATACCGTTATCTTCAAAGATAGCCATAATTGCATCACCAGAAGGAATACTAGGGTTCTCCTTCATAATCACAAATAGCATATTAGCAACTTCTATACTCACATCAATAAAGCATTCTGTATTTTGTTTAATTTTTTCACATAAATTATACATCATATTATCATTGCTAGATTGGAATAGTACGTTTTTAAGACCGTCGTCATTTACAACTTTATTGATATGTTTTACTAAAAAATCAGCAACATCTGTTTCGATTTCCAATTCCTTTAATGAAATAATCGGAACCTGAAGATTGGAATCCAGAATATGCAAAATGGTTTTATTGAAAATAATATTATTCATTTCTTCTCCTTTTTAATGTTGAAAATCAAATCTCACTATCCAGACGTGTTTATTTAAGGGTCGGAGTATTTTACCAATTTTAGCGTGAACTAACACTTAATTATTAGCCCTAAAAGATTTGAAAAAGAAATTACTTGTTCGGGAGAAACTATGCATCCATCGAGGTCAGCGACGGTTACCCCTAATCCTTCCAAATTACAACTACTCAAATCAATTCCTTTTAGCTTCGCTCCAGACATGCCAGTTTGTTGTAAATCTGTATCGTTAAACTCAGTCTTTAAGAATTTAGCTTTATAGAAATCAGCGTTGCATAATGAACTATTTTTGAAATTAACGTTTTTGCAATTCAAAAAACGAAATAAAGCATAACTTCCATTACAGTTATCAAACATTACATTCCGAAGAGCAGATTCGCTCATATTCGTCCCGACCATTTTACAATTGACAAGCTCTACTCGATGTAGGACAGACTCGCTTAAATCCAAATTTGATAAATCACAGTTTTCAAACCTGACATCGACTAGATCGAGGTACTTTAAAGATACCTTATTAAAAGTCACGTTTCTAAAAATAATTTTATTAAAAGATACACGCTCAGCGACTTGATTCTCGACTAAACCATTACTAATAATTCCCATGATAAATGAGTCTTCTGCTTGGATATTCGTATCGAAAATTGAAAGGCGATCTAACTCATTCGGGAGATTAGGAGGTATTATTTCCAAACTTGATTTCTTATCTTCCATACTACAAACCCCCAGTCTGTCTATAACATTCATGGAATCTCGATTTATGCATTGGTAATTCTTTATTGCTCTTTGAAGGGTACATTATATATGTTGTTTCGTCAACATATAATCCAAAGCATCTCACGCTCTTCAACATTCAAAAACAAAATGCGTTGGTATGAGAATTTCAATCTACTCAATCAACACATTAAATATTCCTTCATTAATTCTTCAAATAGTGAATCCTTGCGGAATTAGCACCCTAGTTAATTACATAGTTAACTTTTCAAGTATATTATTTTGATTAAATCCAAATAATAAAATAATACAAGGGATTAAAATGCAAAAAATTAAAGATAGATATATTTGAAACAGTTCCAACAGGATTATTGGAATTAACTGTAGTTACGCTTTTCGATAGCCTTTCACCTTATGGACTTATATGTGGAACTGCAATTGCTAAACATGGTCACGACTTCCTGTTTGATGTAGAGCCAGCCAATGACCATATTAAACCAACCTTAAAAACATCCGAGGAGTTATTCCTCACTCCCCCTGACTTAACTCGCCTACAATTGCGTCCGTAATACACTATATATTACAAAGAAAATCAGAAACGAATAGGAGGTCTAATATGAATACCTTAGAACAGAGTACCAACAATGTTCCTGAGCAAACACCATATAGCGTCATTCAACATAACATAGATACAATCAATCTATCCTCTGCTGAGGTGGGTCAACTCTGGTCAACTTACATGGCTCAAAGCATGTCAAAGTGTATGGTTCCATTTTTCGTCGAGAAATGTAAAGACGCCGATATTCGTTCGTTATTACAATTTGTTTTAGATGTTTCTAATCGACACGTCAACTCAATAACAGAGATCTTCAATAAGTCTAACATTCCCGTCCCCCATGGTTTCACCGATGAGGACTTTGATATCAATGCAAAACCGCTCTATGGTGATACCTTTATGCTGTTGTATTCAAGATTCATGGCGAAGTATGGCATGATAAATTTTAGTTTTGCTCGTTCACTTTCAGCCCGACCCGATATCATCGAATTTTTTGAGGGTTGTTTAAATGATTTTATCCAAATTAGCAAAAAAGTAAGTGATGTTGGGTTAGCAAAAGGACTTATCGCCAGAGCACCTAACATACCCGTACCTGACAGGGTCGAATTTGTTACTGCCGACATAAGTTTCTTTAAAGGTATCATGGGCGATAAGCGACCGATCAACGCCCTCGAAATTGGTCATATCTTTATAAATATTCATCAGAGGCAACTAGAAGAAGCGTTAATACTAGGATTTGGTCAGGCCGCAAAAGCAAAAAAGTCAAAGATTATTTTTCAAGGGGAAAACAAATTATCGATAAGCAGGTAGAAGTTCTAAGTTCACTTTTGGAAGATGAGGACTTGCCGAAACCAATAAATTATAATTATCTTGTAACCGACTCGACAGAATCCCCGTATTCCGATAAATTGATGTTGTTCCATTCCACGATATTTTTAGCCCATAGCATCTCTGGGTACGGACTTGCGTTAGCGAATTGTGCAAGAACAGATATAATCTCCACTCTCACCCGTCTTATGGCTGAATTCGGTGATTATGTAAAAGATGGCGTTGATTTAATGATCGAAAATGGTTGGTTAGAAAGAGTTCCCGAAGCCGCTAACCGAAAAGAATTAAGGACAACAAATAATTAACGATTTTCATATAGATAACGAGATAGAGTAAATTTTTACATCTCCCCAGCTAACGCTAGGGATATTTTTCCAAGAACAAAATGCGCTGGTGTGAGAATTTTCAATCTCAACCAACGCATTGAATATTTCTTTCATTGAATTCTGTGGCAGTGTATCCATCATCGCTTAGCGCGAAAACAGTTTGGTCAAAGGGGAACAGTATACATTATTACTTCTGGCTTCGTTAGTTTCACGCCCTAATCATCCGTGCTCTGGAGTTTTAATTGTGTTTTCTTTGAGACAAACTACTGTCTCAACGTGCCCTGTCACCCCAAAAGAGCTATATTTATAGTCATATTACCGTTTCCAGGGTGCGTTAAGTTGCCACATCGTCTGGTTAGTCATAGAGGAACGATGGAAAGTCCCTTAGGCTTTATCTTATTATGGTTTATTCGTTGTAATAATGGCTCGGAGAAGAATATTGAACATCATATATTGACTAACAGTCACTCGACATTCGATTCAGCATTTAACCGCTCAATATTAAAATGCCATTTCTTAAGAATGGCATTTTACATAAGGTTATACGTTAGACTAAACGCCCGAAATATTTCTAACTTAATTCCGGCTTAATTCTGGATTAGCACCTATAATTTAGTTCCTAAATTTTATCAGCTAAAGCCGCTAATTCAAGTGCAGACTCTGCTAGGGTTTCAATGGTAGCTCCAATTTCCTCAACAGCAGCAGAGACTTCCTGTGTATTACCACCTACCTTTTCCAACTCCTCTGTCATCTTGCCGACCAGGCTTTGAATACCACCGATAATTTTGCGAATATCTTTTGCAGAGGTGGCACTAGATATTGCCATCGTCCGAATTTCCGAGGCTACCACAGCGAAGCCCCGTCCAACATCACCCGCTCTAGCGGCTTCAATCGAAGCGTTGAGACCCAGAACTTTTGTATCGCTAGCAACTGAATTGATATATTCAACAACTTCTTCCATGATAAGGGCCTTGTCATTGACTTCTTGAGATTCTAAGGTCAGCGCCTGTCCACTATCTGCAAGTGATTGGGCTGAGGCCGCGATGTTTTCGACGGCAGCTGCAACCTCCTGCAAGGATTCTGAAAGGTTTTTTGATAAGGCGGGCAATTTTTCAAGTGCGCTTTCCCTTTCTGTTGAACCTGTGGCTGCGATTCCACCGATGATGACGCCGTTTTCTCTAATGGGATACGCTACTCCAGTGTAAGCAATGCCTAAGGCTTCTGTCCCAACCAGTCTTTGAACCTTATTACCTGTTTGAAGGCATTCATACGACGTTGATGAAGTTGGTAGTAAGTCTCCAACTTTAAGGGGTAGATTAATAACGGAACCCATTTTAATTGAAATATACTTTTCGAGGTCAAATAAAAAGATAGAGGTTTTCCCGAAATCTGTTTCAAAAATCACGTCAACTATTTGCACATAATCATCTATCATAATCTATTCCTCCATTATTCTTTTTGAGCGGTCAATTTACTGGCCAATTCGATATCAGCAGAACCTAACCAAGCTAAAACGTCATTGGAAAAAAGTTCTCTAACATCTAGTACAGGAATAATATCATCAGTTGTTTTTAATCCCCGGCGTTCTTTTCTTTTTCAACTAACACGTTAACAATCACACTCACTGTACACTTTTGTATTTCTACTTTCCTGCAACCATGCTAGTGATTCTGGTTCGAAATAAATCAGCTCACATCGTTTTAGTAATTCCGAAATATAATGTGCCAAACTGTGATTTCTCGGTATGTGTTTTTTGAGTATTAAGCTGGACACTCGACATGCGTGGATACCCCCCATTAGCTCTATAGAAAACAATTGACAGTTTATTAATTATAAAATACAAAGAATGCTAGTACGTTTCCTTACTGCATCCCTATGATTGCTCCTTGTTTGGGGAGAAGCGAATTGGACCTCTTCAGGATGACTCAATTGCATGATGGCGATGTGATCGCACCAAGTCTTTTCGAAGCTTATTGGCATCATCATTTCTCCTTCCGCCTAAGACCTAAGATCAGAATATAACCGGTTGTCAAAAGAAAACCAATGATTACCATGGTTTTTTCTAAACCCCTGGGTTCCCAAAAGTAAGCTAGGGCCTCTTGGAATGGAACATCTAGTGCCACCATGTCCATTAAGATGGCAATAGCAAAGGTTACTACACACAGCAATAAGAAGACCCCAAAAAGCTTCAACTTCTCCCCACCTCGTCCTTTAAGTATTGGTGATTTTTGAATGGTACCATTTGCGAACATAAGCAATTAAAAGCATTACAAAAGGTACTATCAGCTCTAATGGAATAAGCAGGATAGGGACAGCTATTTTCAATCCCTCTTCCAAGTGTTCCTGAAAGGATCTTGCAATATAGATTGAAGAGGTGAATATTATTAGACCCACAGGAACCACCAAGGTACGGTGATTCGGAAGACGAAACATAGAAGCAGCCCCAATGACAGCTCCTAGGAAAAAGAGGCCTATTTTTATAAAACCACCAATGAACATTAGGAGCATGGCTATAATTTCCAATCGTTGAATAAACTGACCTACATCAATTAACCGAACGGTTGCCAACAGCGGAAAGTTGGCCATGGAGGCTACATCCACGCTGAGAACGGCAATATTAAGCGCAGTAATATAGCTGATTATTAAGCCGCTGACCAAAAGTGCCACTAAGCCGGTTGCCTTGGCTTTAGAAGGTTGGTTCAAATAGGGCAAAAACATCCCAAACACTACCGCTTCACCGAATGGGAAAGCGACTGCCAAAGGAAACGTAGCCTTAATAATCGGTTTGATCCCTTCACCAAGTACCGGCTGTAGGTAAGTAATGTGAATTTTGTTGGAAGCTAGGAGGAGGATTGTCATTAGTACTAACATAATAAGAACAATGGGTAAGAGCACCTCATTCACCCGACCAACTACCTCAATACCATGGAAAACGGCGTAGCAGATTACGAGAATAATAAATAAACTAATCACTGCCAGAGGTGTTTGGGGGAGGAATGAGTCAATTATCAGCTCTGCAAGGTCCCGTAAGTCTCGGGCTGCAAGGTAAATAAAAAACGAAAGGTATAGTAAACTGAGGGGAAATCCGAGTACTTTGCCAAAAATCTGCGGAATGTATTGGATTAGGGTCTGCCCAGGGAACAAGCGAAACAATTCCGTGTACATAATGTACAAAAGGAGCCCCACCACAGTGGCAAGCAGTATTGCGATCCACGCATCCTGTTTAGCTTCCAGCCCCAAACCAACGACGATGGTAGTTCCCAGTTCAAAAGAGATAATCAGCATAAACAATTGACGGGGACAGATTTGTTCCTTTCCCACAGTTTCACCTCCTCCCCTTAATATACTGTGTAATTTTTTGGTAAAAAATACTAGGGAAACCATTTTATTCATTTTGTATTACATATTTCAACTATTTCTACTGATACTATAAAGATAGTAGGTTGAAGCAGAATGAGGAGAAATGTAATGTTACGTTCTATATTGAAAAAAATACATTTTTGGCAAGCGCTTAACCAAACTATTAAAAAACAAGGAGATAACTCCCAAGAATTATCTCCATCTAACCTTTCGGATAACATTCAAGAAAACCTAAAAGATCTACAAACTATTTTAGGTACAAGTAGTGATATTGTTGTACGGGAATTCAACTTTGGCTATGAAGGAAAAATTGAGGCTGCCATTATCTACTTAACGGGTATGACAAGTTCTGCTATCGTTAATGACAGTATAATAAAGCCGTTGATGTACGATACCCGCTTATTCAGTTCAAATGAATTACTGGTTACTAATAACATTGAACTTATCCAGAAAACCATGCTCTCGGTAGGAGGAGTTAAAAGGGTTAGTACCATAGAGCCGTTAATCGATGGCTGTTTATATGGAGATACTGTTTTATTAGTCAATGGTTCCCAAGAAGCTCTGGTTATTAGTACCGTAGGTTGGGAAGCTCGGAGTGTAGAAGAGCCGCAAACTGAAGTTGTTGTGAGGGGTCCGCGTGAAGGCTTTACCGAAACTCTGGGTACCAATACAGCCTTATTACGACGTAAAATTCGAAATCCAAATTTCACCTTTGAAACGATGCAAATAGGTCAAAAAACCAAAACTGGTGTTCGTATCGCCTATTTAAAGGAATTGGTCAATCCCCGTCTTGTAGAAGAAGTCAAGCGCCGTTTAAAAAGGATTAATACGGATGCCATCTTGGAGTCTGGTTACATTGAACAGTATATTGAAGATGCCCCGTTTTCTCCCTTTCAGACAGTTGGTAACAGTGAGAAACCTGATGTTGTTGCGGCAAAACTACTGGAAGGGCGAGTAGCCATTCTGGTTGATGGCACTCCTATGGTACTTACGATCCCTTTGTTTTTTATTGAAAGTTTTCAATCCGCAGAAGATTACTATTCACGCCCTTATTATGCGAGCATGGTTAGAAGCCTACGATATCTAGCGTTTCTTATAACGATCCTAGCTCCGGCAGCCTATGTAGCGTTAACAAACTTTCACCAGGAAATGATTCCCACTCCCTTACTGTTCACCATGGCGGCGGCTAAAGAAGGGACTCCTTTTCCTGCAGTAGCAGAAGCCCTTGGTATGGGATTGCTATTTGAAATTCTCCGGGAAGCGGGAGTACGGTTGCCACGCCCTGTCGGTTCGGCCATAACTATTGTAGGAGCTCTGGTAATCGGGGAGTCAGCAGTATCAGCCGGACTTATCGGTGCCCCTATGGTTATTGTGGTAGGTATAACGGCTATTTCTTCTTTTGTGGTTCCGCCCCAGGCTGATGCAGGGGCTATCTTACGTTTACTATTCACTATTTTTGCCGGCTTCCTGGGTGCCTTCGGAATGATGATTGTATTGCTTGGGGTTTTGATCCACCTATCTTCTTTAAGGTCTTTTGGAACTCCTTATCTTTCTCCTCTAGCCCCCCTCAGCCTTGAGGGCTTAAAAGATACCTTTATTAGAGTACCTTTGTGGGCCATGTTCACTCGTCCCAGACTCTTGGGCGGGCATGACCCCGAGCGACAAGAATTCAGGTTAATACCTGAACCGCCCTCGAAGGACTCGGAAAACAGATAGTGGGGAGATGTATACATGCAGAAAAACAGTAAGCTACTGTTAATAATTTTAATACCTCTCCTCATCGTTCTGAATGGCTGTTGGGATCGCCGGGAATTAGATACTTTAGCCATTGTTTCCTGTTTAGGTATTGATAAAGCAGAGGAACCCGGTAAAATACAAATAACAGCCCAAATCATTAAACCAGGAGAGATGAAGGCTCCTCAAGCAGGGGGAGGTGGTGGCGGGAAAAAACCTTACTGGAACATAACCACTACGGGAGAAACCGCATTCGACACAATAAGGGAATTTACCCACGAGTCCAATCGAAAGTTATATCTGCCCCATAATGAAGCTCTAATATTTAGTCAGGATATTGCTAGAGAAGGGGTGAAAAAATATGTGGATTTCTTTGTCCGAGACCCGGAATCACGTCGCCTGACTAAGGTTCTAATTAGTAAAGGTAAAGCAAATGAAGTTTTAGATTCGGAAACAGAATTAGAAAAAATACCGGGTATAAATATTTCCCGATTAGTCGACGAAAGTGTCGCTACATCCGAAGCAAGTGATGTTAACCTGCAAGAATTCTTTACTCGTTTAATGAGTAAAACCACTGCACCGGTAGCCTCTGTGATTGAAGTCTCGGACCAAGGGAAAGAAAAAATAGCTCGTCTTTCCGGAACAGCAGTTTTTAAAACATACAAATTGGTAGGCTATTTGAACAAAGCGGAAACCCGTGGCCTTCTATGGGTTATCGATAAAGTGAAAAGTGGTATCATTGTTGTGAACAGTCCCAGTGGTGAAGGCAAAGTCAGCCTGGAAATTATTCGGGCCAGTAGTAAAATTACCACGGAAATAAAGGATAATAATGAACCCTATATTACGGTACATATCGATGAAGAAGGAAACTTGGGCGACCAAATGTCTCCTGAAGATGATCTAACAATATCGCCAGTATGGAGATCTCTGGAAAGATCCCAAGCTGACGTGATTCACCAAGAAGTAATGGCCGCTTTAAAAAAAGCCCAGGAACTTAATTCAGATATCTTTGGATTTGGTGATGCATTGCATAGAGAACACCCCGAGCTGTGGGGAGAAATGGAAAAACAATGGGACCAATATTTCCCGGACCTTGAAGTTGAGGTCATTGTGAATGCCAAATTAAGCAGGACTGGCATGATTAAAAAACCACCTGAACCGGAATAGATAAAATTAAGACGAGGGGACTTAACGTAACCTATCATTATCGGACTCAGAAGGAAAAAACAGACGAAGAAATCTAATCGGACGGCTTATAGTGGCTGAAAGTATACATATGTATGGCCTTTTCGCCCCCAAGTTTTCACCCCATAAAGCAGTATCATTTCAAGACTGCTTTATAGGGTGAGAACTTGGGGGTAATGAAAGGTTGGAGAATTTACTCCGCTATCTCCTCCACCCTCATCCCGCTCTTCAGTGCGCACGTTGTGCGTTTCATATATATTTCGTAGAAATCATCGCTCCTGCAATTGCGATGTAAGACAACCGACTAACCTCATGCGAAAGCCTCTGGGGGACAATAGCATGTCGGTAAAGTCAGGATTAGGCAGCAACTGCTGTCGAGTGGCCTGGCGAGTCAGGCCATATATGGTAAAGCCTA
>JUEG02001267.1_pt1 | contig 10803 bp, 9 predicted proteins | sample 432341 | NCBI WGS metagenome assembly JUEG02 (sample SAMN02953476, study PRJNA257561) | rock porewater metagenome | biome: terrestrial; feature: Opalinus Clay rock; material: porewater; isolation source: Opalinus Clay rock BIC-A1 borehole | place: Switzerland: Mt Terri URL, St-Ursanne ...
AGAAGAATTGATGACCTCGGTCGTGTCGTTATTCCAAAGGAAATTCGTCGGACTCTTCGTATTCGGGAAGGAGATCCGTTAGAGATTTTTGTAGACAGAGATGGAGAAGTCATCCTAAAGAAATATTCCCCTATCCGAGAATTGGGAGAATTCGCCAAGGAATATGCAGAATCGCTTTTCGAAGCAACTGGGCATATTACTTGCATATCAGATCGCGATACAATTATCGCAGTGTCAGGGGCATCAAAGAAGGAGTATTTAAATAAAGCGATTGGGCCTGCTATAGAGCAAGCCATGGAGGAAAGGAAAACCATACATATCGATATTGCGGGCGAGCACGCCTTATGTAAAAGTTGTCCTGAAAATGACTCAGAGGACAAATGTAAACATACTAGTGAAGTCATTGCCCCGGTAATTTTACAAGGAGATCCTATCGGTGCTGTGATGCTCATCTCCAAAGACTCTAATACCAAGATGGGTGATTTAGAAATGAAATTAATCGAGACGGCCGCTGGTTTTTTGGCAAAGCAAATGGAACCCTAACCTAGGAGCCCTTACTTTTTCCACAAAACAGCATATGGTAAAGCGACCCAGTCAGGGTCGCTTTATTCTCGTTAAGGGACTTATGAGCACTACCTACAACTTGTTAATAGGTGAGGTTTTACAACTCTATTACATCTTTGTACCTTTCTTTTGATAAAATGAGTTGAGAGAGGTGAAGTGATGGCAAATATACTCGTTGTTGAAGACGAAACGGCAATCGCCGATTTGATATTAATGAACTTAAAGCTAGTAGGACATAACGGTTTTCATGTCAGTGATAGTAATGACGTCATGGCCTTTATAGAGATATATAAGCCGGATCTAATTCTATTAGACGTTATGCTGCCAGGAAAAGATGGCTTTGAGCTGATGAAGGAAATTGAACCCCTTGGGACTCCCGTGATTTTTCTAACGGCAAAAGAAGAACTAACGGATAAAATCACAGGACTTAAGCTTGGGGCTGACGATTATATGGTGAAGCCCTTTGCGACAATTGAGTTGCTGACAAGAATAGAGACCATTTTGAAACGATATAAAGTGAATGGTTGTAGTTATATATTGGACAATTTGGAAGTCCGTTTTGACGAGCACCTTGTTTTGCTGAACAACAAACAAATCGAGTTGACCACGAAGGAATTTATGCTTCTGGAAATTTTGATTCGAAATAAAAACATTGCCCTTTCCAGAGACAAGCTATTAGAATTGGTCTGGGGTTATGATTACATGGGAGAAACCCGAACAATTGACGTTCATGTACAGAAGCTCAGGAAGAAGCTTCATCTGGAAGAGCGGATCAAAACGGTATTCAAAGTGGGATACAGGCTGGAGGTGCCAAGATGAAGTTTTGGCAAAAAGCTTTTCTTTGCATCATCATTGTTTTTCTGATTGGCTTTGATTTGGCAACGTTTCTTCTTGTGCAAAAAAGCTATTCACTAAACAAGGAAAATTTATACGCCACAGCTGAGAATGAGCGGTATATCATTCAGAAATCCCTATCTGATAGAATTTCTGGTATAGCTAAACTTTACTCAGAATTAAACTCGGAAAACCTGAAAATGTATATTGACCCTTATGGCGACTATTATAAGAAGCAAAACATCTATCTGGAGCTTTACCAGAATGACATTCTTGTCTATTCCAATTATCATTATCCCTTAAATGAACGGCCAGAATTGGATATTGACCCCGGCGAGAGAAGCACGGTAGCCAGGGCGATGGACGGCGGTTACTATTTGTTTGCGACGGGTTATTTTGACGAGCCCTATTCTAATTTGAAGTTTGTGTACATTAAAGATATACAGGATCTGGCGGATCATAAAAATGAAATGATCAAGTACGCTGTTATTATTAGTATTATCGTTTCAGCATTTCTTTCTGTCATTATTATTGGGATGTTGCTAAAGCTTACCAAGCCAATACGGAAGCTTAACAGAACTGCGGAAGAAATTGCGAACGGTCATTATCAAAAACGTGTTGAGATAAAGAGTAAGGATGAAATTGGAGAATTTGCCCATAACTTTAACACGATGGCTGATTCCGTAGAAACCCATATTCAAAAGCTGTCCGATTTAACTGAGGAACGGCAAAGGTTCATCAATAATCTAGCCCACGAAATGAGAACGCCCATCACCGCCATAATGGGTTATGGTGAATTTCTGAAATATGCCAATTGTAATCCAGAAGAAAGTGAGAAAGCTATCGACTACATCATTCAACAAAGCGAAAGAATGATAAACATGTCTGGTAAACTGATGAACTTAGCATGTCTTAATAACGGGAATATTCAATTTGAAACCATCCACTTTCGAGAAATCATTGAAAATGTAGAGCACACGTTGACGAAAAATATCCATGAAAAGAAAGTCCATATCAAGAAGAACTTGCAAAGAACAGAATTACAGGGTGATAAAGATTTGATGGAATCCCTAATTTTAAACATTGTGGAAAACGCCATCAGAGCGTTGCCTGTCGGCGGTGAAATCGAAGTGAAAACCTTTGGTGACGAAAATGAATTGATTCTTTCCATAGCCGATAACGGCATGGGAATGAAAGAAGGGGAACTGGAAAAAATACTTGAGCCCTTTTATCGGGTGGACAAATCAAGGTCGAGGGTTTATGGGGGCGCCGGGTTGGGTCTAGCATTAAGTAAGCAGATTTGCGATTTACATCACGCTCATATGAATGTGTATTCTAAGCCGAACATGGGCACCAAGATAGAAATCAAATTTACAACTCTTTAACAACCTGATGATAATTCTGAAATATGAAAGGTTTATCATAACCTTGTAAGCAGCTTACGAATAAATAGTTAGGAGTGAATGTTGAATGGAAAAAAGAGCAAAGATGATCTTAGCTTGCGCCGCAACCTTGGCAATCGGTGCGGGGGCCGTGATGGGCAACAGTTATTTTGTACCCAAGGTTATTGCAGCGGATATGAATCAAAACATGCCTGTTATTGAGACAGATGGGGCTCCTGTTCAGGAGGAAGCTAAACCATCGCCTATGGTTGTAGCAGGGATACAAGAACAAGTTATACTTGGTGCGCCAAAGTTTACAGAGAATGATATGAAAGAGTTTAAAAAGCTCGAGGAAATGACGGAAGTAGAAAGAAAGGAATACCTTGCGTCTATGACAGTGGAGCAAAGAACGGAGTTTTTTAAGAAATTGAAAGAAAGCGGCTCGGTATTAAAATCCAAAAACACCAATCCCGTATTTGTTGACGGAACACCATCAGCAAATGATCTGGCCAAAGAAGCAGCAGTCAAGATCGCCAAGAAAGCTGTGGTGGAAAAGTACGCACTAACGGACGAAACCCTGTCCAGATTTTCGATTGACGCAGCCTTTAACGTTGTGAATCCCGACCAACCAGAGTGGGGTATAACGTTATATCCGACAAACCAAGACGATTTTTCCGAAATCGGAACATATCACATTACCATAAAATCGCCATCCGGCGAAGTCGTTAAAATCCTATCGGCGGCGGACGCAGTGGGTTAAAATAATTAGTCTAACTCTGAATATGTAAAGCCCCGAGTACCATTGAGGTATTTGGGGCTTTCTCGAGTTTGAGGTGATCTGGGAGCAGATAATATATATCTTTAGAATGTAAGGAAACTGATTATGAAATAATTTTGTAATATGTAGTAGCTATATTGTGAAGTGTACGTGATAATGGATTAGTAAAACAAAATCCAATCGTTGTTACTCAAGCTTGATTTAAACTACTATAAAGGATGAAAATATGCTAAATCTAAAGATAGGCTCAACAATTATTCCTTATTCGATTAGAAAGAGTACCAGGGCCAAGCACGTTACAATAACCGTTGGTATTAACGGAGTAAAGGTTGTTGCACCAGTAAGTGTTAGTGACGACAGAATTATTCCGATAGTTGAAAATAAGAGAGAGTGGATTTTCAAAAAGACCGAAGCTTTTAGACTTCTAAATAGACAGATACACTCGGAACAGGAGCATGTGAACGGTAAAATGCTACTATTCAGAGGAGAACGTTTTACACTTAGCGTGTTAGAGTATGATGGACGTTACACTCGGGTAATTTTTGAGAATGAGCGGTTTGTAGTGTTCATAAATAAAAATCTTCCAATGGATAAACGCCAGCGCGAAATCCATAAAGCGTTAGAACGTTGGTATTTAGACCAGGCAAAAGATCTTTTTCAAAGTAGACTAGCGGTTTATAGAGATAGGTTAGGTTTAGATTTTAACCAAGTAAGACTTAAGAACCAGAAAACAAGGTGGGGGAGTTGCTCAAGCAAAGGCAACTTAAATTTGAACTGGAAACTCGTAATGGCCCCAACGTCTATAGTGGATTATGTTGTGGTTCATGAACTATGTCACCTGAAAATCATGAACCACTCTAAGGAGTTCTGGCAAATGGTCGAACGCTATATTCCTGATTACAAGCTTAGGAAACAGTGGCTAAAACACCATGGAAGTGAGCTTAGTCTATAATGATATTCTTTAAGGGTTATACACCAAATCGTTTCAGATTCACGGCCCTTCGTTTAGTGTATGTACTCGTCAAACGTCTAAATAATAGTTAGTTGAAAATTTGGCTACTGAGAGATATCATGCTAACATTATTTGAAGCTATATCTCTGAGACTAAAGATATCCAGAAAGTTTTGGTCAATGTGCACAGATATCCTAGTTGACTCAAAAAGACAAAGAGGATAGGGGAGAATGATAATGAAGTATTCAGAGGCAAACTTGAATAGAGTTTTCATTTTGAGACTAGAACATGGAGATAAAATACCTGACGTTATTGAGGAATTTGCAAAGACACACAAAATTGACTCTGCAATTTTGCATTTTCTTGGTGGTGCTGACATAAACAGCAAAGTTGTGGTGGGGCCGGAGGACGGTACTGCCAAGAAGCCACGTAAGATGGTTACAGAATTATTGGGAACAAGCGAAGCTTTAGGTATTGGGACTTTGTTTCTCAATGAAGAAAATGTTCCCAAACTGCATTTACACGCTGCTTTTGGGCGCAATAGAGAGACGGTCACAGGATGCTCAAGGGATGGTGTCACAATCTGGCATATAGGTGAAGTCATAATTTTTGAACTGGTTAATTCATCTGCACGGAGAAAATTAGACCCTAACACTGGCTTTGAATTATTGGAATTATAATTGAGAAAATCCACTTAGTGAAGTGGAAATTGCGTCTGCATTTCTAGAAAAGAGGGGAATTTTATGTTACCGATCTCTTTACAGCGTTTAAAGGAAAACATCTCAAGTATAGTGCTTGGTAAAGAAGATCCCTTGACTCTTTTATTAGTTGGCCTTATTGCAGAAGGTCATGTTCTAATTGAGGATGTTCCGGGTGTGGGCAAGACATTACTTGCCAAGGCTTTAGCGGCTTCTTTAAATGCCGATTTTCACAGAATTCAGTGTACGCCTGATTTAACGCCGACGGATGTCACGGGGTTTTATGTTTTCGACCGTCAAAGTAACAGCTTCTCCTTTCGAGCAGGACCTGTCGTGACAAATATCCTACTGGTTGATGAAATAAACCGCACGGTTCCCCGTACTCAGTCCAGTTTGCTGGAGGCCATGGAGGAGAGACAGATAACCGTAGACGGACAAACGACGAGGCTTCCTCATCCTTTCTTCGTTGTGGCTACCCAAAATCCCATTGAGCATGATGGAACCTTCCAATTACCAGAAGCACAGCTGGATCGCTTTCTGTTGAAAATTTCTATGGGTTATCCGAATGCTGACGATGAGGAAAATCTGTTATTAACTCATGGCAAGGAAAATCCACTTATGAAGCTTCAGGCGGTGGCGGGAGAGGCGGATGTTCAGGCGTGGCAGGAACTAGCCCGTAATATTTTTGTACACCAGTCCATTCGAAGTTACATTATTGAACTCGTCAGGGCAACCCGCACTCATTCCGCGGTAGCCTTTGGAGCAAGCCCCAGAGCCAGTCTGGCTCTATATCGTGCAGCACGTGCTCTAGCCTTACTAAGAGGACGAAACTACGTCATACCCGACGATATTAAATATCTTGCTGGATATGTTTTGAACCATCGTCTAGCTTTAACACGAGAGGATCGCCTAAGAGGAGTAAAAGCAAGTCAAGTTCTGGAAGAAGTATTGGCCGCTATTCCTGTACCGGTTGAAAAAGACGGTGATTAGAAATGGGAAAACCTCCAACTGTCCCTAATCTTACCTCTGTATACTCGGTATTAATGTCAAGATTTATTTTGCTGATAGTATTGATCTACCTGCTGAAAGTACGAAATTTCTTACCTGCATTTTTAATATTTATATTAATTGTTGTCATTGAAATAGCTAATCTCTGGTCTAAGGTAGGTTTATCTAATCTGCAGGTCGAAACGAGTTTCAAGCCCTGTCGACTGTTTCCTGGAGAAGAAAGTGTTTTTTCTATTGCGTTGGAAAACAAAAAGTGGTTACCATGCCTTTTTCACTGGTCTCAATCTCTGTCTTCGATACTCCGGGTGTCACCTCAGGATGAAACCATGGGAGATCTTCAAGGTCAGGTTTATCTCGGACCAAATGCTAAAACAGTGATTAGGCACCCGTTTGCAGTTCTCAAGCGTGGATATTATAAAATTCCTGCGCTTTGTTTGTATTCCCGGGATGTGTTTGGTCTTTTTTATCGGCAAACAAATCGAGGCGACAGTCAGAACGTCATCGTTTATCCCCGACTTCTTGCTCTGGAGGACATCGATATACACCCTTCAGATTTTAGCGGTCTGGAACGGGATAAACGACCATTTTTATTTGATCCGATTATGTTTGTAGGCTTAAGGGAATACACACCAGATATGCCAGCGCGCTTCATTCACTGGAAGGCAAGCGCCAAGCAAGATCGGTTGTTGGCTAAAATTATTGAACCTTCAGCAAGCCTGCAGATCTGTATTGCCATTGATGCTGTAAGCTTTATTCAGCCAGAGCCCCAAGAAACGCTTTTTGAAGAGGCACTCTCTGTAGCGGCTTCTCTAGCCGTATGGGCTGATACTAGCAGAATCCCGTTTGGTTTGATTACCAACATGTCGAAAAAAGGACAACCTGGAGCAGCCATAATACCCGTGAACCAAGATATTGAGCAAGTCAGGTTAGTGCTGGAATCTCTAGCGCGGGCTGAATTTGCGGTGTTTGGTAGCCTGGAGGATATGCTGAAAGCAGAGGCTCATCATCTACCGTGGGGAACAACCTTAATTGTCATTGGTACTAACCACCCTAAGCTTATCCCGTCTTCAATACGGCAGGTGATAGTCTATCCTATCCGAGTAAGACAGGATGCTTACCACAGAGAGCAAAGTAGCACTCTAGGAGGCGAAAAGGAGGCTGAACATGAGATACAATAATGTATTTCTCAGGTTAGCGCTCATTTTTTCGGAGACCTGCTTTCAAATTCTTTTGTATCTATGTGTAATAGGTTTATTTAAAGGGAGTCCTCTCGTAAATCCCTTGTTTTTCTTCGTGTTGACCGGCGTTTTGACAATCGTCAATCTGATGCTTGCTACAGGGAATTTCCGGCGTCTGACTGTCGTGGGGATCAATATACTCCTGCTTGGTCTGTTGATATTTCTGGGAGCATGGCAGACTGGGTTTATCCTATTCTCGATGCCCCGAGAAGGATTCGCTTTCTTTAACGTCATATTCGTTGTCGGGTTAATTCTGTGGCTGGGATTCCGCTCACTATACCTAGCTTATAAAAGTAGTCCTCCTGATATTTACAGTCATTTTGATTTGTATATATTTCTAACCTTTTTGGTTTTTCTGATTATGGGCGTAGTCAAGATCGTACTGCCAGGAGGGTTAATCTGGATAATCACTGTCATTTTCCTTAATCTTCTCCCCTTATACATAGATAATAATACTGGTGAGAAGACCAATCCTCTGTCAGGCTGGGTCCTGGCTATAGCAATGATACTGCTTGTATTCCTTTCGATAGAGACCGTTTCGATTTTTCCGCATATTTCGGGGACTGCCGAGAGTGTATTTGGTTTGTTCGAAAAAGGCCTTCTTATTCTATTAAATCTTCTGGTCAGAGTTTTAGTATGGAACAAATCCAAGAATCGTTCAGAAATGGACGATTTGGCTGATCAGTCGGCGAATGATATCCATGGTTTAAATCTACCGACCACTACAGACTCATACTGGCAGCAGATCATTATGCAGGGAGTATCATGGTTATTAATGATTATATTGTGCGTTTGTGTGGTAATAGCTGTCTATCATTTAATGCGCTTTATAATTTCATGGTTATTACAGCGACAGGCTGGCAACACCACCCAAATCTTGTCCGCTCACGCAGTGCCCTTATGGAAAAGGCTGTATGGTGTAGTCTTGAAGACGATTAAAGAAATTGGGTATTTCGTCTTGCTATTTTTACCTGGCCGGGTGTCGGTCGATCTGGCCTACGATCAATTACTTCGGTGGGGATGCGGGAAACGGTATCCACGGCATATTCATGAAACTCCTTATGATTATTATCAGAGACTGGTAGGCCATTATCCAGAATTGCGTTCGGAGTTAAACGAAATCACTAGTTTATATGTTGTTTATCGCTATTCTGATGAAGGTTTATCAGAGCTTGAAGTTCCAAATTTGAAGCCGATGGTGCGAAGGGTTTATCTGTCAGGGTTTCGTCTCATGGTTAGCAAAATAAGGCGAATGCGGTTAAGATAGTATCGCCTGGCTATACAGACGCTTCGATTTTTAAAGCAGGTGGCAATCCTTATGGAACCTCAGTTACTCAAGGTAAAGATGGCAAAATGGTAGAGGATGTAAAGGATGCAGTATTCCACCAAGCGAAGAGAACCATTGAAATTGCTGCATGGTTGAAAAAAAGGTAAAAAATAACAAATATAAATTGAGTTGAAAAGAGTTCAGAAGGGCACATTACATAGAAATAATATCAAGGGGCTGACGGAGTATATGAATGAGTCTTTTTGGATTTCCTCGACACCTGAAACTAATTATCCTGCTTTGACGGACGATCTCAAGGTTGATGTGGTCATTATTGGTGGGGGGATGACCGGGATTAGTTCGGCCTATCTGCTCGCTGAAGAAGGTTTAAAGGTAGCTCTCTTGGAAGCAGACCGAATATTACTTGGGACAACTGCTCATACAACGGCCAAACTCACATCCCAGCATGGGTTAATTTATGCGCAGACTAAGCAACAAATGGGAGCTGAGAAAGCCAGACAATATGCTGAAGCGAATGAAACTGCGATCAAGTTCGTAGCTGATTTGATTGACGAAAAAAAGATTGAATGTGACTTTTCTTGGCAGTCAGCTTATGTCTACACCCAATCAGATGACTACATCCAAAAACTCCAAGATGAACAAATCGTGGCTAGTGAGTTAGGAATCAAAGCCTATTATCAAAACGAACTAGCGTTACCAATCACAATTAAAGGGGCGTTAAGGTTCGATAATCAAGCCCAGTTCCACCCCCGTAAATATTTGCTGGCGCTGGCAACGATGATTGGAGAAAAAGGTGGAAGCATTTTCGAACAATCGAGGGTTGTGGATATCCAGGGCGAAGGACCTTACTCCGTAATTACAGATGATGGAAAGAAAGTCACTGCTCGTGTAGTGATTATGGCATCGCATTATCCCTGTCATAACTTTCCTGAACTTTATTTCACGAGATTGTATCAAGAGAGAGCCTATGCGGTCGTAGCTAAAGCTAAGGAAGCTTTTCCCGGTGGAATGTACATTAATGCTGAAACTCCTACCCGATCGCTCCGTTCATTACCTACACCTGATGGGGAAAGGATATTGATCGTAGGGGAGAAACATAAAGTAGGTCATGGGAAAGACCTAAGTCAGCACTATAACAACTTAATGGATTTTGCCCACGAACTTTTTACTGTAGAGGATTTTCCTTACCGATGGTCAACACAAGATTGTACAACTTTGGATGATATTCCGTATGTAGGCCAGATGACGACTGACCGCTCGAACCTCTACATCGCTACTGGATATAGAAAATGGGGAATGACTAATAGCACAGTTGGGGGTCTGATTTTGCGAGATTTGATTGTCAAAGGGGAGTCGCCTTGGCAAGAAGTTTATAACCCATCACGTTTTAATGTCGCTTCAGCAGTCAACTTTATTGTTCAAAATGCTGATGTTGGAGTTAACTTCATATCCGGAAAAGTTAAGCCTACGGAGGAAGACATCTCTGTTAGTCCTGGCAATGCCGTTCAGGCGGACGTTGAAGGACATAGGGCAGGGGTCTATAAGGATTACAATAACGAGTTACATATCGTAGATACTACATGCACACATTTAGGGTGTGAAGTGCAGTGGAATGATGCGGAACTTTCTTGGGATTGCCCCTGCCATGGTTCACGCTTTAACGTGGATGGCAAGATCGTTGAAGGACCGGCGATGAAAGCTCTCGAGGTATTAACCCTCGATGAGCACAGAACCACAGTCTAAAGAGTACAAATAATGCTCCTCACGGTTTGTAAGCGTGAGAGAGCATTTTTAAATTTATAGCTATCAAATCAAGGCCACCCTTTGCATAATGACCGATTTTGCAGTTCTATATTTTAGCCAATCCAATTGTATCTCGAGAAAAAATGTGGGTTATCTTTGTCTAGGATTTAAAGCCTTAAGAAGTTCTTAAGAATTAGACCGAGTTTATCGTAAGATTTAGTTGATATCATGACCTTAAAGTAAATAATAAGGGTGTGATATGATTGTGTAAATCAATATATGGGAGCGATACATCATGAATATACTAGTTTGCGATGA
>JUEG02001113.1_pt1 | contig 10789 bp, 8 predicted proteins | sample 432341 | NCBI WGS metagenome assembly JUEG02 (sample SAMN02953476, study PRJNA257561) | rock porewater metagenome | biome: terrestrial; feature: Opalinus Clay rock; material: porewater; isolation source: Opalinus Clay rock BIC-A1 borehole | place: Switzerland: Mt Terri URL, St-Ursanne ...
CACCGGCCGGCCCGACACCCGCCCGGCGCCCGCCCGGCCCGCCGCACCACCGGCCGCCCGGGCGAACTGCCGGGCGCATACGTGCATGTGGGGAGCCCCGGCCCTACCTGCCGGGCCCGGCCGAGAGGTACGTTTGCCCCGGTCCGGGCCCATGCCCGGCCCTTCCGGGCGAGAGCCGCAGGAAGGCGCGCTACTGGTCTAAACCATTCTTCGGACAACCCTTGTCAGGGTGCGCCATGGCCTGATGAGCTATTGCCTGGGACACAACGGATACCCGGGAATGGGAGAAGTCGTGAGCAACGAGAGCCTGGCCAATCTGCTCAAAGAGGAAAGGCGGTTCGAGCCGCCAGCCGACTTGGCAGCCGCCGCCAATGTCACCGCGGAGGCGTACGAACAGGCCAAGGCGGACCGGCTGGGCTTCTGGGCCGAGCAGGCCCGTCGGCTGACCTGGGCCACCGAGCCGACGCAGACGCTCGACTGGAGCAACCCGCCGTTCGCGAAGTGGTTCGCGGACGGCAAGCTCAATGTCGCGTACAACTGCGTGGACCGGCACGTCGAGGCAGGTCACGGCGACCGGGTCGCCATCCACTTCGAGGGCGAGCCCGGCGACACCCGCGCCATCACCTACGCCGAGCTGCAGAGCGAGGTCAGCAAGGCCGCCAACGCCCTGATCGAGCTGGGTGTACGGACCGGCGACCGGGTCGCCATCTATCTGCCGATGATCCCCGAAGCGGTCGTCGCGATGCTGGCCTGCGCCCGCGTCGGCGCCCCGCACTCCCTGGTCTTCGGCGGCTTCTCCGCGGACGCGCTGGCCACCCGTATCGAGGACGCCGACGCCCGGGTCGTCATCACCTCGGACGGCGGCTACCGCCGCGGCAAGCCCTCCGCGCTCAAGCCGGCCGTGGACGAGGCGCTGACCCGCCCCGGCACCGAGAACGTCCGCAGCGTCCTCGTCGTCCGCCGCACCGGCCAGGACACGGCGTGGACCGACGGCCGTGACGTGTGGTGGCACGACCTGGTGGACCGCCAGTCCGACCAGCACACCCCCGAGGCGTTCGACGCCGAGCACCCGCTCTTCATCCTCTACACCTCGGGCACCACCGGTAAGCCCAAGGGCATCCTGCACACCACCGGCGGCTACCTCACGCAGATGGCGTACACCCACAACGCCGTCTTCGACCTCAAGCCGGAGTCGGACGTCTACTGGTGCACCGCCGACGTCGGCTGGGTCACCGGGCACTCGTACATCGTCTACGGACCGCTGGCCAACGGCGCGACCGAGGTGCTCTACGAGGGCACCCCCGACACGCCGCACCAGGGCCGCTGGTGGGAGATCGTCCAGAAGTACGGCGTCACGGTCATGTACACCGCGCCGACCGCGATCCGCGCCTGCATGAAGTGGGGCGACGACATCCCGGCCAAGTTCGACCTGTCGTCGCTGCGCATCCTCGGCTCCGTGGGCGAGCCGATCAACCCCGAGGCGTGGATCTGGTACCGCAAGCACATCGGCGCCGACCGCACCCCGGTCGTCGACACCTGGTGGCAGACGGAGACCGGCGGCATGATGATCAGCCCGCTGCCGGGCGTCACCGCCGCCAAGCCCGGTTCGGCGCAGGTGCCGCTGCCCGGTATCTCCGCGACCGTCGTGGACGACGCCGGGGAGGAGGTGCCGGCCGGCGGGGGCGGCTACCTCGTCCTCACCGAGCCGTGGCCGGCCATGCTCCGTACCATCTGGGGCGACGACCAGCGCTACCTCGACACCTACTGGGCCCGCTTCCCGGGCCGCTACTTCGCCGGTGACGGCGCCAAGCGGGACGACGACGGTGACATCTGGCTGCTCGGCCGGGTCGACGACGTCATGCTCGTCTCCGGCCACAACATCTCGACCACCGAGGTCGAGTCGGCGCTCGTCTCGCACCCCAAGGTGGCCGAGGCGGCCGTCGTCGGAGCGACCGACCCGCAGACGACGCAGGCCATCTGCGCCTTCGTCATCATGCGCGGCAACGTCGACGGAGAGGCCGAGGGCCTGGTCGAGGAGTTGCGGGCGCATGTCGCCAAGCAGCTCGGCCCGATCGCCAAGCCGCGGCGGATCCTGCTGGTCGCCGAGCTGCCGAAGACCCGTTCCGGCAAGATCATGCGGCGGCTGCTGCGCGACGTGGCGGAGAACCGCGCCCTCGGTGACGTCACGACGCTCACCGACTCCTCGGTGATGGATCTCATCCAGAGCCGGCTGCCAGGCGCGGCCAGCGAGGACTGACCGGGGCCTCGCCACGGCGAGAACCCGTGGGAGGTGCCCCCGGACCCTGGGAGCACCTCCCACGCCCGACCCGGGTAATGTGACGACGAAACGATAAGCAAAAGGGTGTGCCGGGAAGTCTGGTCGGCGACTGCCGCAGCTGTGTCATGAGGTCACGGTCACGGTGGTCATCGACGTACCCCGACCGGAGGTCGTACCCGTGGCCACACCCCAGCAGCCCAAATTCCTCGGCCGCATCTCGCTCACCGAGCGGAATTTCCTCGCCGCCGCCCTGCGGACCGAAACGGTCGGCGGCGTGCTCCTGCTCATCGCCGCGATCGTGGCGCTCGTCATGGCGAACACCCCGCTGAACGGTCTCTACGAGAGCGTCCGGGAGTTCCACTTCGGGCCGGAGTCGCTCCACCTCCACCTGTCGGTCGCCGACTGGGCCAAGGACGGCCTGCTCACGGTCTTCTTCTTCGTCGCCGGTGCGGAGCTCAAGCGCGAGCTGGTCGCGGGCGAGCTGCGTGACCCCAAGGCCGCCGCCCTGCCCGTGATCGCCGCCTTCTGCGGCATGGTCGCGCCCGCCGTCGTGTACGTCACCCTCAGCGCGAGCGGCGGCGGCAGCCTCGTCGGCTGGGCGGTGCCCACCGCCACCGACATCGCCTTCGCGCTGGCCGTGCTCGCGGTGATCGGCACCTCCCTGCCGGCCGCCCTACGGGCCTTCCTGCTCACGCTGGCCGTCGTCGACGACCTCGGCGCGATCCTGATCATCGCGATTTTCTTCACCACCGACATCAGCTTCGTCGCCCTCGGCTGCTCCGCGGCCGGTCTCGCCCTCTTCTGGTTCCTGCACCGCAAGGGCGTCCGCGGCTGGTACGTCTACGTGCCCCTGGCCGTCGTCATCTGGGCGTTCATGCACGCCAGCGGCGTGCACGCCACCGTCGCCGGTGTCGCCATGGGTCTCCTGCTGCGCTGCACCGTCCGGGCGGGCGAGGAGCGCTCCCCGGCCGAGCGCATCGAGCACGCGGTCCGCCCGGTGTCGGCCGGTGTGGCCGTACCGCTGTTCGCGCTCTTCGCGGCCGGTGTCTCCGTGTCGGGCGGCGCCCTGGGCGATGTGTTCACCAAGCCCGAGCCCCTCGGTGTGGTCCTCGGGCTCTTCCTCGGCAAGATCATCGGTGTCTTCGGCGGCTCCTGGCTGGCCGTCCGCTTCACCAAGGCCACTCTCAACGAGGAACTGGCCTGGGCGGATCTCTTCGCGGTCGCCTCGCTCGCCGGCATCGGCTTCACCGTCTCGCTGCTCATCGGCGATCTGGCCTTCCCGGACGACCCGGCGCTCGCCGACGAGGTGAAGGCCGCCGTCCTGATCGGCTCGCTCATCTCCGCCGTCGTCGCCGGCGTCCTGCTCAAATTCCGGAACGACAAGTACAAGAAGCTGTACGAGGCGGAGAATCTCGACGAGGACTGGTCGGGAGTCCCGGACGTCTACGAGAAGGACGACCCGGAGTACCACTTCCGGATGGCCGAAATCCTCGAGGCCCGGGCCGCCGAGCACCGCAGGCTTGCCGAAGTGACCTCCAGGTCCAGCAGGAAGGACGACGGTCCGGCATGATCTGAGGGCAACCGACCGGTAGGTCTGGCAGGCAGCCCGCAGACGAGAAGAGGGATGAAGCGATGAGCTCAGCAGTCGAACAGGACGGCAGCCGCAGCCTCGGACAGCTGGTGGCCTCGGCGACCACCGAACTGTCCGCGCTGGTGCACGAAGAGATCGCGCTGGCCAAGGCCGAACTGCGGCAGGACGCCAAGCGGGCGGGCATCGGCGGCGGCGCCATCGTCGCGGCCGGCATCCTCGCCCTCTTCGCGCTGCCGGTGCTGAGCTTCGCCGCGGCGTACGGCATCCACAATCTCGGCCTGGGCCTCGCCTGGTCCTTCCTGATCGTGGGCGGCGCGTACCTGCTCCTCGCGGCGCTGCTCGGGCTGTTCGCCGTCGCCAAGTTCAAGAAGGTGAAGAAGCCGGAGAAGTCCATCGCGTCCGCCCGGCGGACGGCGGCCGTGCTGGGCAAGGCCAAGCCGCACCCGCGGCCCGAGGCAACCGTCACGGCGAGCGGCACACCGTAACCCCCGAATGTGACACGCTCTCCGGTATGACCGTGCCAGCCCCTGCCCCGGCCGTCAGGCTCGACGGCCCCTGGATCCACCGGGACGTCGCCGCCAACGGCGCCCGCTTCCACATCGCCGAGGCCGGGGACGGCCCGCTGGTTCTGCTGCTGCACGGCTTCCCGCAGTTCTGGTGGACGTGGCGGCACCAGCTGACCGCGCTCGCCGACGCGGGCTTCCGCGCCGTCGCCATGGACCTGCGCGGGGTGGGCGGCAGCGACCGTACGCCGCGCGGCTACGACCCGGCCAACCTCGCCCTCGACGTGACCGGGGTGATCCGTTCCCTCGGCGAGCCGGACGCCGCGCTCGTCGGCCACGACCTGGGCGGCTACCTGGCGTGGACGGCGGCCGTCATGCGCCCCAAGCTGGTGCGCCGGCTCGCGGTCTCCTCAATGCCGCACCCGCGGCGCTGGCGCTCGGCGATGGTCACCGACGTACGGCAGAGCAGGGCCGGGTCCTACATCTGGGGCTTCCAGCGGCCGTGGCTGCCGGAGCGTCAGCTCCTCGCCGACGACGCCGAGCTGGTCGGCAAGCTGGTCCGCGAATGGTCCGGGCCGCAGCCGCCGGAGGAGGAGGCGGTGGAGACCTACCGCCGGGCGATGTCGATCCCGTCGACCGCCCACTGCTCGATCGAGCCGTACCGGTGGATGGTGCGCTCGCTGGCGCGGCCGGACGGCTACCAGTTCAACCGGCGGATGAAGCGGCCCGTGCGGGTGCCGACCCTGCATCTGCACGGTTCACTCGACCCGGTGATGCGTACGCGAAGCGCGGCCGGCTCGGGGGAGTACGTCGAAGCGCCCTACCGCTGGCGGCTGTTCGACGGGCTCGGGCACTTCCCGCACGAGGAGGACCCGGTGGCCTTTTCGAATGAATTGGTCAACTGGCTCAAGGACCCGGAGCCCGACCGCTAGCAGCGCGCGTACGGGCACGGCGGGGACCGCCGGGCACACTGTCCTACCAACGGCCAAATGCCTGGCGCATAGGCCAAATGGCCGTCCCGCGGGCGGTTACCGACCATCGGGCACGGGCAAGGTCCCCGGTATGGGTTGGACGCACGACTACCGTGACGTGTCTCGTGATCGCCGTACCGCCTTCGTGCGGAACGCCCCTCCGGGGGCGGTCGCCCCGGGGTCCCAGGAACGGATCCAAGGCTCCGCCGTGGCCTGTCGCATGGAGCGGCCAGGTCTCGGCATTCCCCGCATCCTGCGCCGCCGTGCCCGCTGGGTCTCGGCGCGGCTGCGCCATCCCCGCGACTGACGGGCCCCGGCGCCACTGGCGGGTCCGACGGGTGAGCCGCGCCTGCCGTACCTGACAGCCAGTCAATACCGTACGGAACGGCCTGACTCCGGACCGGTCCGTACGGCACGGCTCGGGGCGAATCCGAAAGGGGGCGAGGCGGCCGGTTCGCCCGGTCGCTCGCTTCGCCGGGCGCATCCGGGACACCCGGCTCACCCGGCTCCCGGCTCGCCTGCCCGCTCGCCCGCCGTCAGAGCGCGCAGCCCTGGCTGTCCACCGGACCCTGGGCGGTGCGGCCCTTCTTGATGTCCTCGCGCACCTCGTCCGCCGTCAGGGCGTAGCCGGTGTCGGAGTTGTCGAGGGACTTGGCGAAGATCACGCCGTAGACCCGGCCGTCGGCGGTGAGCAGCGGGCCGCCGGAGTTGCCCTGCCGGACATTGGCGTACAGGGAGTACACGTCGCGCTGAACGGTGTCGCGGTGGTAGATGTCCGGGCCGTTGGCCTGGATACGGCCGCGGAGGCGCGCCGCCCGCACGTCGTAGTCGCCGTTCTCCGGGAAGCCCGCGACGATCGCGCTGTCACCGCTCTCCGCGTCCTCGCCGGCGAACCGCAGCGCCGGGGCGTCGAGCGAGGGGACGTCCAGGACGGCGATGTCCCGCTCCCAGTCGTACAGGACCACGGTCGCGTCGTAGAGCCGGCCCTCGCCGCCGATCTGGACCGTCGGCTCGTCGACGCCGCCGACGACATGGGCGTTGGTCATCACGCGGTCCTGGGCGAAGACGAAGCCGGTGCCCTCCAGGACCTTGCCGCAACTGGGCGCGGTGCCGACGACCTTGACGATGCTGCGCTGCGCGCGGCCGGCGACCGGGCTGTTGGCCAGGGCCGAGTCGGGCGGCGGTACGGAGGTGATCGGCTCGTTGGCGAACGGGCTGAAGACCTGCGGGAAGCCGTTCTGCGCGAGGACGGAGCCGAAGTCCGCGAACCAGGTGTTGGCCTCCTCCGGGATCACCCGGGAGACGCCGAGCAGCACCTTGGAGTTGCGGACCTCCTTGCCGAGGGTGGGCAACGAGGTGCCGGCCAGGGCCGAGCCGATCAGCCAGGCGACCAGCAGCATCGCGACGACATTGACCAGCGCGCCGCCCGTGGCGTCCAGGGCGCGCGCCGGGGACCAGGTGATGTGGCCCCGCAGTTTGTTGCCCAGGTGGGTGGTGAAGGCCTGGCCGACCGAGGCACAGACGATCACGATGACGACGGCCGCGACGGCGGCCACGGTGCCAGGGGTGGCGTTGTCGGTGGCCTCGTCCCAGATCGTCGGCAGCAGGTAGACGGCGACGAGCCCGCCGCCGAGGAAGCCGACGACGGACAGGATGCCCACGACAAAGCCCTGGCGGTAGCCCACGATCGAGAACCACACCGCGGCGAGCAGCAACAAGATGTCCAGCACATTCACCGGGACACCGTCTCACGAGCGCCGGTCGAGGGGGACTTGCCTCGATCGGTCCCAGGGTCGCTCCCAGTCAGCGTAGTGCAGGATCCGGTCGATCACTCCGGCTGTGAAGCCCCAAACCAGGGCGTCCCTGACGAGAAAGGCCGGGCCACGATAGCCGCTCGGATGGATGGCGATCACACGGTTGGCCGGATCGGTGAGATCGGCCACGGGCACGGTGAACACCCGGGCCGTCTCGGCCGAATCGACCGCGGCGACGGGCGTCGGCTCCCGCCACCAGCCGAGCACGGGCGTCACCACGAAGCCGCTCACCGGGATGTAGAGCCGCGGCAGCACGCCGAACAGCTGGACACCGGACGGATCGAGTCCGGTCTCCTCCTCGGCCTCCCGCAGCGCGGCCCGCAGCGGTCCGTCGGCCTGCGGGTCTCCGTCCTCCGGGTCGAGCGCACCGCCGGGGAACGACGGCTGCCCGGCGTGCGAGCGCAAGCTGCTCGCCCGCTCCATGAGCAGCAGCTCGGGGCCCTCCGCGCCGCCCTCCCCGAAGAGGATCAGCACGGCGGACTGCCTGCCGCCGGTCTCCGGCGGCAGGAACCGGCTCAGCTGCCCGGGCTCCACCGTCTCCGCCGCCCGCGCCACCGGGTCCAGCCAGCCGGGCAGTCCGTCGGCGCTGACGGTGATGTCGGGCTCGCACATCCGCCGGGGGCTCGTCATTCGGCCCCCAGCGGGGGCGCGGGCTCGCCCGGATAGCCGGCCGGCGGGTTCAGCCGCTGTCCCGGCCGGCCGCCCATCTCGTACTTGAGCAGCTTCTTCGCCTTCTCGGGGTCGGTCTCGCCCTCGCCGTAGGCCGGGCAGAGGGGCGCGATGGGGCAGGCCCCGCAGGCGGGCTTGCGGGCGTGGCAGATCCGGCGGCCGTGGAAGACGACCCGGTGCGAGAGCATCGTCCATTCGCTCTTGGGGAAGAGGCCGGCGATCTCGGCCTCGACCTTCTCCGGTTCCTCCTGCTCCGTCCACTTCCAGCGGCGCACCAGCCGGCCGAAGTGGGTGTCGACCGTGATCCCCGGGACGCCGAACGCGTTTCCGAGGACCACATTCGCCGTCTTCCGGCCGACGCCGGGGAGGGACACCAGATCCTCGAGCCGGCCCGGCACCTCGCCGTCGAACCGGTCCCGCAGGGCCGTGGAGAGGCCGATCAGCGACTTGGCCTTGGCCCGGAAGAAGCCGGTCGGCCGGATGATCTGCTCCAGCTCCTCGGGGGCGACCGCCGCCATGTCCTCCGGCGTCGGGCAGGCCGCGAAGAGCCCGGGAGTGGTCTGGTTGACCCTGAGGTCGGTGGTCTGGGCTGAGAGCACCGTGGCGACCAGGAGCTGGAAGGGGTTCTCGAAATCCAGCTCCGGATGGGCGTACGGATACACCTCCGCGAGCTCGCGGTTGATCCGCCGGGCCCGGCGGACCAGGGCCAGCCGTGACTCCGGCGCGGCAGCCGTGGCAGACTTGGCGCCGTTCGCGGCTTTCGGCTTCTTTCCGGACGGGCGTTCGCCCACAGCGGAATCGCGGGCACTGCTCACCCGTCCGGCCCCCTCGTCCTGTGCTCTCACCGGCGTATTGGACACTCGGCCAGCCTAAGGCCCGGCACCGATATCCGCCCCGGTCACAAAGAATCACCACCCCAATCGGCCCCCTGCCGTATGGCTCCGGGCACCGATACGCCACACTTGTGTTTGATCACACAGTTTTGCCGTCCGGCATGATGGGGACCACGGTTCTCTGAGCATGCCGACAAGGAGAGTTCTCGTGGACGACGTTCTGCGGCGCGCCCCGCTTTTCGCGGCGCTCGATGACGAGCAGGCCGCTGAGCTGCGCGCCTCGATGGCCGAGGCCACCCTCGCGAGGGGCGAGGCCCTGTTCCACGAGGGGGACCCCGGCGACCGCCTGTACGTGGTGACCGAGGGGAAGGTGAAGCTGCACCGCACCTCCCCGGACGGCCGCGAGAACATGCTGGCCGTCCTCGGCCCCGGCGAGCTCATCGGCGAGCTGTCGCTCTTCGACCCCGGTCCGCGTACGGCCACGGCCAGCGCGCTCACCGAGGTCAAGCTGCTCGGCCTCGGGCACGGCGACCTCCAGCCGTGGCTGAACGTCCGGCCGGAGGTGTCGACGGCGCTGCTGCGCGCGATCGCCCGGCGGCTGCGGCGTACCAATGACTCGATGTCCGACCTGGTCTTCTCGGATGTGCCCGGCCGCGTCGCCAAGGCGCTGCTGGACCTCTCCCGGCGCTTCGGCGTGCAGTCGGAGGAGGGCATCCACGTGGTGCACGACCTGACCCAGGAGGAGCTGGCCCAGCTGGTCGGCGCCTCCCGCGAGACGGTCAACAAGGCGCTCGCGGACTTCGCGGGCCGCGGCTGGCTGCGCCTGGAGGCGCGCGCCGTGATCCTGCTGGATGTCGAGCGCCTCGCCAAGCGGTCGCGCTGACGTCCTGAGCGTTCCGGGCCCGCTGCCGCGCTGACGGGCTCAGCGTCTTCGGAACTCGCGGCCACCGTGCCGTGCGGGCCCCTGCTTGCCGCGGGGGCCCACGTGCGTGACCGGGGCCGGTGCTCGGGGCTCTCCACCGGGGACAGCACCACACGCGCGGACTCGTGCCGCCGGCGCCGTACGCTGCCGCGAAGCCCCGTACCCGGGGGCCCAGGGACTCGGGCGCGGAGGCTGAGTCCCGTACACGACGCCGAGGCTCGTACGCGCGCCTCGGACCGCCCGGGCCCCTCCGGGCCTCAGCCGGCCCAGCGGCACCTCAGGCCAGGCCGTGTTCCGCCAGGTAATCCAGCTGGGCGCGGACAGAGAGCTCCGCGGCGGGCCACAGACTGCGGTCCACATCGGCGTAGACGTGGGCGACGATCTCCGGCACCGTCCGGTGGCCCGCCTCCACCGCCGTCTCGACCTGCGCCAGCCGGTTCGCCCGGTGCGCGAGGTAGAACTCCATGGCGCCCCGCGCGTCCTCCAGCACCGGCCCGTGACCGGGCAGCACCGTGTCCACCCCGTCGTCGACCGTCAGCGAGCGCAGCCGCCGCAGCGAGTCCAGATAGTCGCCGAGCCGCCCGTCCGGGTGGGCGACCATCGTGGTGCCCCGGCCGAGCACCGTGTCGCCGGTCAGGACCGCCGCGTCGGCCGGCAGGTGGAAGGAGAGCGAGTCCGAGGTGTGCCCGGGCGTCGGTACGACCCTCAGTTCGAGTCCGCCGGTGGTGACGACGTCCCCCGCGCCCAGCCCCTCGTCGCCGAGCCGCAGCGCCGGGTCCAGGGCTCGTACGTCCGTGCGAGTGAGCTCGGCGAAGCGCACCGCGCCCTCCGCGTGGTCCGGGTGCCCGTGCGTGAGGAGGGTGAGCCCGATGCGCCGGCCCGCCCGCTCGGCCGTCGCCACGACCTCGGCCAGATGCTCTTCGTCGAGCGGCCCGGGATCGATGACGACGGCGAGCTCGGAGCCGGGTTCGGAGATGATCCAGGTGTTGGTGCCGTCCAGGGTCATCGGCGAGGCGTTGGGCGCCAGGACGCACACGGCGCGTTCGGTGGCCGGGCCGGCGATCGCCCCGCCGCGCGGCTGTCCGGGCAGGGCGGCTGCGTACGTCATGCGGTGGGACCTCCGGGTGACGGGGGCGCGGGCGCGGGCGGGGACGGAGCCGTGGCCGGGGACTCGGGCGAGGCCGGGGTCGGCTCCGGGCCCGAAGCCG
>JUEG02000173.1_pt1 | contig 10784 bp, 8 predicted proteins | sample 432341 | NCBI WGS metagenome assembly JUEG02 (sample SAMN02953476, study PRJNA257561) | rock porewater metagenome | biome: terrestrial; feature: Opalinus Clay rock; material: porewater; isolation source: Opalinus Clay rock BIC-A1 borehole | place: Switzerland: Mt Terri URL, St-Ursanne ...
GTACCATGATCGACAGATGTCCTAATAATTGGCAATCCAATTGTTATGTTAACCCCTTTGTCAAATCCAATCACCTTAACGGGGACATGACCCTGATCATGATACATTACAATCATCACCTGATATTCCCCTTTTTTGGCCCGAACAAAGAGACTGTCCGGGGGAACTGGCCCAATTACATTTATCCCTTCTGCCCTAGACTCCTCAATTGCAGGGATAATCTGCTCGATTTCTTCCGTTCCGAAAGCCCCGCCTTCTCCACTATGAGGGTTTAGTCCTGCAACTGCGATCACGGGATTAGGAAGATTGTAGGTTTTTACCACCTCATTAGCTAACTCAATTACTTTCTTAATCCTGCTCTTAGTCGCCTTATCACAAGCTTGTCTTAACGAGCAGTGAGTACTTACATGAATGACATACAAGTCATTCACGGACAGCATCATGGCATAATCTTTGGTATTCGTCTTTTCGGCCAAGATTTCCGTATGGCCTGAGTAATGATTATAGCCCGCCAAATGAATTGCTTCCTTATTAAGTGGGCCAGTCACGATCGCATCGATTTTCTGCGCTTGTGCGAGTTCTATCGCATTAAAAACATAGGCTACTGCGGCTTGTCCTGCTAAGGCGCTAACCTGCCCATAGGCAACAGCGCTGAGGTCAGGAATATCTGACTTGAGCACATCTATGACACCAAACTCAAAATTTGCTTCTGTGACATCTTCAATTTCCCGTACTTTCAGCGGCAGTCCCAAATAACGGATACATTGCTGGATCCGTTCCTTATCTCCGAACACTACCGGGGAGGCTATTTTATAATACTGTTCATTATTTAAAGCCTTAACCACTACTTCAGCACCGATGCCCGCTGGGTCACCCATGGTTATTCCGATAATCGGTCTGTTGCCTATTGATTTATTAGTCATCGTTGTTGCCCTCATTTCCAGCTTGTTTTTCCATATACTGCAGTATTTTTTCATATGCATCATTAGAACCCAGACTACCAGATTTGGTGACTGTATATAAACCGTCACACTCACACTGGTCCCCAATTAGACGACCAATGGGTATACCGGGAACAATCTCGTCTTCTAATTTTATCCCTTTGCAGCCAAGTCTTTTACAGATAAAAGACGCCGTATCCCCTCCAGACAGCACAAGTGCTCCGACAGAATAGCTGTTGACAATTTCATGAGCTATTTGTCCAAGTGCTTGAAGGATCAGATTTTTCTCTCTTTTATTGGATATTTCAAGGGATTCCGGTAAATTTTCAGCGCTAGATAATGTATTTAATATGATCACGGTATGATTCCCAGCTACTAAACTGGTCCTTGCCAACGTCACAACGTTTTCTATCTCACCCACGCTGTCCGTGGTAACTAACTTAGAAATATCAACTGTGACAATTGCAACCTGTTGTTTATCTTCGAGCCAGGCAACCTGCTTAGCCGTAACCGGGCTATAGCTTCCGATAATCATTAACACCCGTTCCACAGAGGGTTCAGGTAGGCTCTTCTTGCTTAAGTCCAAGGATAATCGCAAGGCCTCAGCCAATCCACCTGAACCAGCTATAACCATTTGAGGTAATAATTCGTTGAGTGCCTCTGCAGTCGTAGCTAAATCATCCTGACAAACTGCATCGGCGACGATTATGGTCTCAACTGGATTATCAAGAACATGTAGCAAAAACTCTTTAATAGGCTCTACACCTCGACGAATTATGTCCAGGGTTAATAACTCTACATGACACTTGGCCTGCTCTCTAACAAGCTGCACGAGATTAAGACCATTATTGAATTTCTGCTTTAAAGGTCCCTCATTTACAAACAGGAAACCCCCTGCTACCATCCTACTGTTGGCCGGAAACGCCGGAGAGATAAAACCAATTGATACATTTTTTGCCCTCATAAGAGCTAGCAGCTCAGTTCCAGGGTATCCTCTCATGGTCGAGTCAACCTTCTTATAGATGAACGTCAAACCCATATTCAATAATATTTTTGCAGCCTTTCGCACTTTGTCAAAAGCTTCTGTGCTACTTAAGTTTCTTGATTCAGTGTTCATAACAAGTACATCAACATTATTAAACAGTTCTAAATCTGCTTCATCAGAATTTACGATTGTGACTGTGGAAATACCATGTTTGGCAAATTGTATGCCTGTATCGTTGGCACCAGTAAAATCATCAGCAAGTATTCCAATGACACTCAATATATCATCTCCCCTCTGTTACTAGTGAACTCGTGTACCACTCCCACTTATAGAATTGGGAGTCTCACGACTGGATGAATACTAAAAGAGCAGGTACACTTTAATTATCTAAGGATGTACCTGCTCCTGAGTTTTCTATCTCGATATTCTATTAGGCTAATCCCTATGCTTAATAATTGCGCCTTTGTCTGCGCTTTCAACTAATCGGGAGTAAAGGTTTAAATAGCCGCTTGTAATCTTTTTGGGAGGCTTAGTCCAGTGGCTCAAGCGTCGTTGAATCTCTTCAGCACTGACCATCAGTTCTAATCGTCGACCGAGAATATCGACTTCTATGCGGTCTCCCTCTTGAACGATCGCTATTGGCCCTCCGGCTGCTGCTTCTGGTGATACGTGGCCTACAAGTCCGCCACGGTTCGATCCTGAAAATCGACCATCAGTTACTAACATGACACTTTCACTTAAGCCCATACCATCCATTAGTTTCAACGGTTTATACATTTCAGGCATTCCCGGTCCGCCTTTAGGACCTTCATAGCGTATAACGACACAATCACCCGCTTTGATTTTGCCTTCGGTAATGGCCTCAATCGCTTCGTCCTCACTATCAAAAACCCTAGCCGGTCCGTTAAAGTTCCACATGCTCGGAAGAATAGCCGCAGGTTTACAAACTGCACTATCGGGAGCTATGTTTCCTCGTAATATTGCTAGCCCGCCAGTGGCGCTAAACGGCTCTTCCAGAGTGCGAATAATTGCAGTGTTTTTACTTGTCGCTCCTTCAACATTTTCCTTGATGGTACGCCCTGTTACCGTTAGTTCGTCACCAAAGAGTAAGGGCATCAGAGTATTATAGACAGCCGGAACGCCTCCCGCCTTATGAAAATCAACGACGTTCGGAGCTGCTGCAGGGTTCATTTTAGCAATGTGGGGGGTTGTATTACTAAGCTCATCAAAGACATCTAAGCTTAATTCTACCTCTGCCTCATAGGCGATCGCCGGTAAATGCAAGGTGGCGTTGGTTGATCCCCCGATTGCCATGTTAAGTCGAATTGCGTTTTCTAAAGACTTCCTAGTGATGATCTTACGCGCTGTGATCCCTTGTTCAACAAGCTTTACGATTTGCTGACCACTTTCTTTAGCCACTACTAATCGTTGAGGATCAACCGCTGGAATCATTGCACTTCCGGGCAGGCTCATCCCTAAACCCTCGGTTAGAATACACATGGTATTGGCAGTGCCTAAAAAGGAACAACTTCCGCAGCCTGGACAGGCTTTATTTTCAAGCTCTACCACGTCATCCAGCGTGATTGTCCCTGCTGTAAAGAGGCCCAAAGCCTCGCTGACAGTCGCCGCATCCGAGGCTTTCCCCTTAAACTGCATACCGCCTTCCATAGGTCCCGCATTAACCAAAATGGCCGGGATATCGAGACGAGCAGCAGCCATCAACATACCTGGCACTGTTTTATCACAGGAGCCAAGCAAAACCATTCCATCGAGCTGATGGGCCTGCATCATCAGTTCAATATCGTTGGCAATGGCGTCCCTTGTCGGTAGTATATAACGCATTCCGACGTGACCTTGCGCGATTCCGTCACAGGCCCCGATCACACCAAAATCTACTGGAGTTCCGCCTGCTTCCCTGATCCCTTCCCTTACTAAATTCGCGATGTCATTCAACGAGTAATGTCCTGGTACCACGGTACTGTGGGCATTCACCACGGCAATCATGGGTTTACCTAGGTCAGAATCTGTATAACCCATTGACTTATATAAAGCCCTTTGGAACGAGAAGTCAGGTCTCGTTAAAATCCGTTCACTTCGTCTTGGCATTTCTCTCAATTCCTTCCGGTTTCCTTCTTGTGAGGATGATAAGAACTCGTTATAGAGAGCCCCTGCTCGTTAATTATTCACAAAGTTTATGTCAAGGTTTCCCTCGTGGTCGAAAGCTAACTCTCGTAAGGGAGTCAAAATCTCTATGCCAGGCTGATTAGTTAGCATAGGTAACAAGCTTTCACTTACTGCGAGCTTAGAAATCTCTAAGGTATTGGGAATGTAAATCATGCGAGCGTCCCGTAGATTCTCTTGCCAAAGGCAGCGCTGGGCAGCGTAAATGCTTTCCCTATCGCTAGGAAACGCCATGGGGATTTTACCTCGATCGATAAATGAGCTTGTAACCACGTTTTCTCTCATGACTGCATAATCAATTCCGTGCATTACCTTTTCAGTTGTAAAATCAGCCAAGCCAATCCCTAAGGCATTTCCATGAGCCGCCTCACTTAAGCGTAATGCAATAATATATTGAATCATTGGGCTAGAAAACTCGGGTTCGCCATAGATTTGGACTCTTCCGATAATATTCGTGTCCATACCCGTTCCGCTATAATTTTTCCCTATTTCCCCAACGATTAAGAGATCAAGTTCATTAACAGGAAGTTTTGGCAACATTTTATGTGCTAAATTCAAGAGTTCAGGCTCTCTTACAGCCAAATCTTCTGGAAGAATTGCCTCAATATGGGCCGTAATATCATAACCATTTTCTAAAAGCGCGAGTCCACAGAGAATGGGCGCTTTATCCAGAGTCACTTGAGCTACTTGGGGCACCAATTCACGTAGTCCCCGAATCCCATAAGTATGAATGGCTAATGCTTGTTTGTGCTTACCTAGGCCGATAGCGATCATTTTATGCAAACCGCTCTCAATCGGTCCTCGAAAATCAGTATGCGGTTTTATACGACCCACCACGATAATTCCATCGGCTTTAGCTGCATGGGCATCTAAATATACGGGTAGTCCGTCACTTGTACTCCCGATCTCGATAACATCCATTGTAGCGAGAATGGGTGCACCCACGGTTTCTTCCGTGATCCCCAATCCCTTCAGGAAGTCGACTTGACCTTCGGCAGTCGCTCCGCCATGACTCCCCATAGTGGGAATTAGAAAGGGCTCTGCACCCCAAGATTTTATTTCATCCACGACAGTTTTCAGAATAAGAGGGATCTTATATATCCCTCGGCTACCGGCAGTTATGGCTATTCTCATCCCCGGTTGAATTTTATCTTTTAGCTGAATTCTGGAAAATTCCTTGCGAATCTCTTCTGGAATATCTTGAACTGTTTGATTAGGCAGTTGTTGCTCGATAATAGCAAATCGTGGAAGCACGTAATCCCCTCCTCACTCATCTTAACCTTCTATCTGTACCTTTAGACGTAGTTGCACAGACGATTTATGGCGATTTCGCAAAATCCAAACGACTCTGCTTTAGTTATCTTTCCTTGCGCTACAGAAACGACTTCATTTAGAAGTTTTTCGCCCATCTCTTCGATGCTTTGGCTACCATCAATCGTTGCACTGGCATCGAAATCCATGTTATCCATCATATTCTGGTAGGTGAATCTATTTGCGGTAATTTTTATAATAGGAACGATGGGATTACCTGTGGGGGTACCTCTGCCCGTCGTAAACACTACTAACTGGCACCCTCCAGCCACCATACCAGTGATCGAAGCCACGTCATGCCCCGGAGTATCCATGATCACTAAGCCCTTTTTGGTTGGGGCTTCTGCATAATTGACCACCTCTACAATGGGTGTACTCCCGCCTTTATGAATACAGCCCAAGGATTTCTCTTCGAGAGTTGTAATCCCTCCCACCTTATTTCCAGGAGAAGGATTTCCTTCACGCAAACTCTCTCCAACGTTTTTGAGATGGTCTTCATAGCGTTTAACAATATGAAGAATGGCTTGACTTACTTCTAAAGTGGCTCCTCGTTCTGCTAAAAGATGCTCTGCTCCGATAAACTCTGTGGTTTCACTGAGGATAGAAGTAGCACCTAGGTCAATCAGACGATCACTCAGATCCCCAACGACAGGATTCGATCCAATCCCTGAGGTTGGATCAGAACCTCCACATTCCGTACCCACGATTAGTTCTGCGAAATCACATTCTTCGCGAAACACTAGGGAAGCCTCTACAAGAAGTTCCCGAGCATGCTGAACGGATTTTTTAATGGCGGATAGAGTTCCACCCTCTTCTTGGATGACAACTCTTCTTAATGGTTTGTTCGTTAATTTAGAAATGAGTTCCACCATGCTGTCCGGGATGTTATTCTCGCAGCCTAGCCCTATTATGACTGTGCCATAGACGTTCGGATTGGCAGCTAAGCCAGCCAACACTTGTTGAGTGATTTCTAAATCTCCTTTAACCTGTCCACATCCGTTTTGGTTGGTAAAGGTTACAACTCCCGGGACTTGTGATGCAACCATTCTACAAGTCTCGCTGGAACAAACACAGGTTGGCAAAATCAAAACATGATTTCTGATTCCTACTTTACCATCCGGTCTACGATAGCCTTTAAACTTCATGGTTTTATCCCTCACACTTACTCCGCGATATCTTCACGGATACTCGTTAAGTTATGACTATGAACATGTTGGCCAGCTTGAATCGTCATAGTCGCTCTTCCAATAATTTGGCCGTACTTAAAGACCTTGTCTCCCAAGCTTATCGCTTTAAGCGCAAATTTATGGTAAGGGGGAATCTCTTCGAGTGCGCTTAATTGGGTCCCCCCGTTTCCGGGCAGTTCATAGCTAAGCTGATCACCTTGTTCAACCTGATCTAGCACAACTCCGACGTTATCCTTCTCGTGAAGGACGCGAGATTTTACAATCGTTGACATAAGAATACCTTCTTTTACATTTCTATTTGAAAGCACCTGTTATAGTGGGGAGCCAAAGTGAAATCTGTGGAATGTACGTGATGATAAAGATGTCGATAATCAGAACCAGCAGATAAGGTATTAGATAACGTGTCAGATCCTCAATCGAGGTCTTAGCAATGTTACACGTCACAAAAAGATTAATGCCTAACGGTGGAGTTACCATACCGACAGCCAGATTGACAATAATAATCATTCCGAAGTGAATTGGATCAATTCCCAACTGTGTTGCAACTGGCAAGAGAAGCGGGGTTAAAATAATAATTGAGGCGGAGGTTTCGAACATAGTTCCAATCAACAGAAGGAGAATATTGACCATGAAAAGGAACAATAACGGACTTCCTCCAGAGACGTCCATAAATACTTGAGCGATCTTAGTCGGAATATTTTCACGAGTCATAATCCAGCCGAACGTTGATGCATTCGCGATGATGATCATGATCGTAGAGGTGGTCAGTGTAGAGGAAACTAAGATCTTTTTCAAATCACTGAATTTGATTTCACGATATACAAATAAACCGATAAATCCTCCATAAAAGACTGCCACAACGGCCGCTTCTGTCGGAGTAAAGATCCCACCGTAAATCCCACCTAAGATAATAACGGGCATTAAAAGCGCTAGTACAGCTTCTCTAAAAGAGCTTCCTATTTGTTTTAGACTCGACGCCTCTGTTCCTTTAAACCCTTTTTTCTTAGCAATCAGGTATGCCGTTAACATCAAGCTTCCACCAATCAGAAGACCTGGAATAATTCCAGCAATAAACATAGTTCCGATGGACTGGCTTGCCATAACTCCATATAAGACCATAGGAATACTTGGAGGAATGATAACGCCTAGCTCCCCGGAGGCTGCAACCGTCGCTGCCGCAAAGTTAAGATCATATCTCCGTTTAACCATAGCCGGAATAAGAAGAGTCCCGACAGCAGCTACTGTAGCGGCACTAGAACCTGAGATCGCCGCGAAAAACATACAGGTACCTACCGTTACGATCGCTAGGCCTCCTGTCACGCGGCCCATAATAGAGGAAACGAAATCAATGAGACGCCTTGAGATCCCTCCATCTCCCATGAGATTCCCAGCCAGCACAAAAAAAGGAATCGCCATTAAGGGAAATGAGTCGACAGCGGCAAACATCCGTTGGGGGATAATCATCAGCGGGACAGATCCTTGAATCATCATAGCCAGTGTCGAAGAGGCACCTAAGGCAAAAGCAATGGGAAGATTAACCAAGAATAATACACCTAAGGCAACCAAGAGAATTGTAGCCATTACTTAACTCCTCCCCATCTCTCGAATGCCACAGCAATCGTATTCAAAATCATCATGCTTAGTCCAACTGGAAGCCCTACATATGCCCAGGACATAGGAATAAGCATCGCTGCAGAAACTTGGGCGTGGGCAATCATCGTCATTTTAATGCTATACACCAGTACTACTGCAAGAAATACTAATTGAAATAGAGTTACTAATTCCAACACACCGCGTTTCATAAGTTTAGGCAGCGCCTTTACAAGGACTTCCATCCCAATGAGTGATTTGTGTCGCACCCCAAGAGCTGCACCGAGAAAGGTTAGCCAGACCATAAGATATCTAGCCAGCTCTTCCGACCAAGAAAGAGACGCATGTAGTACGTAACGGAATATGACTTGCATAAACACTGTGACGCACATTACCGATAACATTAGCACAACGACCCATATTACTATGCGATTTAATTGATCAATCCCTTTGACTATGGTATTCATTTCTGCACCTCTTTTCATAAGGGATAAGGAGCGGCTATGTGACCGCTCCTTATGCATCTTATTCGTAATAATAACCTCGTATCATATTACATCGTATGGATATTACTTTGTATCGATAATTTTTTGAATTAATTCTTTGCCGAATTCAGCTTCGAATTGCTTGTATACAGGCTCTGTAGCTGCTTGGAATAGGGATTTATCCACTTCGGTAACGATCATCCCTTTAGCTTTTAATTGAACGATTTGCTCATCGGTTTGTGATTTGATCAAACCACGCTCATAATCACGAGCTACAATGGCGGCCTTTTTAAAGATTTCTTTTTGTTCAGCTGAGAGTTTGTCCCAGGTCAATTTACTGATCATGAACGGTGATGGTGAATAGACATGTCCAGTTAAAGAAACATACTTCTGGACTTCTTCCATGTGGTTAGTGAAAATGATTGGAATTGGGTTTTCTTGTCCATCGATGGTCTTATTTTGAAGAGCGGTAAATACTTCTGACATAGCCATTGGAGTGGCGTCAACCCCTAGTACTTTGAAAGCAGCCATGTGAACTTTATTTTCCATGGTGCGAAGTTTCAAGCCTTTAAGATCTGCAGGGACTTTAATTTCGCGCTTATCATTGGTGACGTTACGGAAGCCGTTCTCCCAAAAAGCTAATCCGACAATGCCTTTGGTCTCAAATTTTTTCATAAGGTCTGCACCGATAGGACCGTCAAGAACTGCATAGGCATGTGCATTGTCCCTAAATAGGAAAGGCAAGTCTACAACATTCATCTCAGGTACAAATCCGCCGATAGGACCTGTGGAAGAAACAACAACATCCACACTTCCGATTTGCATACCTTCGACTAATTCTCGTTCTGCTCCTAGAGCATTATTTGGAAAGAGTTCGATTTCAATGGCTCCCTTGGTTTCTGCGGTTACGATCTCTGCAAACTTTTTCATTCCCAAGTTATAGGGATGCTCTGCTGGGGAGGAAGTTCCCGCTTTCAGGACTAATTTTGTGGGTTCTGCTGCTTTGTCGGTTGTGGCAGGCGCAGGGGTGCTTCCACATCCAGCGACTGTTACAGTTAGTAGCAAACTCGCGACTGCTAGAGCTGTAAATTTGGTTTTCAGGTTTCGCATTCTCTTTCTCTCCTTCTATTTTGTGTATTGCTTAACTGAGCTCGTTCTCAGTGAAAGCCAAGTCTAGGGACCACCGTCCATCAACGCAACCTAGGTAGTGTGTTTGCCGCTTGCGGCATGATTGTATAGGTCGGTTTATCTGTTCCGCACTTCTGCTGAGCGACCTGGAGGGCCTCTTCGATGGATGTCACTGGAATCATATTGGCCTTTAGCACTAACTCTGCATTTTCTGGTCGAGTTACCATGATGAAGGTAGCAGTATCTCCGCACTCCACTTCACGCCAAGCCACCCATCCTGGAATGGTAAAGTTCTCTCGAAGAGCTTTTTCCATGTCCAGCTTTGTAGGATACTGAAACCATTGGCTAAACTCATGTGGCTCGTAAATATCGGGGCACTCGCTAAGTATGATAACAACTCCACCCTTTTTGACGGCGTAAATTGTGTTATCCATCGTTTTACCAGTCTGATATAAATTAATATCTTTAGGATATCCTCCAGCTGTTGCAATCACGATATCCGCTAAAGCATTGATATCAACGCCATAGATCTCGTCAACAAGTTTCGTGCCTTCCATCCAAGCGGAAACCCAGTTTCCTGCAAAAATCCCTGCAAACTCGCCTTCGGGTGTTGGAACCATATTGACGATGAAGTCAGGTTGGATAAAGCCTGCAATCTCCATCATGTCTTCATGGACTTCATTCCCTCGGGTTTTCCCAGATATGGAATTAGGGTTAGAGCCAGAGCCTAGCTCTGCACCCAGTGCCCATAAATGATTTTGCTGAATGGTTTTGATGGAACAAAAGCCCGGTATAACACTTTTTCGTCCTCCACCATAACCCACCATGTAATGATAGACGATACCACCCGTCATAATCAGGCGATCCGCTTCTGCTACGAGCTTTGTGATGGAAACTTCCGTTCCCCGACTGGTTTTGCCAAGATACACCATTTCCTCGACCTTATGGGCGTCATGATTAACGACTTTCACGCGAT
>JUEG02001001.1_pt1 | contig 10727 bp, 18 predicted proteins | sample 432341 | NCBI WGS metagenome assembly JUEG02 (sample SAMN02953476, study PRJNA257561) | rock porewater metagenome | biome: terrestrial; feature: Opalinus Clay rock; material: porewater; isolation source: Opalinus Clay rock BIC-A1 borehole | place: Switzerland: Mt Terri URL, St-Ursanne ...
CAACGCGCCCGCGGAAAGACCCACACCCAAGCCCTCCTCCGCCTCGCCCGCCAGCGCATCAGCGTCCTGTTCGCGATGCTCCGCGACGGCACCTTCTACGACTCCCGCACCCCCGCCACCACCCTCACGGCATGAACGGGACAAACCCCATCACAACCGGCAGCGCGGACTTGGCGAAAGACATAGAGGCACCCCCCCCGCAGCTCGACGGTCCACCCGTCCGAGCACCAGCCCGCCGGAGCGCGTCACCGGCACGTGGGGGCGGAAGAGTCCTCCCAGGTCCGGCGAGGCGTAGGACGGACGGTTCGCGGGCTGGGCGGACACGAGCTCGTCGAGACTGGTCACTCCGGTCAGCACCAAAGGGAGTCGGTCCCAGCAGCGGCCGCGGCGGCGCGCTGTGTTGGCGCGGCCGCTGCTGGGGCTACGTCCGGTTGCGAGGTGGCGTGCAGCGGAGTCGGGCGTCTCAGGCTCACGAGGGTGTTCGATCTAACGGAAGGCGCAGCCGCTGCCCAGCCCGGCCCGCCGAAACACCCAGGCGGCGGGGCAGACGCCGGTGACGCTCGACTGGAGGAGGTTGAGCCCGACGAAGGCGGTCAGCAGCAGCCACCAGCTCGACACGAGGACCACGAGGAGGACGCTGCCAAGAATGATGGTGCCGGCCATGGCCAGTACGGCGCGATCGATGTTCATGCGCTGACCTCGCTCAGGACCGGCCGAAGAGCTTGCTGAAGAAGCCTCCGCCGTTGCCCGAGCCGCTGGCGGCGGCCTTCTCGGCAGGTGTGTGCTTGCCGTTGCACCACTGTCCGGCGGGGACGCCGGCCTTGACGGTGGCGATGTGCTGGCCGCAGCCGGCCCAGGTGGTCTTGCCGCAGATCTTGCATCGGACTGCTCGGCACATGGGGTCTCCTTCAGGTGGATGTGGGGTGGTGTGGTTGCGAATGGGGGTGGAGCGGTTCAGCTGTGGGAGAAGCGGATGTCGGGCAGGACGCGGGTCAGCCAGCGCGGGGCCCACCATGCTGCCCGGCCGGTGAGGCGCAGGAGGACGGGGAGCAGGACCAGGCGGACCACTCTTTCCGGTCAGTGTGCAGTTGCGTGGACAAGCCTTGAGGCGGAGCTAGAGCAGCGTCTGGTCAGACGAGCGCGGGTAGCACACGGGCCCGTTCAGCGAAGTGCGGCCACGACGACCAGCGACGTGATGGTCGCGTGGGTCGCGGTCCAACCGAGGCGTAGGTCAGCATCGGGATCGCCAGGATCGAGCCCCCGCCGCCGAGTGCGCCCAGACTGGGCCCGATCAGCGCACCGGCGGCGACCGCGAGTATCAGGCGTCGGGGCCAATCAGGTGCAGTCCGACCTTCTCGGCGTTCTCGAACGAGTCGTCGATGGCCACAGGTGTCCGGCCGGAGCCATCAATCAGGGAGGCGGCGATCGAGGCGCGGTAGCCGGAGGCGCAGTGCACCCAGACCTCGCCGGAAGGTACCTCGGCGACCCGCTCCGGCAGTTCGTGGATGGGGATGTTGTGGGCACCCTTGATGCGAGTGGCGTCGTACTCATCGGCGCGGCGGACGTCGAGGATCACAACCTCGCGGTGGTGACGCACCTGCTCGAGGTCGGCGAATGAGGCTGTCGGGAAAGTCGAGAGCTCACCCTTGGCCCAGTTCTGTGGTCCTCCAGTTGCGTGGGCTGCGGGGCGGTCGATGCCGATGCGAACCAGCTCCCGCTGGGCTTCGGCGATGTCGTCAGGGGTCTCGCCGAGCAGGGTCACCGGGGTGCCCCAGGTGATCAGCCAACCGAGGTAGGTGGCGAAGCCGCCGTCGATCCCGAAGTTGAGGGTGCCCGGTGCGTGTCCGGCCGCGAAGGCGGTCCGGTTGCGCAGGTCGACCACCCACTCACCGGCCTCTATGCGCCGGCGGAGCTCGTCGGCATCGGCAGTCGACGGAGTCGACAGGTCAGGCTCGGACGGTCCCTCGGCGTTCGTGGGCATCATGTGCGCGTAGTACGCGGGCCACGCCCCCAGGCCTGCGAGCAGTTCCTGGACGTAGGTCTCCTCGTCCTGGGTCAGGACCGGGTTGGACTCCTTCTCCTGACCCATGGTCGATTCGGTCGCTTCGGACTGCGTTGCGGCACAGAACGATCCGAAGCCGTGGGTGGGGAAGACGTCCGCGTCGCCGGGGAGCAGTTCGGCCAGCCTGTGAGCCGAGGCATGCTGATGGCGGGCCAGGGCGTCTGCGTGCTCCTCACCGAGCAGGTCGGGCCGACCGGTGGCACCGAACAGCAGGGAGCCGCCGGAGAACACGCCCACCGATGCCTCCGTGCCGGTGGCGGCATCATCGGGGGAGGCCTCGCTGAGGGCGTAGGATAGGTGCGTGAAGGTGTGGCCCGGGGTGGAGATCGCGGTCACCCGCATCCGTGGTCCCACCTCGACGATCTCGCCGTCGCCGATCGCGGTTCGCTCGAAGGAGACCTCGTCGTCGGCGTTGACGTGGTAGGCCGCACCGGTGCGCTGCGAGAGGGCCAGCCCGCCGGTGACGTAGTCATTGTGGATATGGGTCTCGAAGACGTCGGTCAACCGGACGGCGTGCTCCTCCAGGATCGTCAGCACCCGGTCGATGTCACGCTGCGGGTCGACGACGAAGGCGACCTCGCCGTCGTGGACCACATAGCTGCGGTCACCCAAGGTCGGGGTCTCGATGGGAACGATGGTCAGGTCGGTCGTGGTCATGCAAGTCCTCCTTCAAGGGGCGGCCCGAGCGGGCCCAGGCGCCGGTGCCACCGGCCACGGAGGCGGCATCGAAGCCGGCGCTGCGCAGCAGGTCGGTCATCGCACCACTCCGGTTCCCCGACGCGCAGATGACAAAGACGCGCGCGGTCTTGTCGATCTCGCGCAAGCGGTTCGCCAGCTCGCCCATCGGGATCAGCACTGCCCCGGGGACGTGACCGGCGACGTACTCGCCGGGCTCGCGCACATCCACGAGGGTTCCGCCCTCACGTACGGCGGCGAGCTCCTCGACGTCGATCTCGAAAGTAGGGGTGTCCACGCGTGGCGTCCTTTCGCGTGGGCGAACCGGCTCCTTGGAAATACCGGCTGGGGCATGTACATTGACAACCATAACACCCCCGGGGGTATCGTCAAGTTCGCGAAAAAGAGGAGACGCGTCATGGCGACCATCGAGCTGGGTGCGGAGAACTTCGAACGCACCCTCACCGGGAACGACACCGTTCTCGTCGACTTCTGGGCGTCCTGGTGCGGCCCCTGCCGACAATTCGCGCCCGTCTACGAGCAGGCGTCGCTGGACCACCCGGACCTGGTCTTCGGGAAGGTCGACACCGAGACCGAGCAGTCCCTCGCTGCCGCCGCCCAGATCACATCGATCCCCACTTTGATGGCTTTCAAGGACGGTTCGCTGGTTTTCGCCCAGCCGGGCGCCCTTCCGGCGGCCGCCCTGGAGCAGGTGTTCGAGAGCTCGACATCCAGCAGATCCGCACCGACAACGACCATCCGAGGAGCGCCTGATGAGCACCTACACCATCACCACGACCCTGAACCAGCCCTACGATGCCGCCGTCGAAGCGGTCCGGGCCGCGCTCGGTGACCACGGGTTCGGGGTGCTCACCGAGATCGACCTCAAGGCGACGCTGAAGGACAAGCTCAACGTCGACATCGACCCCCAAGTCATCCTCGGTGCCTGCCGCCCGCCGTTGGCCTACGAGGCGATCCGGGCCGATCCGTCGATCGCGGCCGTGCTGCCCTGCAACGTCGTCGTTCGGTCCGTGGGCGGGGACACGACGATCGTGGAGGCATTCGACCCGGACGCGATGATGGGGCTCGCCGACAACGAGACCCTGCAAACGATCGCAGCCGACGCCAAGCAGCGTCTGAACGCGGCATTCGCCGCCCTCAACGAGGAGAACTGATGGAGCTCGTCCCCGCGGAGATAACCCCGGCCATCAACCGCATCAAACGCGCCCAGGGCCAGCTGGCCGGGGTGCTCCGGATGCTGGAGGACGGCCGCGAGTGCGAGGACGTCGTCACCCAGCTCGCGGCCGTCTCCAAGGCGCTGGACCGGGCCGGGTTCGCGATCGTCGCCACTGGGCTCCAGCACTGCCTGACCAACGGTGACGAGATCGACAGCGTCGACGTCAAGAAGATGGAGAAGCTCTTCCTCTCGCTGGCATGAGCCGGTGCTTGCCTGCGGACCTCGATGGGTCTCGCCCGCCGACGACCGGGGCGCGGGGCGCAGATCAGTCCGTGATCACGTTTCCGAGTCGACCGTGATCGACGAGGTCCTCGGCGAGAAACTCGCGAAGCAGGTCCACGGCCTGGATGACTTTGGTGCCACGCAAGGCGTAGATCACGCTGGTGCCCTCTCGTCGCGTGGTGACCACGCCTCGGTCGCGCAGGATCGCCAGATGCTGGCTGGCGTTGGACTGGGTGAGATCGAGCGCCTCGCAGAGGTCGCCGACGCTGAGCTCGCGCTCGCGCAGCTCGTTGATGATGAGCAGTCGCTTGGGATCGGCGATCGCCTTGCACACACGGGCGTGCAACTCGTGCAGCTCCGCTGCCACCTGCTTGTCCACGTGCCCTCTCCTTTGCCCCCGTGGGGCTCTCTCGGCCGATTCTAGGGCTCAGCCGCCCGCCCCGAGAACCACGGCAATGGCCGCGAGCGCGAGCAGCACCACCCCGAAGGAGACGGCACGTACCATGGCGCGCCCCATCGGGGCGGGCCGGGACTCGACGTCGCGGTGCGAGCGGACGTTGCGGGCCTCGACGACCAGGAGCAGGACCAGGGCGCCCAGCAGGCCTGCTCCTCCCAGCACCGAGGGGCCGACTCGCCCGCGCGCGTGGTGGAGTAGGAGCGCGGACACGGCGCCGATGCCCAGTGCCGTCCGCTGCCAGGCCATTGTCGTGCGTTCCGCCGGGAGACCGCTGTGGGTCCCGTCAGCCTCTGTGTCAGCCACCGGCTAGGCCCGGGGCTAGGTCGACGATGGTGAGAACCAGGGCCGTGAGGGCTGTCAGCGTGAGGACGGCCGCGACCAGCCGAGGAATGGGGGAGTGGGGCAGCCGCTGACCGAGCCGCATGGCCCGCTCGCTGCGCTCCCACTGGCTGTAGGACACGCCAGCGAGCACCCCCCCCAGGCTAATCAGCAGCAGGCCGAGGGCATGGCGGACCAGGTCGAGTCCAGGGACGAGCTGCACCACCGCGACGCCGGCCGCCATCATCGCGAGCGCAGTGCGCACCCAAGCCAGGAACGTGCGCTCGTTGGCCAGCGTGAAACGGTAGTCCGGCGCCTCCCCTACCTCGTGCAGCGGGGCGCGCCCGGGCCGGCCCCCAAATCTGCGCAGCGAGTGCACCGGGGGTCAGGCCCTCGACGTCGACGCGGCACACTGGTTGCGACCGACGTCGAGGACGTCGACCTCGTCCTCGGGCGGGGCCACCTTCCCGGCGTTGACGAGCCGGATGGTGTCGTAGGAGGCGGGGGCCGCCGGCAGCGAGGTGACAATCTTATCGACGAACTTCTCCACTGCCCCCTCGTTGAGCAGGGTGGCGGTGAACACGTCAGCGAGGGTGGTGACCACGAGTCCGTCGTGGTTGATCTCCTCCGAGCTCGACCAGTGTGCTGGTGCCACGATCGTCTCCGGGGCCAGGGATTGGAGCCGGTCGTGAACGCTGTGGAAGAGGTCCCGTGCGAGCTCCTCGGCCGAGCCGGTCAGGTCGGGTCGGCCCAAGCCGCGCACGAAGATGGTGTCCCCGACCAACAGCACCAGGTCGCTGACCAGGAGCGCGGTGGTCCCCGGCGTGTGCCCGGGCAGGTGCATGCTCATCACCTTGACCTCGGCCGTGCCGAGGTCAAGGACCTCCCCATGCCTCAGGGGCCGGTTCGGGAACGGGACGACACCCCCGCAGTCCTCGGGGGGCAGGTGATACTCGACGCCCAGCTCCGCAGCCAGCACCGGGCCGCCGCTGATGTGGTCGGCGTGGACATGGGTATCGACGACGTGGGCGACCTCCATGCCGTGTTCGGAGGCCAGGTCCAGATAAGGCTGCGGCTGTCGGGTCGGGTCGACGATGATGCAACGCTCACCCGGCACCCCGACGACGTAGGACAGGCACGCCTTGGCCGGTCGCTGGAACTGCCAGACCCGCACCGTTCCGGGCAGGTCCTTGATCTCGCAGGGCACCAGCAGGCGGTTCCAGGCATCGGTCCCTCCAGCAAGTGACCGGGTGCGGAGCCCGAGCGCCTCGAACTCCTCGGCCACCCGCTGGGAACCGTTGCCATGGCCGCAGACCACCACCGCGTCTTCGCGCGTGCGCTCGGCCTCCTCGGTCAGCTCCTCCATCACGCGGTAGACCGGAACGTTGCGGGTCGGCACAAGCCGCGAGCCCTCGACCTGACTGGCCTCGAACTCGTCGGAGTTGCGGACATCGAGGATCTCGCTGATCTGTCCCTCGGCGATCGCCCGGAACAGCTCGAGGGGGGTGATGGTCTCGGCCACGGTCTCTCCTAGAAGTCCGGCGCAAGGGACTGTTTCTATACGCAAGTTCGAATGTAGTGTCCGGTTTCACAGTTGGCAACGCCTGCTACGCAAGGAAAGGGCTCTCATGTCAGACACCGAGACCGCGGCCGACGATATCGACACCGTCGTCCCCGAGAGCATGACGATCGTCGCCTGGGGTGGTGATCTCGACAGGATGTGGCCGACGCTGATCCTGGGCTCGACCGGGGCCGCCTACGGCATGCAGACCACCATCTTCTTCACCTTCTGGGGCCTCTTTCCCCTGATCCGCGACGACGTCCGGGTTACCGGTACCAACGCCATGACCAAGGCGCTGGCCGGCATGAATCGACCCGGCATCAGCCACATGAAGCTCTCCAAGCTCAACATGGCCGGCGCCGGAGCCTGGATGATGAACAAACTGGCCACCGACAACAAGGTCGCCAGCCCCAAGGAGCTCATCGAGATGTGCCTGGAGCTCGACGTGAACCTCTGGCCCTGCGAGATGACCATGGAGCTGCTCGGTCTGCGTCGCGACCAGCTGATCGAGGGAGTCGGAGAGCCCGTGGGTGCCGCCACGGCCCTCTCGGCGATGAGCAAGTCCCAGATCAACCTCTTCATCTAGAACGCGCGGATCCCTTCGACGTCTCAGGAGTAACCAATGGACCACCAGGTGCACCTCACCATCGATGCCAAGGGCCAGAAGTGTCCAATGCCGGTGCTGATGACCTCGCGCGGCATCAAGAAGATCGAGTCCGGCCAGGTGATGCTCGTGGAGGCCACCGACGGCGGCTCACGTAGCGACATCCCGTCCTGGGCCAAGGACACCGGGAACGAACTGCTGGAGGCCACCAGCGACGACGGCGTCTTCCGCTACCTCATCCGGAAGAAGTAAGCACATGTAGTGCGGGTTCGGGGCGACCAACGCACCTGCATCGGCCGCCCCGGACCGGGACGTCCCGGGCGACTCGACCTCACAGGTGCGCGCTGATGCTGCGGGACGTCCTGGAGGACTTCGAGGCTGCGGGACGGGAGTTCCAGATCGGCGGTGCCCGGACGCACGCGGCAAGGCCGCTGACCCGGGTGCTCGGGCATTCCGATCGCCACCGACAATGCGAAGGGCGACTCCCCGTGACCGAATAGCAGCTCAGGGACTTCGTGCCCTCTGATTTTGAGGAGCTCGTTCGACTGGACGACGCGTCGTCACCGCGCACCAGACCCCGGTGTTTGCCCTCTCCGACGTCGTGTCCGCTCGCAACCCGGCTGTCGTGGCGGTCGCCTCCGGCCAGATCGTCGGAGCGGCCGTCGGCCGCGTGGAGGGCGACCAAGCATGGCTGCTGCGACTGGCCCTAGACCTGGCTTGGCGACGCCGTGGCCTCGGCAGCACGCTGATCTCCGAGCTTGAGCACTGGCTGGTCAAGGCCAGCGTACCACGTATCCGGGCGCTGCTGCCGGCCGACGAAACCGGCACCCAAGCGTTCGCGAACAGCGGGTTCACAGCCCGTCCTGCGATGAATCGTTCCGGGTTTGACCGAGACTCGATCTCTTGGAAGGATCGGGATCGTTATGTCGAAGCCATACCCGAAGGAAGTCCGTGAACGGGCCGTGCGCCTGGTTCTCGAGACCCGCGATGAGTACAAGACCGAGTACCAGGCTCTGCGTGCGATCGGCGCCAAGCTCGACGTCGGTGTCGAGAGCCTGCGTCAGTGGGTGCGCCAGGCCGAGGTCGACGCGGGCGCCAAGCCCGGCGTCACGAGCGAGGAATCGGCTCAACTCAAGGCGCTGAAGCGGGAGAACGCCGAGCTCAAGCGCGCGAACGACATCCTGAAAGCCGCGGCGTCTTTCTTCGCGGCCGAGCTCGACCGGCCACACACACGCTCGTAGCGTTCATCGACGAGCACCGGGACCGCTTCGGCGGAGTCGAGCCGATCTGCAGGACGCTCACCGAGCATGACTGCAGCATCCACCCCTCTACCTACTACGCGCACAAGAAGAGCGTCCCCTCCGCTCGCGCAGTGCGGGACGCCGAGCTCACCGAGCTCATCAAGGCCGTCCACGCCGACAACTACAGCGTGTACGGGGCCCGCAAGGTCTGGAGTGAGATCCTGCGCCAGGGCCACCAGGTCGCCCGCTGCACCGTCGAGCGCCTGATGAAGGCCGAGGGCCTGTCCGGTGCGGTACGCGGTAAGAAGGTCATCACCACGATCTCCGACAAAAGCGTGGAGCGGGCCCCTGACCTGCTCAAGCGCGCGTTCGTCGCCTGCGCACCGAACAGGATCTGGGTCGCGGACTTCACGTACGTGCACACCTTCTCCGGGATGGTCTACGTCGCTTTCGTCGTGGACACCTTCTCCCGCCGGATCATCGGCTGGTCGGCCGCGACCAACAAACGCACCGGCCTGATCATGGACGCCCTGGAGATGGGCCTGTGGCAACGCGACCGCGCCGGCACCCCCATCAAGCGGGGCGAGCTGATCCATCACTCGGATGCGGGCTCGCCCAGTACACCAGCTTCCGCCTGTCCGCCCACCTCGCCGCGGAGGACATCGCTGCAAGCATCGGCACCGTCGCGGACGCGTTGGACAACGCTCTGATGGAATCGACGATCGGGCTGTATAAAACGGAGTTGATAAAACGTCAGCAACCCTGGCGCAGCCTCACCGCCGTCGAGATCGCCACCGCCGAGTACGTCGACTGGTACAACCAGGCCCGGCTGCACGGTGAGCTCGATCACGTATCGCCCGCCGAGTACGAAGCCACTTACTACCACCAGAACCAGCCAAAACCGCTGGTCACAACCACAACATAGAGTCTCTACCGAACCCGGAACGATTCACCCGCTGCCGTACCGCCAACACCCGGCCCGACGGGCCTGCGTACCGGCCGCACTCTACTGCGCGACACCGACACGTCTCCGGTCGCCTGCCGACCGGGCTCGGCCCGCCCCCCGCCCCCCAGGGCGCGGCCGCATCGCTGACAGGGCGCGCCCGTGAAACGTCCCCCGGTTCCCTCGCGCTCGTCTCTTCGTGCGTCATCCTTGGACGAGGTGATCACAGGAGAGGAGCGGGAGTGGACCGCAGGCTGCCGCAGGGGACCGACACCGCTCACGTGCCCGATCCCAATCGCTGGAAGGCGCTGGGCGTCTGCCTGCTCGCGGGGTTCATCACGCTGCTCGACATCTCGATCGTCAACGTCGCGCTGCCCTCCATCCGGGAGGGGCTGGACGCCTCCGAGAGCGACATCCAGTGGGTGCTGTCCGGATACGCGCTGTCCTTCGGGTTGCTGCTCGTGCCCGCCGGGCGGATCGGGGACGCCCGCGGCCGGCGCCGGCTGTTCATGATCGGGCTCGGGCTGTTCGCCGTCGCGAGCGGCATGTGCGGCGCCGCGCAGTCGTCCCAGTGGCTCGTCATCGCCCGGTTCTTCCAGGGACTGGCGGGCGGCGTGCTCACCCCGCAGGTCTCCGCGCTCATCCAGCAGATGTTCCGCGGCCCCGAACGCGGCAGGGCCTTCGGCTACTTCGGGACGGTCATCGGGCTCTCCACGGCAGTCGGCCCCGTCCTCGGCGGCCTCATCATCCAGATCTTCGGCGCGGAACACGGCTGGCGGTGGATCTTCTACGTCAATCTCCCCGTCTGCGCCGTCGCCCTCGTCCTCGCCCGGTTCCTGCTCCCCGGCCCCGAGGGGCACACCAAGCCCTGCGCGCGCGACCTCGACCCCGTCGGCGTCGTGCTGCTCGGCGCCGGAGTCGGCCTGCTGCTGCTTCCGCTGGTCGAGGCGCGGCAGTGGCCGGGCGCCGGCAAGTGGCTGCTCATCCCCGTGGCGGCGGCCCTGCTCGCCCTGTTCGTACGGTGGGAGGCGCACCACTCCCGCCACGCGCAGCCGCTGGTCGACATGCGGCTGTTCCGCGAGCGGTCCTACGCGCTCGGGTCGCTCCTCATGCTCTTCTACTTCGCCGGGTTCACGTCCATCTTCTTCGTCTTCACCCTCTACCTCCAGTCCGGCCTCGGATACAGCGCCCTGCAGGCCGGGCTCGCCATCACCCCGTTCGCCCTCGGCTCCGCCGTCGCCGCCGCCTTCAGCGGGCGCTTCGTGCACCGGTACGGCCGGGCGCTGGTCGTCGCCGGGCTCGTGACCGTCGCGCTCGCCCTCGGCGGTGTCGTCCTCGCGGTGTACGAGGTCCCCGGGCACCACGGCGGGTTCTAGCGATCCTCGCAACACCCTGTTGTTCAGGGAG
>JUEG02000198.1_pt1 | contig 10712 bp, 10 predicted proteins | sample 432341 | NCBI WGS metagenome assembly JUEG02 (sample SAMN02953476, study PRJNA257561) | rock porewater metagenome | biome: terrestrial; feature: Opalinus Clay rock; material: porewater; isolation source: Opalinus Clay rock BIC-A1 borehole | place: Switzerland: Mt Terri URL, St-Ursanne ...
AAGTAATTGAGCGCAACGGAAGAAATCTCCTAATGCTTATTAACGATATTCTCGATATTTCCCGTATTGAAGCTGGACGTGAAGAAATTGAAGTCACCAAATTTAGTGTGAATGATTTAATCGACGAAGTTGTGACCATGATACAACCGCAAGCAAAGCAGAAAAATATTGAACTTCTCTATGAACCGAGCGGTTCTGATTTATTCATCTGTAGTGATACTGACAAATGCCGTCATATTTTACAAAACCTCATTGGCAATGCGGTGAAGTTTACAGAAATCGGCAGGGTTGATATTTCGGCTCAGCTAAGCGGAAATAGCATTGAAATTAAGGTGACTGATAGTGGTATCGGTATTTCAGCAGACCATCTGCAGCATATTTTTGATGAGTTCAGGCAAGCAGATGGCAGCACATCCAGAAGATTCGGCGGCAGCGGATTGGGTTTAGCCATAGCAAAAAAATACTCGAACCTACTTGGCGGAACTGTATTAGTTAAAAGCACACTTGACGAAGGCTCAGAATTTACGCTTACCCTGCCATTGCGCTATGCTGCTGACAAAAGAATAGTCGAAGCAGAAAAAACTACAGACTCCACTAATACAGTTAAACAATCAATACTCAAACCAGTTTCTATTTCATCCGATAAAACTATTTTGCTGGTGGATGACAACGAATCAGCAATTATTCAAATCAAGGATCTGGTGGAAGGTATGGGGTATCAGGTATTGGTTGCGCACGATGCTAGGGAAGCATTCGGGATCATTGACCAGGTTATCCCCGATGCCATGATGCTAGACCTTATGATGCCTGGCATTGATGGGTTTGAATTGCTCGAAATTCTACGAAATGCAGAATCGACAGCTCATATCCCTGTGCTGATACTTACGGCAAAGCATATCACTAAAGAAGAGCTTAGATTTTTGCGCCGAAATAACGTTCATCAACTTATCCAAAAAGGGGATGTGAACCGTAAGGAACTCCAAAAAGCGGTCGCCGATATGTTATTTGTTGAGAAAGATGAAGTGAAGAAGCCGCAGCGGAGATCGCAACCAATAGAAGGTAAACCGGTGGTACTGGTTGTTGAAGATAATCCAGATAACATGATCACAGTTAAAGCGTTACTTGCAAGTAATTATATTGTAATTGAAGCAACAAATGGTACTGAAGGGATAGAAAAGGCTAAGAAATATGTGCCAGATCTGGTTCTGATGGACATTGCACTCCCAGAGATAGATGGATTAGAAGCTTTCAAAGCCCTAAGAGCGTCACCTAGATTACAACATATACCAATAATCGCCCTTACTGCCAGTGCAATGACCCATGAACGTGAAACCATTTTATCACATGGCTTTGAAGCTTTCATTGCAAAGCCAATTATGGAGAACCAGTTTTTTGAGGTAATAAGAGAGGTGCTGCATGGACAATAAAAAAATTAAAATTTTAGCAATTGACGACAACCCTGACAATTTGATAAGTTTAAAAGCTCTACTAAAGGATGTTTTTCCTAATTCTTCTGTATTGACAGCTTTAAATGGGGAAAAGGGACTTGAACTGGCCTCTGCGGTAGAACCGGATGTAATCTTGCTCGATATTGTCATGCCGGGATTAGATGGCTTTGAGGTATGCAGAAGGCTGAAAGCTGACAGTGAACTGACTGAAATACCTGTGGTTTTTGTCACTGCAATCAAAGGAGATAAAGAAAGCCGTATACTTGCTCTGGAAAGTGGGGCTGAAGCTTTCGTAGCAAAACCCATTGACGAAAGCGAGCTCACTGCCCAGATTCGTGCTATGCTGAAAATAAAGGCTGCAAACATTCAAAAGAGTGATGAAAAAGAACGACTTGCAGGATTGGTTGAAGAAAAAACCTCTGAATTGAGAAAAGCGCATTTGATGACTCTAAATCTATTAGAAGATTTAAAAAGAGAAAATGAAGCTAGAAAAATACAAGAGGAAAAACTTAAATACATGAGTTTTCATGACCATCTAACCGGGCTTTATAATAGAAGATACTTTGAAGAAGAGCTGATAAGACTGGATACCGATACTCGAAATCTTCCAATGACGATCGTTATGGGTGATGTTAATGGTCTAAAGCTTGTCAATGACTCTTTTGGACATGCTATGGGGGATATACTGCTCGAAAAGGTAGCAAATGCTATCATGAAAGAATGCCGGGCAGATGACATTATTGCTAGGCTCGGAGGGGATGAATTTGTTATCATATTACCTAAAACTGATATCCATGAAACAGAGCAATTGATAAAACGCATCAAACTTAGGGCAAATAATGATAAGACAACTGGTTCTATTGATATTTCCATTTCTTTTGGGTATGAAATCAAGAGAAATAAGAAAGATAATATTCAACAAATATTGATAAAAGCTGAAGATAGCATGTATCGGTACAAGCTGTATGAAAGCAAGAGTTTGAGGAGTAAAACAATTGACGTGATCATGAATGCGCTAGTTGAAAAAAGTAGTAGAGAGTTAATGCATTCAAAAAGAGTTAGTATTATCTGTGAAACGATCGCAACTATGTTGAATTTTGAAAAAGAGTTTGTTAATCAGATAAGAATTGCTGGACTTGTTCATGATATTGGTAAAATTGGTATAAACGAAAGTATTCTTAATAAAGTTAACAGATTAGATAGAGAAGAATGGGAAGCAATTAGAAAACACCCAGAGGCAGGTTGGCGAATACTACATTCTGTGAATGAATTTTCAGAACTTGCCGAATTTGTTCTTTCCCACCACGAAAGATGGGATGGATTAGGATATCCTCGAGCACTAAAAGGTGATGAGATAGCTGTTGAAGCAAGGATTATTGCAATTGCAGACTCTTACGATGCGATGACCACTGATAGAAGTTACAGAAAGGGAATAAGTGAAGAGGAAGCTAAAAATGAGTTAATTAGGTGTTCCGGAACTCAATTTGATCCTGAAATAGTAAAAGTTTTCATTGAGAAGGTCCAGGGTAAAGATTGGATTAAGTGAAGGTTTTGGCACAGGGGGTAAGGAAATGAATGAAGAGGTTGCTATAATTGAGGGTGTATACGATATCGTTTTGCCTGAAGTACCAGCGTCTCCTCACAGATGGGGGAGAAAGGTGTGGCTTCGAGACATTGAAGTAGGAGTTAATGGGAAATTATTATACTTTGCAGAGGGAGTTTTCAAGATCACCAGCCTCAGCCAAATTACCAACATTATCCGAATCTCAGATCGTTTAGAAATTTTTACGAAACGAAGCATTTATAAACTAAGACTTTTGCCTAAGGAATGCAATAATTGAAGATTATATTAAGGTAACGGGGGATAATTCAGTTATAATAATACTTAAAAATTATAGTTCGAGCTGAAGCAATAGAGGCTGGGCATCTGAAATTTGTAGTCAAGTATTTCACCGAGTTTTCAAATAGAGTAATAAAGGGCATAATGTTTAAGTGAATTGAATGGAGAGGGGTATTGACCTATTAAAAAGTTCATATTGTCTGAGGCAATGAATATCGCGAAACAACTTGGCATTGATTTTAACAGCGTCGGATTTACCGCAGAAGAATACCTAGAAGGGTTAAATATTGAATTAGAACATGGGACAGTCGATCCTGAAACCAATGTATCCAATGATGATCCGTTAGTTACGGGCAAAATCGCTCAAGCGCATTTAAAGGAAACACATCTTTATTATAACGAAGATATTGGATTGGAAGCATGGGAACATGCTATTGAAGAGTTCAAAGGAGATCCCAAAGGTAAGAAGATCCAAATTGTGTAATCGTTACTACAATAAGCATTGAGATTGTTTGAATCTCGATGCTTATTTTTAATTCTGAGTGGGATCGCTGAGATAATTTTGCCCTATTTTATTCATCGATGTCGGGTTTTGAAGATAACTCGAAACATTTGTTATACAATTATTAGATGAATTATATGAATAATTATTTGACAAATTATTGTATCTGAGTTAATATTAGATACATTGTTTTAGTTATTTATGGAAAAGGGTGGTGGTTTCAATGATTATTTCTACAGAAGCGATTGTCTCGAACTCTGATATGATAAAGAATTATAAATCTTGCAGGGAAAAAGCGGAGAGTTTCGGGAAGATATTTATATTAAAGAACAATCAACCGGATGCAGTCTTGTTTTCTATTGTTGAATATGAAAAGATTTCTGTATGTATTGAATATCTAGAAAGTTTAGAAGCGAATGATATTGAAATATTTACTGAATCATTACAAAAGGAAGCAAATAAGCGAAGGTACCCCATCAATCGTTTAAGAATTGATCATTCGAGAAATGATATAAAATAAATACAGTGAAAGCTTATTGGGAAAATAACCTTAATATATAGATGGAGGAATGAAAATATGACTGACGAAATAATTATCAAATCTGATGAAGAAAGTTTTACAGCGAAGAGAGTCGTTTATTACATTTTAGGTATGTTAGAGGTTTTATTTGCTTTTCGTTTGGTGTTTAAGCTGTTAGGAGCGAATCCAAATAGTGGTTTTGTATCGTTTATTTATTCAGTTTCGCAGGTATTTCTGGTACCCTTTAATGCAATTTTCAGATCTGCGACAACTCAGGGCATCGAGGCAAAAGCAGTTTTGGAGCCCAGCACAATTATTGCTATGATTGTTTACGCAGTAATTGCATGGGGAATTGTTAAATTACTTATTATTATGAGAAGCTCCAATAAGGAGCAAATGTAACCATTTTCGACTAAACAGGTTAGAAGTCGATCATACTAAAATAAGAATAAAAAAGGTGGTAAAAATTATGGAAAAGCGAAACGAATATATTGAAAGGCTAGAAAGAAATCTAAATGAGTATAATGCAAAGTTAGTTGAAATGAAGGGGAAAGCCTCTGCAATTCAGGGCGATATGAAAGCGGAGTATCTTTCTCAAGTAGAGAACCTTGAGAAAAAACGAGATGATTTGAAAGTGAAATATAGTCAACTCAAAGAATCGAGCGAACATGCATGGGATGATATCAAAGTAGGAACTCAAAAAACTTGGAGCATCCTTGAGGATTCCTTCGAAAAGGTCGTATCTCGTTTTAAGTGAGGCATAATGTTTGTGACGATCGATGAACTGATAGGAGAGAAAGTATATGCTTTGGTTTTTACTAATTGGACTGATTGCGGGATGGTTAGCTGGTAAAGTTGTTAAAGGTGGCGGCTTTGGGCTTATCGGTGATCTGGTTGTCGGTGTAGCAGGGTCTTACATTGGCGGATATTTGTTTAAAGTTCTAGATGTTAATGTCGGTGGAACTGTCGGTCAAATCGTGATGGCCACTATAGGAGCGATCTTATTACTTTGGATTATTCGACGTCTTAAATAATTGTTGCTTAACTATCCTTCTACTAAAGAGACATAATCAAGAATTTGGATCATCCTCTTGTGATGAATCTAAGCAAAAGGTTATAAAGAGTCGCACAGACATCAGGGTATTAATTCGAAAGATGAGGTTGTGTATAGGCAACCTCATCTTTGTGATATATCAGTGTCCCATTCACTATTGACTTTCCTAGCTAATGCCTTGAGGATTAGCTTTGCTAAAATTATTTAGTTTGGTTATGATTATAAGATGGATTTGCTATGCGATTGATTTTGTTTGAAAGAGAGTGATTAAATGCAAGAGAACAAAGTCATTAAACTTGGAATCGGCTTTGCTACTGGGAGAAAAAGTTTTCAAAAGGTGCTGCGAACCTACATACATACTTGGAAGGAATCTGGTTTAGTAGACAACAAAAAAATTAGTTTAAATCTTTTTGTAGCATATGATCTTATTTATAATAAAACAGAAATATCGGATTACACCGATGTTGACCCAGAACTCGTCGAGCAGATTGATAGTAGTACGTTTATTGGAAGCGTCGCTATAAAAGAAGAAATTGACTATTTAATACGAGAAAATGTTATCAATATCAATGAAGTTCGCCTTATCTTTGGCAAGGGGTATGCAGCTAAGCGTAATGCTGTTGTATACAACGCCATTAAGCTGAAGATGGATTATCTAGTTTTCCTGGACGACGACGAATACCCAATGGCAGTGACCAAGTCACGTAGAACTGCAATTTGGGGAGGTCAGGAGGTTCTGACAACCCATTTAAACTATATTGCTCATGCGGACATCACCCATGGAAATCACTGTGGTTATATATCACCTATACCCTTTATGGAATTTAATGACACGATGACCGAAACGGATTTTCGTTCTTTTATTGAAGCGATTAGCAATGATATTGTTAATTGGGAAACCCTGAAAGCCGTTATGGATAACGGAGGGGTAACCTATGCTGATACAAAGATATTGACGAGCGATGATGGTATAGAGGTGCAGGAAATAAACCATGCTAAATTCATCTCAGGCGCTAATTTAGGAATTAATCTTACCAAACCCAGTCGTGTTTTTCCGTTTTACAATCCTCCAGGAGCAAGAGGAGAAGATACATTTTTAAGTACTTGTCTAAGTGAGCGGACTGTTATGCGCGTCCCATGCTACACATTCCATGATGGGTTTTCTACTTATAATGATCTTCTAGAAGGGGTTCTCCCACTCCGTTTGAAGTTCATCAAAGCAGATACTGAACAGATAACCACTCGCTTTTACAACGCTTGTATTGGTTGGATTCGTTATAAGCCATTACTGCTTTATATAACCGATCGGGATCATTATGAAGGAAAGATTGAAGAGATGCGGCAACAGCTTAGCGAGACCTTGCCGAAGGTCAGCGCTTATTTTGGACAGCCGGATTTTATTAAGGTTTTAGATGAATTGCAGAAATATCATGGGAATGTCGAAAAACATTATCGTGAATTCCATGAAACTCAACGTGTTTGGGCAAAAATCATGGAACACTTTGCAAGGACTTAAATAGTTTGACGTTTTTCCATATATAATAAGATTGAGAAAACCGCCGAATGAGTTGCAATGTGCTTCTCATTCGGCGGTTTTCTCTAGACATTTAAGGTATAACCAACTAAGGCTAAACTTTCGAGCTGGAGCATTTATCTACTAAATATACTATTGACTGATAGCTAATACCGCTATGAAGGGAAAGTCCAATTTCACATGTTCTGCTATTAGAGTATCCGGCATGACAGTCTTTTGGAAGAGTATCCTTAAGCGTGGCTAAGGCGGATTGGTTTAATTCAGGAACAGTGAAGTCCCGGTCTCCTGCAAAACCACAACATTGGATATCCTTTGGCATTATGACGGTGTTTGCGCACAATCCATCGACGGCACACGTTTGATTACCGGGATAATCAAAATCTTTTTCTAGACGAGATAGGCGTGTGATTAAGTTTAACCTTATCTGTAATTTGCTCGATACTATCAAAGGGAATGTCGCTGAGCTCTAACAATTAGCATGTCTAATGCTTACTTGATTCTTGCCGCCCTCTTTAGACACATACAATTGTTGATCAGCGCGCTCGATCAGCTTTTCCGCAGTCATATCCTCATCAGACAGGGTATATACTCCAAAGCTGCCCGTGATATGAATAGGTTGATCTTCGTAGGTTAGGGTTGTTGTTGCAACCTTTTTCCTCATTCGTTCCGCGATCTTTTGACCGTGAACTATATCAGTCTGACCAAGCACTACGAGAAACTCATCTCCACCAAAACGAGCAACCCAATCAATATTTTTTCGAATATATTTTTTAATAATTTTGGCGAATCCTTTTAGAACATAATCACCTGCAATATGACCATAAACGTCATTAACCTTCTTAAAGTCATCAATATCCGCCATAATAACGGTTAGAGGACTTTTGGAAACATGACTTTGCACAATTTCGAAAGGCAACCTTTCATAGATATAACGTTTGTTGTATACTTTCGTTAAATCGTCTTGGACAATGGCTTGGTTTCTTCGATTAATAACATTATCAATTCTCCCTGCATCAGGAACCCCCGCTTTAATATCAATAATCCCACTCTCAGTAATATCTTTAAACATTTCTACCACAATTCTTTGTCCTTCAACATTTACTGGAAATGCACTAATCATCAGAACTCGTCCTTGGTCGTATTCGATTTTTACGATTGCATTGTTTTCATTTAAAGCTCTAGCAGAAACACAATTCGCACAGGCGTTTCCCTTGTGCCACAGACTGAAGCAATCAGCATTTGAAAAATTGAGTTTTTCGTCCGTGCGAGAAAATAAGATAATCTTCTTTTCAAAAGGATCGACCACCCTAACCAAGTCATACATTTTCTCCATGATTCGAAACATGCTTTGCAAGTTTTCAAATGTTACAACATCGTCCATTCACGCCGTACCTCCAATTAATGTTATGCTGATATATAAGATAATCATAGTGGTTATTATTTAGAGCGATTATTTTTTTAAATCGTATACCTCATACTATACATTTTATACTAAAATCTATAAATTGTCTGTAAAAATCCTTAAAACTGTGGTAAAAATCGACAAAATAACTGAAGAATGAAAGATATAAGGTCTTAGAGGCCAGATAAAGGTATATTCCTATTTATCAATGTGAATATGTTTGGGAATAGTAGAAAAATGGAAAAGAAAGTAGTGGGTTACAGATGAGTAAAGAATCCATTTATGGATTGACTTTTGACCAACTGGAAGAATGGCTCTTAGAACGTGGGCATAAAAAGTTTTGGGCATTACAGGTCTGGGCTTGGCTATATAGAAAACAGGTGAAGCATTTCTCTGAAATGATCGATCTTAAAGAAGAGTGTCGTTCAGTGTTAGAAGAGCATTTTGCCCTTGGGTCACTAGATGAGCACTTTAAGCAAATATCAGCTGATGGAACGGTGAAGTTTTTGTTCAGACTAAAGGATGACCATCTGATAGAAACGGTATTAATGAGGCATAAATTTGGTTTGTCGGCTTGTGTCACTACTCAAGTAGGGTGTAACATGGGGTGCAGTTTTTGCGCTAGTGGGTTAGTAACAAAATGTCGTGATTTGTCCAGTGGCGAAATCGTGGAACAAGTTATTAGAGTTCAATACCATCTGGATCAAGAGAAGCAAGCTGAAAAAGTGAGTCATGTCGTGGTGATGGGGATTGGCGAGCCCTTTGATAATTATCAAAATGTTGTCGACTCTTTGCGGATTTTAATAGATCACAAAGGATTGGCCATTGGGGCACGACATATTACTGTTTCGACTTGCGGTCTTGCTGATAAAATCCAGGAATTTGCTGATACTAAGTTGCAGGTAAACTTAGCGATCTCATTACATGCTCCTACGAACGACCTTCGAGCGCAGATTATGAGGATTAATCGTGCCTTTCCAATAGAAAACGTAATGCAAGCAATTGATTATTATTTGGTTAAAACAAAGCGTAAGGTCACCTTAGAATACATCCTTCTCAAGGATCTCAACGACACTAGAGAACAAGCACTTCAACTAGCTGACCTGATTGGGGATAGGCGACAGTTCTTAACTGTTAACTTAATTCCCTACAATCCAGTCGATGAACATCATCAATATCAAAGGAGTAAGCATGAGTCCATGTTAGCGTTCTATGATTCGTTGAAAAAGAGAGGAATAAATTGTAGTATTCGTCTTGAACATGGGACAGATATTGATGCTGCTTGTGGGCAGTTAAGAAGCAAACAAATAAGATAATCTTAGAAATAAACCATGTATGGAAAAATATATTGCAAGCAATACTAGTGATAATAACATGATGGGAGGTATTTGATTTGGGAGACAAGAGTCCAAAAAACAAGGAAGATAAGAAAAAGAGAGTCGTCGATCTCGATAAAGAAGAATTGCATATTATTATTTCTACAACCTAACCCAGGGATCAAATTTTTTAATCAAAATTATTACTATATCCGGCCCTTGCCGGATTTTTTATTGATTAAAAGTGAAATTAATAATTTGATATGGTATGATATCGTGATTGAATATCAGTTCTAGGGGGGGGACTAATGAGCTTTATTTATAAAAGTAAGTTGTTTAAACAATTGATATCTGTAATTGGCTTACTGATTTTTTTGGCAATTGGGATTCCCGGTGCTTTTACCTTATTCTATATTACTCCAAATGTTGTGGAGGAGAGATACCATAATGTAATGACGGATGATGTGACTTTTTTAGCATCTAGGCTTGATTGGGTCTTAACTAAAGGTCTTGATGATATTGCATATTTATCAAAAAAAATCGAATTATCTGATCCTGCTAAGTTGAATGAAGCAGGTAAAGTATTGGATATATTTGTAAGCAGTAGCGCCATTTTTACTGGGGGAATTGTAACTGACGAGTACGGGATAATGCAATTATTCTATAGTTCTCCCCAAGGGTTAATCGAGCTAAAACAAAAAAATGACATCAGCCATCGGGATTACATTCAATACCCACTGGCAAAGAACCAAAGTTATATTTCTGATGTTATTATTACAGAAACGAATCCATCTCCCGTGATATTTGTGAGTACCTCTGTCGTAGTACGTGGGCAAAATTCAGGGATTTTGGCGTTAAGTATAAACTTGTGGAAAGAAAATAATATCTTTCACTCCTTAGTTAACGGATTTCAAGAAAATAAGCAAGGCAACATTTATGTAGTAGATGGGAAGGGGAAAATTGTCTTCCATGTTGATAAAAAGTTAGTGGGCCATACAATCAATCCTAGTGTTTTTTCTCAGATTGCAGAAAACAAAGCAGGCGCTTCATACAATATCTCTACAGAAAATGGGAAGGTAGACATAGCCTTTGCAAA
>JUEG02000090.1_pt1 | contig 10679 bp, 6 predicted proteins | sample 432341 | NCBI WGS metagenome assembly JUEG02 (sample SAMN02953476, study PRJNA257561) | rock porewater metagenome | biome: terrestrial; feature: Opalinus Clay rock; material: porewater; isolation source: Opalinus Clay rock BIC-A1 borehole | place: Switzerland: Mt Terri URL, St-Ursanne ...
AGGGCAAAGCCCGCAAGTTCATTGACCAAGTGGAGCAAATCCTCCCAGCCTCTCAGATATCCAAAACCAGGCGAGGGCTGAGGGCGCGCGAGCAACAGGGCAAAAACCGATCATTGGCCGCGCGTTCCTCGTCGGTGAGGTACTGGTCGCGATGATCCGGCGTGCCGGCGCGCACACCCGTCAGGCAGGTGCCGGGCTGCAGCTGTTAGACTTTCATCTGTTTTGATCCACTTAAGGCGCTTCCAATAGGCAAGCGCGGACACCATGACCACAGAACCGTGGGTTTCCGTCGAGCAGGTCGCCCAGCACCTGGGCGTTGCCAAGGACACCGTGTACCGCTGGCGCGAGCATCGCGGGCTGCCCGCGCATCGCGTCGGGCGCCTGTGGAAATTCAAGCTGTCCGAAGTGGACGACTGGGTGCGCGCCGGGGGCGCGGACGACGAACAAGATGCGGGCGGCACCACCGCCCGAAAGAACTGAAGGTCACGAGGCGCCATGCCAACACTGAACTGGATCGGCAAGGAAGCCGTCGTCAAGCATCACAAAGAAGTGCCGTTCCGCCTGCTGGAGCCGGTGCCCGACCTCTCCTGCGGCGATAGCCAGAGCGGCAACCTGATCGTGCAGGGCGACAACCTGCACGCGCTCAAGGCCCTGCTGCCCCGCTACGCCGGGCAGGTGAAGTGCATCTACATCGACCCGCCGTACAACACCGGTAACGAAGGCTGGGTCTACAACGACAACGTCAACAGCCCGGAGATCCGCAAGTGGCTGGGCGCGGTAGTCGGCAAGGAAGGTGAGACGCTGGACAGGCACGATCGTTGGCTGTGCTTGATGTATCCGCGACTCGTGCTGCTGAAGCAATTCCTACGGGATGACGGCGCCATCTTCATTTCGATCGACGACAACGAGGTGGCGACGCTGCGCCTACTGATGGACGAAATCTTCGGAGCAAGAAATTTCGTGGCGACGGTGCTGTGGCAAAAGATCTTCTCACCGAAGAATTCGGCGCGTCATCTTTCTGAGGACCACGATTACGTAATTGTGTACGCATCGAACGCGGATAGGTGGAAGCCAAATCTCTTGCCGCGCGGGGACGACGCAAAGGCGCGCTACAAGAACGACGATGAAGATCCGCGCGGACCATGGACCTCCGGGGACCTCCAGGCTCGCAACTACTACTCCGAGGGAACGTACCCAGTTACCTGTCCATCGGGTCGAGTCATCCCGGGTCCGGGGAAGGGTATGTATTGGCGAGTGTCGAAGGCGAACTTTGATCGCCTCAATCAAGAGGGGCGCATTTGGTGGGGGGAGTCTGGCAACAACATGCCTCGCCTAAAGCGCTATTTGTCGGACGTGAAGGATGGCGTAGTCCCGCAGACGATGTGGTTCTACAAAGACGTCGGTCACACGCAAGAGGCAAAAAAGGAGCTGCTCGAAATCATAGATTTCGACACCTCTGACGATGTATTCATCACGCCAAAACCTACCCGCCTGATTCAGCGCATCCTGCAAATCGCAACGGAGAAGGACTCCATCGTTCTCGACAGCTTTGCCGGATCCGGCACAACAGGGCACGCAGTTCTCAAACAGAACACCGAGGACGGCGGGTCTCGGCGGTTCATTCAGGTCGAAATGCTGCCGGAGATTGCGGCAAAGGTGACGGCAACTCGCGCAGCACGGGCCATTTCAGGTTTCTCGAACGCAAAGGGAGAAGCGATTGCGGGCCTGGGCGGCGGCTTTCAGTTCTGCCGCCTCTCGGCGGAGCCGCTGTTCGATGCTGAAGGCCAGATCCGCAGCAACGTGACCTTTGCTCAACTGGCTGAGTTCGTCTGGTTCGCCGAGACCGGCGCCGGCTACACGGGCCACGCCGATTCGCCGCTGCTCGGCGTGCACGAGGGCCGCGCGATCTACCTTCTCTACAACGGCATCCTCAAAGACCGCTCGGTCGCTGGCGGCAACGTGCTCACGGGCCCGGTGTTCGATGTGCTGCCGAAATTCGCTGGCCCCAAAGTGATCTACGCCGCCGCCAACCGCATGGGCGGGCGCGCTTCCCGTGAGGGCATCACCTTCAAGCAAACCCCCTATGCGCTGGAGGTGTAAGCCATGACGACCTTCGCACCCAAGATCTACCAGCAGCAGGTGCTCGACAGCGTGGAGGCCTATTTCAAGGCTTGTCACGAACTGCCGTCGCCCTCCATCGCGTTCACGGCCACTACGGAGCGTCTTTGGGGGCGCGGCAATGCGTACACCCCACTGTCGGGTTTCCCGGCCGACATGCCTTACTTCTGCCTGCGCGTGCCCACCGGCGGCGGCAAGACCTGGCTGGCCGCCAAGAGCGTGGCGCTCGTCAACACTCACCTGCTGCGCTGCGAGCACAGCGTGATCCTGTGGCTGGTGCCCAGCAAGCCCATCCGTGACCAGACATTGCGCGCCCTGCGCGACCGCCTGCATCCGTACCACACGGCGCTGCGCGAAGCGGGGCCGATCACGGTGATGGATCTGGACGAGGCCAAGAGCGTGACCCGCGCGACGCTGGACACCTCGACCACGATCATCGTCGCCACTCGGCAGGCGTTTCAGGTGGAGGACGAAGAGTCCCGCAAGGTGTACCAGAGCAGTGGCGCGCTGATGCACCACTTCGACAACCTCTCGCCCACCCAGCGCGACGGCTTGTTGACCGAGGGCGAAGGTGCCGAACGCACGACACCGTGCTCGCTGGCCAACGTGCTGCGCCTGCGTCGGCCCTTCGTGGTGGTGGACGAGGCGCACAACAGCCGCACTGAGCTGGCGTTCGACATGCTGGCGCGCTTTCGCCCCGCAGGTGTGATGGAACTGACCGCCACGCCCGACCTGGAGCGCACTCCCAGCAATGTGCTGCACAGCGTCTCTGCCGCCGAATTGAAGGCGGAAGAAATGATCAAGCTGCCGGTGGTGCTGGAAACCGAGCCGAACTGGCAGCAGTGTCTGGCCGACGCCATCGGCCGGCGCGACGCCCTGCACAAGCTCGCCGATGAGGAACGCCGCTCGGGCAGTCCCTATCTGCGGCCTCTGGTGCTAATTCAGTCGGAACCGCGCCGCGCCGGGGTGGAGACGCTGGACTTCGAGCGCGTGAAGAACGAGCTGATTACCAATCACAGCATCCCGGCGAGTGAGATCGTCGTCGCCACCGGAGAAGAAAAGGGCCTGGAGCAAATCGACGCTGACTACAAGCTTGGCATCGCCAACCCTGCCTGCCCGGTGAAGTTCGTCATCACGCAGAAGGCGCTGGCCGAGGGCTGGGACTGTCCATTCGCCTACATCCTGGTGAGCATGGCCTCGCTGTCGTCGGCCACTGCAGTGGAGCAACTGCTCGGGCGCGTGCTCCGGCAACCCGGTGCCAGCCATCGGCAGGCCAAGGCCCTGAATCAGTCCTATGCCTTCGTCGTATCGCGCAACTTTGCCGAGACGGCTGGAGCACTGCGCGATCGGCTGGTTGCGGGCGCGGGCTTCGAACGGCGCGAGGTGACCGAGTTCGTCACTGCCGCCAAGGCCGAGCAAGCACGGCTGGATTTGGAAGGTCACGCCGGGCGGGTCGTGGTACGGCCGGTGGCGATCACGTTGACCGAGAAGCCCGACCTCAAGGGCGTGCCCAAGCCTGTACGCGACAAGGTGACATGGGACGGCAAGCTAAACACGCTGACCATCACCACGCCTCTGACCGAGGACGAGGCTGAGGTGCTCAAGACCTCGGTCACCAGCGACTCGGCGGCTGCAGCCATTGTCGAGGCCGCCGAGATCAGCCGCACCACGGCCATCGAGTTTTTCCAGACGCCAGCCGAACTGGGCGAACGCTTTCGCGTGCCGCAGCTTGCGTTGCGCGTGCAGGGCGAGCTGCAGTTGTTCGACGACCCGGAGGTACTCGACTATCCGTGGGACTTGTCGACCTATGACGCCGCACCGACTGGCGACGACATCACTGCACTGGGCGCTGGCCTTAAGGTTTCCGAGGGCGGCGAGATCGATGTCGATGGCGCGAGCGGCAAGGTCATTTCGCGCTTCTTGCCCGATCTGCAGCGCGACCTCGGGCTGGTCTATCAGCCCGAGCACTGGGACGAGATACGCGTGGCGACGTGGCTATGCCGCAACCTACCCGAGCCTTCGCTCACCCACGCGAGCAAGCAAGCCTTCGTGGCCAAGTGGCTGACCGAACTGTTGCGCCGGGAGGGTTTCACGTTGGCGCGGGCCAATCTGCAGAAGTTCCTGCTCCGCAATCTGCTGGAGGCGCGCATCCGCGATCTGCGCAGGCAAGCGGTCGGTAAGGCGTTCCAGCAGGCTCTGTTTGGCGACGACGCCGCCTCGCGCGTCGCGGTGACAGATCAGTACGCGTTCGAGTTCCATGCGCAGGCTTACGCTCCTAGCCGTGACTACGATGGCCGTTTCGGGCACTTCGACTTCCGCAAGCACTTCTACGGGCGCGTCGGTGATTTCGACAGTAAGGAGGAGTTCGAGTGCGCCTGCTGTCTGGACATTCAGGCGCAGCAGGGACGCATCCAGTTCTGGGTGCGCAACCTCGTTCGACGAGAAGGTTGTTCGTTCTTTCTTCAGAAGGCCGATGGTCGTTTCTACCCGGACTTCCTGTGTCAACTGCCCGGCAGTGCAGACCAGCCCGGCCCGATCCTGGCCGTCGAGTACAAGGGCGCAGATCGTTGGGTCAGCGCAGAGGATGACCGGCTGATCGGCGGGCTGTGGGCGAACCTGTCGGAGGGGCGTTGCCACTTCGTGATGGTCAAAGACAAGCGGTGGGAGTCGATTGAGGAGAAGCTGAAATGAGCGACTTCCAACAGCAGTACGCCCTGTGGGACGACTTTCTGAAAGCCTGGCCGGCATCCCGCTTGAAGGCGATGACGCTGGACGAGTACAGTCAGGCAGGATCGAAAGACAGCTTTACCTACTGGATCGAATCGCGCCTCGATGAGATGGGCAGCATCTGGGGCGGGTCGTCGTTCAAGTTCGGCGTGTTCTCGCGCAAAGACACCGAAGACAAGAAGTCCGACGCCAAGCTCAGCTACTCCGACACCCACGGATGGTATTCGTCCCTCGGCGCGACAGCGCAGGAGGCATTTGAGAAGGTGCGCGGCTACGTGGCCAAGGTCGCAGATCTTGCTGCGCAAGGCGACTTGGCCGGTATCGATGCCTTCGATCACTTGGGTGAGGCCTTCAAGTGGAAGATTGCTTTTCACTACCAAAACCGGCAGGCGCCGGTGATTGTGAACAGCTTCAAGCGGGCGCTGCTGGCTGTCTATGTCGGTGGTACTGGGAGCCCGAGCATGGCGAAGCTGCAGACGGCAACGCTGGCCAAACGACCTTCCGATCTCGGCATTCTCGAATTCGGGCAGCAGGTGTGGGAGGCATGGAGCCAGAAGAACCTAGCGATCTGGAAGCTCTCGCACGGCAACCCGCCGAATTTCACGGATGCAGAGCGTCAACAGTACCTTGATGACCAGTGGGCGGTTATGCACCGTGACACCAACGCCCCCGGGCTAGGTGCGCAGCAGAAAGGCAAGCAAGGTAAGGATTTCTCAGAGGCACCGGTCGGTGCCCTCTTCTACCTGTGCCACGGCAACAGTCCGCATCTGATCGGCCAATTCACTTCCGAAGCGATGCCCTGCACGAAGGGCGACGGGTGGTTGCAGCGCAGTTACCGCGTACTCAAGCCCGCCCAACGCAGCGACCGCTTCACCGCCAACTCCAAGGGATGGTCGCCACAGAGCAATTCGACCTTTTGGCAGGTGGGTGCGAACGACCTTCAGGAGTTCGAGTCCACGCTGCTCAAGCCATACTTTGCCACGGACCTCGCGGAATTAGCAGCGCTGGCAGGCGAACCCCTTGAGGCGGCCAGCCTCAGTAACGGGGCGGCACAGACGCCAGCGCTGGTGCACACGTCCGCCCCCATCACGGCGAGCAAGCCGGTTGCTCCCTGCATCAACCGCATCTACTACGGCCCGCCCGGCACCGGCAAAACCTACACGCTGATGCAACTGCTCAAGCGCGACTACGAGCAGGCGGCGGCCATGATCTCGCCAGAGCAGTGGCGCAAGCAGATCATTGCCGAGAAGATCGCGGTGCTGAAATGGTGGGAGGGCGCGGCCGCCGCGCTGTACGACCTGGGCGGCAAGGCCAAGGTGGCGGACATCGCCGAGCACCGTTTCATCCAAGCCATCACAGCGGCCAATGGCTCGAACCGTAACGTGCGGCAGACCTTGTGGCGCACATTGCAGAACCACACGGTGGACGAGTCCACCACGGTTAAGATGAAAAAGCGCCTGAGCCCCGCTGTGTTCGACAAGGCGGCCGATTCGGTATGGCAGTTCGCCGGAGACTGGCGCGACGACTGCGCCGATCTGATTGCGCTGGTCGATCAGCTCAAGCGTGGCCAGCAGGACGCCGGGGCCGTGCAGCGCTACAGCTTCGTCACTTTCCACCAGTCCTACGGCTACGAGGAGTTCGTCGAAGGGCTGCGCCCCGTACTGGCGGGCGATGCGGAAGCGGGTGAGGTGGCCTACGAAATCCGCCCCGGTGCGTTCAAGGAGCTATGCCGCAAGGCGCGGCAGGCCCCCGACCAGCGCTTTGCGATGGTGATCGACGAGATCAACCGGGGCAACATCAGCAAGATCTTCGGTGAGCTGATCACCCTGATCGAGGCCGACAAGCGCGACCCGTTGGACGGCAGCGCGCCGCCGGTGGAGGTGGTACTGGCGTATTCCGGCGAGAAGTTCTCGGTGCCTGCCAATGTGGACATCATCGGCACGATGAACACGGCGGATCGTTCGCTCGCCTTGCTGGACACGGCGCTGCGCCGCCGCTTCGACTTCGTGCCGCTGCTGCCCGACACGCGTGCCGAGAAGGTGGCCGGTGACAAGGATAGCGCGCCGCTGGCAGGGGTGGTGGTGACCACGGACGCCGGAACTATCGACGTGCGGCGGATGCTGGAACGCATCAATGAGCGCATCGAGGCCTTGTACGACCGCGATCACTGCATCGGCCATGCCTACCTGACTGGACTCGCGCGGGCAACCGATGGCCCGCAGCGTTTCGAAGCATTGGCGACCGCCTTTCGGCAGCGGATCGTGCCGCTGCTGGAGGAATACTTCTTCGAGGACTGGCGCAAGATTCGGCTGGTGCTCGGCGACAACCAGAAGAGCGACACGGCGATCCAGTTCATCCGAGAGAGCGTGGACCACGAGCAGAATCTGTCGGCCCTGTTCGGCAACGACCATGGTCTGGACAGTTACGTCACGAAGCGTCGCTATCACGTTCAGGAGTCGGCCTTCTCCCAGCCAGAGGCCTACATCCGCATCTACCAGGCGCTGGCCTGACGTCCCAGGTGCGCTGATGGCCGGCATCACGATCTACGAGTTCGACGCACTGGTGGCAGCAGCGCCCGGCGTGCCGGATGTTGGCGGTCAACGTGTCGTGCCTCACGGCGTATTTGACTGGCTGGAACTGCAGGCGCTGCGGGCTGCCGAGGCCGGCGCGTCTGCTTGGTTGCGCCTTACACAGCGGCGTGGTCACCGTGCCGTCCAGGTCACCAGTTTCGTCGGCGTGATTCGTTCGCCGGACGGTTTTCAGATCGAAGTGCTGCCGAAGGTCGGCAAGGCGATCGGCGGAGGCGATGCACAGGCTCGTCGATTGCTGATCGAGATGCTGCGCTGCCTGGGCGGGTTCCGACACGTCCAGACCGACAGCGCCAAGCTCGTGGCCACGCGCATGCCCTTGTTGGAGGTCTTCATTGGTGAGTTCCTCCTCGCCGTGGAGCACATCGTCAAGCAAGGGCTGCGCAGTGACTACGCGGTCAGGCGGGACAACGTGTTCGCGCTGCGCGGCAAGCTGCATATCGCCACGCACCTGCGGCAGAACCTGTGCCGGCGGGATCGGTTCTTTGCGGAGTTCGACGAGTTTTCTGGCAATCGCCCGGAGAACCGGTTGCTGCACGCTGCACTGCGGCGGGCACTTGCCTGGACGGCATCGCAGTCGAATCAGCAACTCGCACGCGAGCTGTGCTTCGTGTTCGCCGATGTGCCCGAGTCAGAACGACCAGCATTGGATTTCTCCAAGGTTCGGCTGGATCGCGGCATGGGGCACTACGCCGATGCGCTGGCATGGGCGAGGCTGATCCTGGGAGATGAATCCCCACTCACCGGGGCGGGTGGTCATCGGGCGCCTTCACTGCTCTTTCCGATGGAGGCGGTTTTCGAGGCCTACGTCGCCAAGCATCTGGCGCGGCAGCTGGCGCACCCGTTCACGCTCAAGACGCAGGCGCGCAGCTTCTCGCTCGTGACGCATCTCGGGCAGGACTGGTTTCGCCTGAAACCAGATCTTCTCGTCCAGGAATCGTCGGCGAACCGCTTGGTTCTGGACACCAAATGGAAGCTGCTCGACGACAAGAAGGCCACGGGCTCGGACAAGTACGGCCTGGACCAAGGCGACTTCTATCAACTGCACGCCTATGGCCAGAGCTACCTCGATGGGCAGGGGGATGTGTTGCTGATCTATCCCCGGACAGATGCGTTCGACAAGGCGCTGCCCGTGTTCGCCTTCCCGAAGTCCAGCGGCCTGCGGCTATGGGTGCTGCCGTTCTGCCTGGTTGAGCGCGTGCTCATCCTGCCTCCTTGCGGCAGCCTCGATGCCTTCTTCGCTGCTCGGTCACATTTGGAAAGTGCCCGCCCAGAACCTGCTGGCCAATCCGAAGAGGTGGCCTTGATATGAGCAAACTTCCCATCAACCTCACCGACCTGCTTCGCCAGCGAACGGTCGAGGGTGAGCGCATTGAATACAAGGCCGGATGGAACCCAGACGCGATCATTCGCACCCTTTGTGCCTTCGCCAATGACTTCGAAAATCTTGGTGGTGGCTACTTGGTGATTGGGCAGGACTGCGATGTCAACGGGCAACCCGTGTTTCCGCCTGTGGGCCTGGCCGGGAACCAACTCGACAAGATTCAGCGCGAGTTGTTGGCGCACTGCCAGTTGATTCAGCCGCCGTACTTTCCGGTGGCCAGCGTCGAGGTGGTCGAGGGCCGTAACCTGATCGTGCTTTGGGCGCCGGGCGGACAAACCCGCCCGTACAAGGCACCCGAAGCAGTCACGGTCAAGAAGAAGACTTGGCACTACTACATCCGGCGCTACAGCAGCACGGTTGAAGCCAGGGGCGACACCGAGCAGGAATTGTTGAGCCTCGCAGAAAAGGTGCCTTTTGACGACCGTTACAACCAGTCGGCGCGCGTCGATGATCTGTCCAAACCCTTGATGCAGGCGTTCTTGCAGGAGGTCGACAGTGCGTTAGCGGCAGATGCGCCTGGGCTGTCGGTGGAGGCGCTGGGACGGCAGATGAACGTCGTAGGCGGGCCGTCCGAGTCGCCTTGGCCGAAAAACGTGGGCCTGCTGTTCTTTAACGCGCACCCCGAGAGGTTCTTTACCTGCACGCAAATCGATGTGCTGTGGTTCCCCGAGGGCGCCGGCGGCGATCGCTTCGAGGAAAAAATCTTCAAAGGTCCGCTGGCGACTATGACGCGCGAGGCGCTGGGCTACATCCAGCGCAACTACCTGCGCGAGACGGTCATCAAGCATCCCGACCGGGCCGAGGCCACACGGGTCTGGAACTTCCCCTACGCCGCCATTGAGGAAGCAGTGGTCAACGCGGTCTATCACCGGTCCTACGAAGAGCGCGAACCCATCGAGGTGCGCATCAGTCACGATGAGCTGGTTGTGGTCAGCTTCCCCGGCCCGGACCGATCCATTCGACTCGAAGACCTTCAGGCCGGCCGCGCCGTCAGCCGCCGCTACCGCAACCGGCGGATAGGCGAGTTCCTGAAGGAACTGGATCTGACTGAAGGCCGCTCGACGGGCATCCCGAAAATCCTCAAGGTGATGGCCGCGAATGGCTCACCCGCGCCGTTGTTTGAATCGGATGATGACCGACTTTCGTTCGTGATTCGCTTGCCCTGCCATCCGTTGGCCGTGGGCGAAATTGCACCTACCGCGCAAGTCACCGCGCAAGTCACCGCGCAAGTCACCGGGGAAGTCCAACGCTTGTTGGTTGCCTTGGTCGGGGAGATGTCTCGCCAGCAGTTGCTTGACGCCCTGGGAATGTCGCACCGGGAGCATTTCCGCAGCGCCTACCTGAAGCCCGCCTTGGATGCGGGGGTGGTGGAAATGACCCTTCCCGACAAACCCAACAGCAGCAATCAACGCTACCGGCGGACCGCCCTTGGGCAAGGTTGGCTGGACACCCACTCTGGTACTGGCGCGGGCTGAAACTGTCGGGGACTACCCGCCAACCCGCAGCAGCCGGCCCCAGTGCTCGTAAGCTCGGGAACCGCTTTGCCCCTGGGTAAACTACCCGCCACCACCCAACTGGCTGCCTTGACCGCATCGGGCGCGTGATAGCCCCCGTTGCCGGCCAGCGCCACGCCCACTTCGATCATCACGTGGCTGGGCGGCGTGAAATGGCAGATTTGCCAGCGGTCAACCGGCCGATCGTCGGGCAGCCCGTTCAGGCGCAAAGCCATTTGCCAAAAGGGCGGGGCCTCGATCCCCTCCATGTAGCGCTCGGTGATGACATGGTCGCCTGCGACACGGGTTTGACAGGGCGCTTCGTCTATTTCTTTCTGCCCGATGCTGTTGCTGTGCACGTAGGTTTCG
>JUEG02000176.1_pt1 | contig 10673 bp, 7 predicted proteins | sample 432341 | NCBI WGS metagenome assembly JUEG02 (sample SAMN02953476, study PRJNA257561) | rock porewater metagenome | biome: terrestrial; feature: Opalinus Clay rock; material: porewater; isolation source: Opalinus Clay rock BIC-A1 borehole | place: Switzerland: Mt Terri URL, St-Ursanne ...
AACTGGAGCCTGTAATTCCGTCAGGTAGTTCTCTGGGTTGGATTCGCACCAAGGACCTTTATGGTAGATCGCCCTCGTGGGCCCACTCATTTCATAATTATTCGAAGCCATCCATACACCCAGTGCATGATATGCTCCAGTGAGTTGTTCGAATGGGCCCTGATGCATCACTACTGCCATTTCTTGAACTGCTTCGAGCTCTCTCCACTTTATTCTTTCTGAATCAGCAACCACCACGTTGACACACATGGTTACTTCAACATCCACATCACTTTCCTTGTATCCTGGATCGTGATATATTGCATAACTAGTAGCTGAACACTTAAGACCATTCTTATCCGCAAATTCCTGTAGTTCTCCCCATAGTTTCCCTTCAGCATTATACGCAGGAATAATATCTCTTAACGAAATCACCATACAAGCTGGTATACTTTTCAGAGCAATTTCATAATTCATGTTTGAATCCTCCCTACCAATACATTTGATTAAGGTTTCAACCCTTAATAGCTTTTCATTTTCTTTTTCAATCGTTTCTGAGATTTCAGACTTTCTTTTGTGCAAAAGTATGAGCAGTAGCTGTGGATCCCATTCTCTTTTCATAATCCCCGATATTTCAGAAAGCGAAAACCCCATTTCCTTCAAAACAAGAACACGATTGAGGCGTGGAATCTGATCCACAGAGTACAAACGATACCCAGTGAAATTATCAATAAGCTGCGGTTCAAAAATTCCTATTTCATCGTAGTGTCTTAGCATCCTAATGGAAACTCTCGTAAGCCTTGAGAAATCACCAATCTTAAACATAGTACCTCCTATTTGAATTCGCAATCCGGATTGCAATTTTATACTAAACCCTCACACTGTGTGAGAGTCAACATAATTCTTTCATTAAATTTGACATAAATCAAACAAAAATTAAGCAAGGCTTAGGGAAGTGATCCCTAAGCCTTGCCTTCTTGTAGTGGTATGACTCATAGGAGTATTTAAGCCTGTTTAGCCTTAGAAGCTTTTTTTTGAAAAGGTCTCATCAGCAGTTTGAGTACTTCACTAAAGACCACAACACTAAATGTGAATCCAATAATCTTAAACCAGATATCCAGTTCTAGCGGAACTGTTTTAAAGACTTGACCACCATATTGTGTAACTAAAACCTGAACGAGGAAGGTCAAGAACACAACCCCGACCATGACTTTATTTCTAAGGAGATTCGGGAAAATGCTAGTAACTCCAAACTCTCGACTGTTAAATGCATTCCATAACTGGAACACTACAAATGCAGTAAACACAATGGTCGATTGTTGTGCCTCGGTACCACCGAGTGCCTGTGTTTTCATAAGCATTAGTAAAGCAGTTACAATAAATAAGCCATTGGTAAGAATTTTAAACAGCATGTCCTTGGTCACAATAGAAGCATTTCTCCTGATAGGTTGTTTCTCAAGCAAATGCTCTCTTGGAGGCTCTAGACCCAAGGTTAAGGCTGGCGGTCCATCCATGATGATATTCACCCATAACAACTGTAAGGTGGTAAAGGGCATTTTATACCCAAAGAGTTCTGCCAAGATAACCGTGACAAACGCGACAACGTTTACTGTGAGCTGGAACTGAATAAAGCGCTGGAAGTTTTCATAAATGCCTCGACCCCACTTAATAGCATTTACTATTGTAGAGAAAGAGTCATCTAACAAGACGATATCTGCAGCTTCCTTGGATACTTCCGTTCCGGCGATCCCCATAGCAACCCCGACATCCGCTGCTTTTAAGGCTGGAGCGTCATTAATACCATCCCCCGTGACGACCACAGAGTTATTGTTTTCCTTTAGGAGTTTTACCACTCTCATTTTAGCGGTAGGATTGGACCGGGCAATAACCACAATTTTATCGAGCTTACTCTTTAACTCCTGATCACTCATCTCATCGATATCCGTGACTTCAAGGACTAAAGAATCCTCTTTTACGATTCCTAGTTGATTAGCGATAGCTCTCGCTGTATTTATATTATCCCCTGTTAATATTTTAACGGTTATTCCAGCTTGTCGACACTGATCAACGGCTTCTTTGACGTCTGAACGCAGAGGATCTTCGATCCCTATAAAGCCTGTGTAGATAAGATCTTTTTCCACGTTGTAGATATCTTCCCATTGTTGCTCTTCCGTGAAATCATTATAAGCGAACCCCAAGACCCGTCTGGCTTTATCCTGAAGTTTTATGATACTTTCTTCAATGACATTTTTGTGTTCTTGGGTCATAGGAATAACTATTCCATTATAGAGAATTCTGTTACAAATGTTTAACACTTTTTCAGGGGACCCTTTAGTATAGAGTCTGAACCCCTTATCTTTTTGATAAGCTGTCGACATCATTTTCCTGGCCGACGTAAAGTTGTAATCAGCAATAGGCTCACCGAACTGTTTTCGATAATGCAGATAGTTGACATTATTCTTATCTGCACAGACAAGTAGCGAGCACTCTGTTGGGTTACCTAGAAATTGGTATGAGTCATCCGTTTTCGAAATATCCGCCGTTGAGTTTAAACAAAAATTTTCTAGCATTATCTCACAGGATACTTTATCGATCGGAACGTCTTTTCCATCACACCATACCTCTACCACCGTCATCCTGTTTTCTGTCAAAGTCCCTGTTTTATCAGAACATACTACATTCACAGAGCCTATGGTTTCACAGGCAATCAGCTTGCGGACTAAGGCATTATTTTTAGCCATTTTTTGCATATTAAATGCCAGTGTAATAGCCACCATCGTTGGTAATCCTTCTGGTACTGCCGCAACGATCAGGGCTACCGAAGTAACAAACGCATCCTTTATGCCAGGCAGAGCCGAACTGATATCATCCAACACAAGAATTCCATATCGATACATATTGAACAATTCGAACAGGAAGATACCTGCTGCCGCGATTGAACCAATGATGGAAATCCTTTTTCCAAGATCAGCTAATTTTTGTTGAAGAGGAGTTTGAGACGTCATTTCGTCTTTAAGTTCAGTTGCAATCTTACCCATTTCAGTGTCGTCACCTATGGAAGTGACAATGGCAACGACCCTACCTTCAAGCACCATAGTACCTGAGTAAAGCATATTTTTTCGTTCAGCAAGGGGACAATTTTCTCGTTCGATTTTTGCAGAACTCTTGGAAGCAGCGTCAGCTTCACCAGTCAGCATCGATTCGTCGACTCCGAGACTTGAAGAATGAACTACCCGTGAGTCAGCAGGGACTTTATCTCCCGTGTCCAAATGGATAATATCCCCAATGGTGAGTTCGCTCTGGGATATATAGACTATGGTACGATCTCGCACCACTTTTACCTTAACATCTTCACTCATCTGGGATAAGGCTTCAAAGGCTTTGTCTGATTTACCTTCTTGAATGATGGCAATCGAGGTGGCAATTAAGACAGCAACAAAGATCCCTATTCCATCGACAATGTGACCCATTGCTAATGATATCAACCCTGAAATCAGTAGAATAACGATCAACGGTTCTTTTAAACTTTCGAATATCTTGACAAAAATACTTTCCTTCTCTTTAGGTGTAAAAACATTTTTCCCATAACGTAGAACTCTCGCTTCAACTTCTGCAGTCGATAACCCCAGTTCTTCATTACTTTCTAGTTCATCAATAACCTGTTGTGCATCTTTTTGAAAAACATTCACGCGTATTTCCTCCTTAAATTTATTCAGTCTCATCTTGCCATGGCGTTAGCCAGGTTTCTTTATATAAGCTTTAACAACCACTCCTTACTTATACGCTGGCCATAGATGGCTGTATCCATGGACGGCGTGAAGGGACCGCAGCCAGAAAGTAAACAAAAAAGACTTTCAACACAGCCCAAACAGGCCATGTCAAAAGTCTCGTTACCTTCACGGTTTACAAAGTCAGGTAAGTTTCCCTACCGGGTATGTTGCCTTTGTAATTCAACTACTCCCTCTTAACTATTATAGTGTACTTCAATTGTATTAGCTTGTCAAATATTATGCAATTAACAATGCATTCAAACTTCGATCATTTGAGCAAAGGATTTCCTGTTATGATTTCTTCTCAGCATGGTCAATAATTTCCATGGAATATTACCGCAATTTATTGGCAAACTGTTAAAAACAAACAAAGTAAAAGATGGGGTAAATATGATGAGAAATAATAAAACTGGAAATAGAAGGGTCATTATTTGGTCAATTATAGGATTATTAATTGCGGCGTCTGGTATAACACTTTATGTTATGCCTAAGAAAACAAACTTCATCGAAGTAAAAGCTTCATTCGGCAACTTAGCAACAAATTACAGCTTTGTAGGCAGTATCGAGGCTAAAAACAGGCAGACTGTGTTTGTGGATAAGGCTTTGCAAATTAAAGCCATTAAGGTTCAAGAAGGTCAATCAGTTTCACCCACGACGGTTTTAATGACAACCGTTGGAGGCGGAGAAATAAAGGCGAAGAGTACGGGAGAAGTTTCAAAGATTTATACGGATGAAAGTGCCCAACTTTTTCCCGGTGATAAACTATTGGAGATTGTTGATTATTCAGATTTGCAACTGAAGGTCCAGGTTGATGAATACGATCTATCCGCTGTTTCAGAGGGCATGGATGCAACTGTTACGATTCATGCCTTTGATCAAGATGTTAGTGGGAAAATAACCAAGGTATCTAAAGAAGGTGAATACACTAGCGGGGTTACCAATTTTACCGCGACCATTTCACTTGCCAATGATAGCAACTTGCGTGTAGGGATGTCGGCAGAGGCTAAGGTCATAAATCAGAGTGTCTCTAATGTGGTTCTACTCCCTATGTCTGCCATACAATTTGATGGTAATAATGACCCTTATGTATTTATTAAAAATGACAAGAATTCACCTCTACCTATCCGTCTAACACTTGGCATTAATGATGGAGTACATGCAGAGATTAAAAGCGGCGTGACCATTAATGACACAATATTAGTTCAGCCGACCGTTAAATCCACCGGGTTTGGCCCTGGTGCTCAAATGAGTCAAGGCTCAAGCAAACCCCCGCAAGAAGCTCTGAAGGTGGTAAGAGATAATGAGTGAAATCTTAAATATGCAGGATATTGTGAAATCCTACTATTTAGGTGTTGAAGAGCTAAAAGTACTTAATAATGTCAATCTAATCATTAACAAGGGCGAGTTTGTTTCTATTTTAGGACCCTCCGGTTCTGGAAAATCCACCCTTATGAATATTATTGGCTGTCTTGATGTTCCAACAAGTGGGAAATATATTCTCGCTAATAATGATGTTGAAGATTTAGACGAGAAGGAATTAGCACGAATACGCAACCGAGAAATAGGTTTTGTCTTTCAGAGTTTTCAGCTTCTATTAAGATTAAATGCCCTAGAAAATGTAGAGCTACCGATGATATATGCTGGAGTAACGCCTGAAAATCGTCGCAAAAGAGCTACAGCAATCCTTGAACGGGTAGGCCTTGCTGACAAGCTGTGCCACTACCCCAATCAGCTTTCAGGCGGGCAACAACAACGTGTGGCCATTGCACGTTCTGTTGTGACTGAACCAACCATCCTACTCGCAGACGAGCCTACTGGTGCACTTGACCAAAAGACTGGTCAACAGATTATGCAGCTTTTTCGAGAACTTAATGATGAAGGAAGAACGATTATTATGATTACACATGATACAAATATTGCAAGGTATTCCAAAAGAGTCGTTAGTATCCTTGACGGGCTCTTAACCGAGGGGGCTGTGAACTTATGCTGAGAGATAGTATGAAAATGGCATGGAGCAACATAATTCATAATAAAATGCGTTCATTTCTAACTGTATTGGGTGTGCTAATAGGAGTAGCCTCAATCATTGCACTTATTACGATAGTACAGGGCGCAACGAGCAGCATTACAAACCAGATATCATCACTTGGTGCCGATAAAATTACCATTCAGGCCATGGGTACACGGTTAAAGCAAGGGCTGAATGAAAAAGATTTGGAACAGCTTTCACGAGTAAATAATATCAGTGGAATTTCGCCTACAGTTTCGGGTAAGACCTCACTTGTGTATAATAGCAATGTAAACACAGGCGTTTCAGTGCAAGGTAAAAATGAAGTTTACTTCTCCCGAGAGAAGGATATTTTGGCAAGCGGCAGAGGAGTCACTATCCTTGATGTCAACAACAACAATCAAGTGGCAGTCATAGGGAGCGATCTCGCAAATGAGCTATTCTTTAGTGTTGAGCCTATTGGTCAGCGGCTTTTGATCAATGGTAATACCTTTACTATTATTGGTGTGTTTAAATCGACCAGCGGTTCGATTATGGGGTCAACAAACAACACCGTAATCCTGCCCTACACCACGGCTTTGAAAACACTCGGAGTAAGAAATATAACCAATGTTGATGTGTATATGAGTGACGCTAACAAATCAGAAACTATTATCAATGATCTGACCACTATTCTAAATTCCGCATTTAACTACCGTGAAAACACGTTTAATGTGCTGAATATGCAGAATATAATCGATGTAATCGGTAATATAACAGGTATGCTAACGCTTTTGCTTGCTGGTATTGCCTCAATATCGCTACTTGTCGGTGGAATTGGAATTATGAATATGATGCTTGTGTCTGTTACTGAGCGCACAACAGAAATTGGACTTAGGAAGGCGTTAGGTGCAGAGCCTGCCCAAATCCAATTACAGTTTCTGATTGAGTCCATCTTTATTTCCCTGTTTGGAGGGGTCTTAGGCCTAACAATAGGAATATTAATTGCCTTAGCCGCGGCTAGCATTATGGACTTTTCGTTAGCAATCACCGCTTGGACCATTATCCTCGCCGTTGGCTTTTCCGCTGCCGTCGGGATTATCTTTGGCTATGCTCCTGCTAGAAAAGCGAGCAGATTAAATCCGATCGACGCACTAAGACACGTTTAGTTTAACAAATTAGAGGACCCATTCCAAAAATTATTGGAATGGGTCCTCTATAATTGAACAGCTTATTTGAAATATCTATCCAGTAACCCTTTAAAGGCTGCACCGTGCCTAGCTTCATCCTTACACATCTCATGAACAGTATCATGGATTGCATCATAGTTTAATTGTTTAGCTTTTGTGGCGATATCTTTTTTGCCTTGACAAGCCCCAAATTCTGCCTCTACCCTTAACTCTAAATTCTTTTTGGTATCTGCACAAACGACTTCACCCAGTAACTCGGCAAACTTAGCGGCATGCTCAGCTTCTTCAAAAGCTATCCGTTTATAAGCCTCTGCTATCTCAGGAAATCCCTCTCGATCTGCTTGACGGCTCATTGCAAGGTACATTCCAACCTCAGTACATTCACCCATAAAGTTAGCTCTTAAGCAATCGATTATTTCTGCATCGACGCCTTGGGCAACTCCAATCTTATGTTCATCTGCCCACTGCATTATGCCATCACTTTTCTCCATAAATTTATCTTGGGAAGACTTACAATGCGGACACTCCTCTGGCGCTTCTAGCCCCTCAAACGCATACCCACATACTGAACAAATAAATTTTTTCATAAAATAGCTCCTCCTAAATGTTTTTTACCTTATGAAGCTATTCTATAATAATTTTAAATAAATAGCAATACTAATTAGATAGTTATTTAAATTTGTTCTGCAATATTGTAAATTAATTTTTCAGTACTCTCCCAGCCCAGACACGCATCCGTGATTGACTTTCCATAAATATTCTCTCCGATGCCCTGCCTTCCTTCTAATAGGTAGCTCTCAATCATCAGACCTTTTATCATCTTCTTAAGCAAGGTGTCGTATTTCCTACTCATCAATACTTCTCTGGCGATCCTAGGTTGTTCAGAGTAGCACTTCATAGAGTTTGCATGGTTTGTATCGACAATAATAGACGGGTTCGCAAGTTGCAGTTTTTCATACTCTTTAGCAATTCGTATTAAGTCCTCATAATGATAATTGGGAATATTTCTACCATATGGATCTACCGCACCTCTTAAAATGGCATGGGCCAGAGGATTACCAGTAGTGTCAATTTCCCAGCCATTATAGATAAATGTATGTTCCTGCTGAGCAGCTATAATCGAGTTCAACATAACTGAAAGGTCACCGCTTGTCGGGTTTTTCATACCTACAGGTATGTCAACACCACTCACTGTTAATCTGTGTTGCTGGTTTTCGACGGACCGAGCCCCAATTGCAATATATCCCAAAACATCAGAAAGATAAGTATAGTTTTCCGGGTAGAGCATTTCATCGGCCGCAGGCATGTAAAATTCAGATAGTGATCTTAAATGCATTTTTCGGATGGCTTTGATTCCTTCAAATAAATCAGGTTTCTTACTTGGGTCTGGTTGGTGAGCCATCCCTTTATACCCTTCACCAGTTGTTCGCGGCTTATTAGTATAGATTCTCGGAATGATCAAGAGTGAATCTTTTACTTTTTCCTGAACACCGGCAAGCTTTTCAATATACTCGCAGACTGAATCCTCGTTATCTGCTGAACACGGGCCGATGATAAGGATAAAACGATCGTCCTTATCTTCAAAGATATCCCTTATCTCACGATCTCTTTTTTCTTTAATTGCTTTTATGTGCTTTGGTACAGGAAGCCGATCTATGATCTCATCTGCAGTTGGAATCCGTTTAATGAATTTTAAACTCATGTCCAATTCTCCTTCTTAAAACCGCAATATCTTCAGTATAGAATTTTTCGATTGGAGTAGCAATGTGTCCAGAAAAGAATATTGTATTCAATGACAAGCGTTAGGACCTTCGGACCAGTGCCGTTAGCCTTTAGGTTTGTTGAATAGAGTCAAGATAACCTTCCCCCTTCCAGCTTAGAGAGTTATTTAAATTAATCATTGCAATTGCAACCAGAAAGGATAATAATACTTCTGTACCGTTAGTGAACTCGTTCAAGTATGTGGAAAATGAGGGCTAGAAATGATTAATCCATCAGCTATTCAAACTAAAAACCTTAAAATCGGGGGATATATAGTACTTTTATTATCTTCTTTTCTCTACGGAGGGAATGTCGTAGCAGCTCGTCTCATTATAGGAGATATGCCACCCATCTCTTTGGCTGTATTGCGGGGACTGTTTGGATTGTTAGTTCTATTCCCCTTGGCACGGCGCTCCTTACGCGAAAGTCCCACACCGAGTAGACAAGATTTATACCGTTTTGCCCTGATGGGATTCCTCGGGATAACAGTTGCGTATGCTACATTTTTATGGTCAATTCAATATAGTTCGGCTACCAATGTAGCGATTATTTTCGCTTCAACCCCAGCAATTACGATAACAATCTTAGCTCTCGGTTGGAAAATCATCCCCTCAAAACTCCGAGTCCTTGGAATCATACTTTCCTTTGTAGGGCTTCTTGTCGTTATTGCTCAAGGGTCTTTTACTCGGGTGCTTACATTTAATTTAAGTCCTAGTGACTTAGTCATGCTGCTTAATGTACTCGCAATTTCTTTCTTTACCATCATAGGTCAAGGGGTAATGGCCAAATTCCCACCTTTAGTAACAAGTGTCTATTCTCTCGTCTTCGGAACACTATTCTTGTTACCCTATGGGATATGGGAGATGTTTCACAGTAGTTGGCATATTACAGGTACAAGTCTGTTAGTCTTAGTCTACATGGGGTGCTTTGTTACGGGTATGGCCATCTTGCTTAATTTTGAGGGCATCAGCCGCCTTGGTAGTGGAAGAGCGGCTATCTTCGGAAATCTGGCACCCGTTTTTAGTATTTTATTAGCTTACGTTTTTCTAGGAGAACGGTTGGCTTCTTATCACTGGGTTGGCTTTACGTTTGTACTTGTTGGCATAGGTTTCTGTCTATGGCCGTGGAGCGACAATGAAGAAAAACCTCCTGTGGCCTCACTTTGAACCAATGATTTCTCCCATTCTTACACTACATTCCATTCCTTTTGAAGTATGTTCTATAATATCCTTGTCAATTTTAACGACGTCTTTTTTCAGAAACAAGATGACGGTAGACCCACCAAACTTAAAATAGCCTTTTTCATCCCCTTTTCTTATTTTATGATCAGCATTATAAGTTTGTATAATGGAACCTACAAAAGTCGCTCCTACCTCAACATACAATATCTCCCCAAAATTCTCCGAGTTTAGAATGCTCCATTCGCGTTTATTGGAACAGAATATCTTAGTTATACGTTTGATCGATGTAGGATTTACGGAATAGTAAAAACCTTTTATATAGGTTGTTGGACTACATGTTCCATGATCTACAAAATGAAATCTATGATAATCCGAGGGACACAACCTGAAAATCAAGCAACTTCCTCCTGCATAGTCGGAATCAATAGAATTATGCTCGAGAAGCTCTGCCAACGAATAGGTTATCCCTTTTATCTGGATAAGTTTATTTATGTCAATGCCCTCATACGCGAGTATCTTTCCATCACAAGGAGAAATAAAACTATTTTGCTCACTGGGGATACGAACTGTATCCTTTTTTAATTTCCGACAGAAGAATTCATTGAAGTTATTGAATCCTTTTTCAGGGGTTTCATAATAATCCATATCAATCTTAAAATCGTTCACAAATTTACTAATTCTTGATTTGCTGTTCGATCGATCACAATAATATCCACAAAGTCTAGACATTATTTTTTTCTTAAAAACAAGCTCCAGAAGCTTCATTCCCAGAGGGGAAGAATACATCCAATTAATATAAGATTCC
>JUEG02000844.1_pt1 | contig 10660 bp, 6 predicted proteins | sample 432341 | NCBI WGS metagenome assembly JUEG02 (sample SAMN02953476, study PRJNA257561) | rock porewater metagenome | biome: terrestrial; feature: Opalinus Clay rock; material: porewater; isolation source: Opalinus Clay rock BIC-A1 borehole | place: Switzerland: Mt Terri URL, St-Ursanne ...
GATAAATCAAAGGGTACCTCTAAGTAATGATCCGTAAAATCCTTGTTTTGTTCTGGGTCCAATACCTCCAGTAATGCAGAAGCTGGATCTCCACGAAAGTCGTGGCTTAATTTATCAATTTCATCAAATAGGAACACTGGATTTTTGGACTCCCCCTCTTTAATAGCGGAAATAATCCTTCCTGGAATTGCACCCACATAGGTTCTTCTATGACCTCTAATTTCGGCTTCATCCCTAACTCCACCTAAAGACATACGAACAAATTTTCTTCCTAGAGAACGTGCAATAGATTTGGCTATGGAAGTTTTACCTACTCCTGGAGGACCAACTAAACAAATAATAGGTCCTTTCATATTCTTGGCAAGTTGTCTAATAGCCAAATATTCCAATATCCTCTCCTTTACAGAAGTCAATCCATAATGATCCTCATCTAAAATAGTCTTTGCTTTCTTAATATCCAAGGTATCCTTGGTTTGGTTGTTCCAGGGAAGATCCAAAATCCAATCCACATAGGTACGAATCACACCGCCTTCAGCTGAACCCGGAGATAATCGCGAAAGCCTGTCCACCTCTTTCGTAACCTTTTCCTGTACTTTTTTAGGTAGTTTAGCCTTTTTAACTTTACTTTTATATTCATCCACCTCATCATGTACGCTACCATCTTCCCCCAGCTCTTCCTGAATAGCCTTCAGTTGCTCCTTTAAATAATACTCCTTTTGGAGTTTGTTTATCTGCTTCTTAACCCTATTATTTATGTCCCTTTCGATCTCTAATATTTCTAATTCCTTTAATAAAACCTTGTAAAGTACCTCTAAACGATCTTTAGGTGAAAATGCCTCCAGTATTTCTTGCTTTTGTTCAGTTTTTAACACAAGATGGGAGGCAATAACATCGGCCAGCCTACCTGGTTCCTCTATGGATGTAACAGTGATGAGGACCTCAGGTGATATACGATTGCTAATACTAACATAGTCTTCAAAACTATTAATAGCTGTCCGAATTAAGGCTTCTATTACCTTATCCCCAGCAATTTCATCATCATATAGCTCTTCTTCTACCTCACATTTAAAAAATGGCTCATCTTGACTAATCTCAATGATTTTAGCTCGACTAATACCCTCCACCAGTACTCTGATTGCATCTCCTGGCAGTTTAAGCATTTGCTTTATTTTCGAAATGGTACCAACGAGATAAAAGTCTTCTGTTGTTGGCAAATCTGTCTCAGCTTCTTTCTGGGTTGTCAGAAAAACTAATTGATCATTGACCATTGCTTCTTCCAGTGCATTAATAGATTTGTCTCTCCCTACATCGAAATGTAGAACCATATATGGAAAAACAGAAAGTCCTCTCAGTGGGATTAATGGAAGTGTGTATTTCTTAACTATTTTGTTACTCATTTTATCAACTCCTTGCTAGGATAACAATACTATTTTTTGTAATATACATGAAATTATTCTATAACCCTCCAAGTTATATATACACCATTATGAAATCAAACAAACTTCTTATGACAATTAAATATTATATATAAAGAATTGCTTATTTTCAATTATTTTCACAAATTTCCATAATTATATGTTATGAATGGAAAGTAATCGCAGGGACGGCGATCTACCATCCCTATAGAATATTAACAGTGTCATCAGCTCCCTTTGCCAAGGCTATTTGAAATGGACTGCTTGCTCCTTCAATAACAAGAGTTTTTTCGCTCATAAAGGCCTGCTTTATTACTTCTTGAATATCATTTACTCGTATAACCTCTATTTTCATATCTTGAAATCTCTCCTGCCAGTTTTCATAAGGTATAAGAACCTTTTTGCAGCCAGCAAGCTCTGCCGCTTGAATTTTTGCAGAGACACCACCTACTGGTTTTATAGTACCCCTAATTGTGATTTCACCTGTCATAGCTATTTGATTATCAATTCTTTGATTGGTAATTGCTGAATAAATGGCCGTAGCCATGGAAATTCCAGCTGAGGGCCCATCCACCATCATTCCCCCTGGAAAGTTAATATGGATATCATATTCATCCATATTAATATTAAATTCTTTTTTAAGTACGATCAATACATTATCGACCGAACCCTGGGCTGTACTTTTTCGTTTTAACGTTCTTCCTGAAGTCGAAACCTCCTCCTCATTAACGATACCTGTAATCGTTACTTTTCCATGACCCTTAGAGGGCATAGCAATGGCTTCTACCTCAGAGATGACACCTATCCCAGGCCCTGTGACTGCTAAGCCATTTACAACTCCCACCTGAGAAAAACCATTAATCTTAAATAGTGGTCGTGGCTGATGCTTTCCACTTTCTATTACCCATTCTATATCTTTTTTGACTATTATATTTTTATATTCGTTAGCCACGATCCCCCCAGCAATTTGGACCATATTAATGGCCTCTCTTCCATTGGTAGCATACCTTTTTATCAGTTCAGCACCTTCTTCCTCCAACGTAAATCCACCCTTTTGGGCTGCATTTTTACATATGACACCGATTTCTTCAGGTAAAAGAGGTCTAAAATAAATCTCTATACACCGAGAACGAATAGCCGGTGAGATTTCCGTCGCAAGCTTTGTCGTTGCCCCTACCAGTCTAAAATCAGCAGGCAAACCATTTTTAAACACTTCATGTATATAGGGAGGAATTTTATCATCCTCAGGAGAATAATAGGCACTATCGAAAAAAACCTTTCTATCCTCTAAGACCTTCAACAACTTATTCATTTGAATAGGATGCAATTCTCCTATTTCATCTAAAAATAGAATCCCCCCATGGGCCTTGGTTACAGCTCCTGGTTTAGGTTGTGGTATACCATTTTGACCTAAAGGTCCAGCGCCTTGATAAATCGGATCATGAACAGAGCCCATAAGTGGATCAGCTATACTCCTTTCATCAAACCTTAGGGTTGTCGCATCCAATTCAATGAATTTGGAATAATAATTAAATGGAGAATACTTTGTTTTCTTCGCCTCATCCAGTACTAGTCTGGCTGCCGCTGTTTTACCCACTCCCGGTGGGCCATAAATAAGTACATGTTGTGGATTGGGACTGCACAGTGCAGCCTTAAGTGCTTTTATTCCATCCTCCTGACCTACAATTTCCTCAAAGGATCGAGGTCGTATTTTTTCTGACAAGGGCATTGTAAGAGATATGTTTCTCATTATATTAAGCTTATCCATTTCTTTTTTAGAACATTTTTCTGCTGCAGATTTACTACCCGTTTGATTCTTAAGCAGGTTTAGAAAATATATTCCAATTACAATGGCAAAAAAGAACTGAATAAGATAAATTATTGTCATATAGAATTCTCCTTTCATTTTTAGTATTTAGACTGTTATTATTACAATAACTATCTATTTATCAAATTTAGTATGTGGAGTTATTATCCTACATATGATTCACAAAAATTGGACGAAAACATAAAACAGGCGAATCCTAGGATTCGCCTGTTTTTAAGAAGCTGTCTCTTCTTTTTTCTTTTTGGGTTTTCTTTTTTTCATCTCAGATAGAACTAATGTAGGTTCCGTTAGATTTTCAACCGTTTCCTTTGTAACAACGCATTTCTCAATATCTTCTCTTGATGGAATATCATACATAACATCCAACATGATATTTTCAAAGATACTTCGTAATCCCCTGGCCCCCGTCTTTCTTTCAATCGCTTTCTTAGCTATGGAAACCAAAGCTTCTTCTTCCACTTCTAGTTCTACTCCATCCATCTCAAAAAGCTTCTTGTATTGTTTAAGAAGAGCATTTTTAGGTTCCATAAGGATCTTAACTAAAGCTTCCTCATTCAGTTCATGAAGACTTACAATAACTGGAACTCTTCCCACAAATTCTGGAATTAATCCATATCTCAGTAAATCCTCAGGCTGTATTTTGTTTAAAAGCTCTCCTACATCCTGAACAACCTTACTTTGAATATTAGCCCCAAAGCCCATGGCCTTCTGACCAATCCTCTTTTGAATGATCTTATCGACTCCATCAAAGGCACCACCACAGATAAACAAAATATTTGTGGTATCAATCTGGATAAATTCCTGATGTGGATGTTTTCGCCCTCCTTGAGGAGGCACACTAGCCACCGTTCCCTCCAGAATTTTAAGCAGTGCTTGTTGTACACCTTCACCGCTTACATCTCTGGTAATGGATGGATTATCAGATTTACGTGCGATCTTATCGATTTCATCGATATAGATTATTCCTTTTTCAGCTCTTTCAATATCATAATCAGCTGACTGAATAAGCTTCAACAGAATATTTTCAACGTCTTCTCCTACATAACCTGCTTCAGTTAAGGATGTCGCATCTGCTATGGCAAATGGTACATTCAAAATTTTCGCCAAGGTTTGAGCAAGTAAAGTCTTACCAGATCCAGTAGGTCCCAGCATAACGATATTACTCTTTTGGAGCTCAACATCATCGGTTTTTCCTTGTCTATTTATTCTTTTGTAATGGTTATATACTGCCACAGATAAGGCTCTTTTAGCTCTTTCCTGACCCACAACATATTGTTCAAGAATACTCTTGATATCATGAGGCTTAGGTAGGTCAGACATCTCCATTTCTATATGCTCATCGAATTCCTCTTGAATGATTTCTTGACATAATTCAATACATTCATCACATATATAAACACTTGGACCAGCTATAAGTCTTCTTACTTGATCCTGTGACTTACCACAAAAAGAGCACTTTAACTGTTTTTTTTCATCGAATCTTGACATCCTTACACCTCTCTTGTCTTATTTACCTAGAAGTGATAACCTTGTCTACCAAACCATATTCAACAGCATCCTTTGCCTCCATGAAAAAGTCTCTATCTGTATCCTTAGAGATTTTTTCGAGGGATTGCCCTGTTCTTTCGCTTAGTATTTTATTAATGGTATCTCTCATTTTTAGTATTCGTTCAGCATGAATTCTTATATCCTCAGCCTGACCTCTTGTACCGCCTAATGGCTGATGAATCATAATTTCCGCATGGGGTAGTGCAAAACGTTTCTCCTTTGCACCAGCTGCCAGTAAGAATGCACCCATGCTGGCGGCCATACCTATGCATATTGTTGATACATCACATTTTATATATTGCATGGTATCATAAATAGCCATACCAGCTGTTATTGAACCCCCAGGACTGTTGATGTAAAGCATGATGTCCTTGTCTGGATCCTCAGCTTCTAGGAAAAGTAATTGAGCAACCACTAGACTGGCAGTATGATCATTTACTTCATCACCTAAAAAAATTATTCTATCCTTAAGCAATCTTGAGTATATATCGTAGGATCTTTCACCACGATTGGTTTGTTCCACTACCATTGGAATTAAAGGCATATTTATACCCCCCTAGTCATAATAGTTTATGCTGATATCTTAGCATTTTCCACTAAGAAACCAACAGTTTTTCTTACTTTTAAACTGCCTTTTATTTGATTATAATCCTCAGTTTTTAAAGACTTTTTAAATTTTTCTACCTCTGTTTTATATTGACTTGCATATTTTTCTATTTCTACATCCATATCTTCATCACTTACTTCAATGTTTTCAATATTCCCTATAGCTTCTAGCGTTAGTTGAGTTTTTACTCTATTGTATGCATCTTCCTTCATTTGATTTCTCAAATCTTCGACTTTAGTATTCGTATACTGAAGATATGTATCAAGATTTAAGCCTTGATATTGAAGCTGATAATTAAAATCGCTAATCATATCATCAATTTGATGCTCCACCATAATCTCTGGTATATCCACCTCAACTTTAGCTACTACATTTTCAATAATCGCATCCTTCAATTCTCTCTCAGCCTTGTTTTTTGCAGCTTCCTCTTGTTTAGAAAGGATATCGGCTTTCAGTTCCTCGAGAGTATCCTTATCACTTACATCCTTTGCAAACTCATCATCCAGCTCTGGAAGTTCTTTTTCCTTTACTTCATGGACAGTAACTTTAAAAATAGCCTCTTTACCTGCTAAATTCTCAGCCTGATACTCTTCAGGGAAGGTTACATTAATATCCATCGCCTCTCCTGCATTTGCGCCAATTAATTGTTCTTCAAAACCAGGAATAAATTGACCTGAACCGATAACAAGAGTCTGCTTTTCTGCAGTTCCTCCTTCAAATTGTTCTTCTCCCACAAATCCAGCATAATCAAGAATTACAGTATCTCCATTTTGTACTGGTCTTTCAACGGATACCAACCTTGCGTTTCTGTCTCTTAGTTGCTCTATTTCCTTCTCTACGTCTTCTTCTTTAACATTATACTCTTTATTCTCAACTTCTATACCTTTGTATTCGCCCAAAGTAACCTCTGGCTTAACCGTTACAGTAGCAGTAAAAACCAAGTCCTTTCCAGGCCCAATGTCTGTGATATCAAGGGATGGTCTATCAACAGGTTCTAGATTATGCTCTCCAACTGCCTTGTCATATTCAATTGGGCAAACATCATTTATAGCCTCATCATAGAATACACTTTCTCCATAATGCATCTCAATAAGCTTTCTAGGCGCTTTTCCTTTTCTAAATCCTGGAATAGAAAAACGTCCCTTCATTTTATTATATGCTTTTTGAACTGATTTTTCAAAAGTTTCAGCGCTTACTTCAACTTTTAGAGTTATTTCATTTTTTTCCTTTTTTACTATGGTTGAGCTCATTAAACTTGTTCCTCCTCTATCTTTTAGTTCTTTATTTATTGAAAATAATATGCGGGGCTATTTTAACCTTTATATTATAACATAAAACCCTTTGTTTAACCACATCTGTACTTTTTCAAATAATGCATACAACGCGTTTCTACAAAATCACGAATTTTTCTTTTGTAATTTTTACCCTAAATACTAAAATCTATTCAAAATAATGTCTGAACGCTTAAAGACCAATGGATTGTATTCCATTGGTCTTTGTTCAACTTACATTATATCATTATCCTATTAAATGTAAACATAAAATCCGTTTTTTTATTAAAATTGATAAATGAAATTTTAAATTCCACTTTTATACTAAAAAGTAATTTGTAGATTCTATTGACAAAGCTTATATACAAGTTTACAGTAATTTATAATAAAAGGTATAATTATAATACAATATCGTAAAAAACTCCTGAAAATTTTAAATAGAAACGAAAAGTTTGGGGTGATTTTTATCAAAGAATTCGATAAGGTTTCTAATGATAGTTTTGAAGAGTGCAAAGCCATATTAGATTCAACCCAGGACGCCATTTTCATTGATGACATGCATGGTAACACTGAGTGGATCAATAAAGCCTGCGAGCAATTGTATCAAATAAAAAAGGAAGAAGTTATTGGTAAAAATATTGAACTATTAGAAAAGGAAGGAATTTTTTCCCCCTCTGTAGCAATGTTAGTTTTCAAAAAGAAACAGCAAGTTACCATTCTGCATTCTAATAAACATGGAAAACAAATCTTAACTACAGGGACTCCAATATTTAACGATAAAGGTATAATAAAAAAAATTGTTAGTACTTCTCGGGATATTTCTGAGCTTATTCATCTAAAGAATCAATTAGAGGATATACAACACGAATTAGATGAATTAAAAGAGCAACAACAAGACAATATTGGAAACATGGTAATCAAGAGTCTAAAAATGAAAGATATCATTCAATTATCAAAACGGTTATCCCAAATCGATTCAACAATCCTTATTACCGGAGAATCAGGTGTGGGTAAAGGCGAGATTGCTAAATATATTCATCAACTCGGTGAAAGAAAAGATAATCCTTTTGTTAAGGTTAACTGTGGAGCCATACCAGAATCCCTATTAGAATCCGAGCTATTTGGTTATGAATATGGAGCTTTTACAGGTTCTCGAAAACAAGGAAAGCTTGGTATGTTTGAATTGGCCCAAAACGGAACTATTTTTCTTGATGAAATAGGAGAGCTACCCTTAAATCTTCAAGTTAAAATACTACAGGTTATTCAGGATAAGGAAATACAAAGAGTTGGAGGCATCTCAACTTTAAAGGTTGATGTTAGAATTATTGCAGCTAGCAATAAGGATTTAAAGCAAATGGTAAATGAAAAGAAGTTTAGAGAAGACTTGTTTTATCGATTAAATGTTGTACCCATACATATTCCCCCACTACGAGATCGCCAAGAGGATATATTTCCTTTGGCTCATCATTTCTTGAAAAAATATAATGAAAAATTCCATGTAAATAAGAGAGTGGATCCTAATGCCATGGCTACCCTAATTCGATACGAGTGGCCCGGTAACGTACGGGAGCTGGAAAATATCATTGAAAGACTGGTAATAACCACAAAGGACGATACGATTCTCCCTCAAAATTTACCTAATTATATTCTTAATAAGGAAGAAAGCACCTCCGATATTAAGATTCCTGCTATGCTTAACTTAAAGGAGGCCATTGAGGAAGTCGAAAAACAAATTATCCAATCGGCCGTAGTAAAGTATAAAACTACTAGAAAAGTAGCAAAGATCTTAGGAGTAAGTCAACCAACTATTGTTAGGAAGATTAACCGATATGGAATTTCTGATTTGGGAATGAATCGCAATGATTCTTAATTGTATCACATATAGTATTCTCAGTACTTGCCCTGAGTCGAATAATTTTAAATTTTAAACTTCCATTCCTAACAGGACGATACGAATTTGTATCGTCCTTTGATTTTTTTCAGAAATAGGTACTAAAAAAAGGGCTTGTTTCGGGACAATTCACACATGCTAATTGTTGGCATGAATATTGCATCGTATATAGTTTAAATATCTTTAGATATGGAATAGGTGAATATATTCTCTCTCCTCATTTATATGAATATCTGTTAAAAACTTGATTTTTAGGGTAATCTTATTTATGAGGAAAGAGAGTATAAGTTACTACAAAATATGAACGAGGAGGCATTTTCAAATGACAAACGAAATGAATTTAACTGCTGCAGAATATGTAGCAGGACTTATTGAGAGAGCTAGAAAAGCTCAGGAAGCTATCGATAACTACACTCAAGAGCAAGTAGACAGACTAGTGGAAGCTGTCGTATGGAATATTGTAAAGGATGGTCCAGCACAAGAAATCTCAAAACTTGCAGTGGAAGAATCAAGAATGGGTAACTATGAAGGAAAATACAACAAGCTTATGGCTAAATCTAAGGGTGCCGTTCGCGATATGAAGGGTAAGAAATCCGTGGGCGTAATTGAAGTTGATGAAGAAAAGAAAATAATGAAGATCGCCAAACCAGTAGGCGTAATAGGAGCCCTTATTCCTTGTACGAATCCAGAAGCAACGCCAACAGTGAAGGTTGCCCATGCATTAAAAGGAAGAAATGCAATTATTATGTCACCACACCCACGTACAAAGAAAACAAACACCTTAATTGCTAATTACATGAGAGAAACTTTGAAGAAATATGGCGCCCCTGAAGATTTAGTAATTGCCATCGACGAACCTACAATGGATGTTAGTAATGAATTAATGAAGCAATGCGATTTAATTCTTGCAACAGGTGGAGCTGGACTTGTAAAATCAGCTTATTCATCTGGTACTCCTGCCTATGGCGTAGGTGCTGGTAATGCTGTAATTGTTGTGGATGCAGATGCAGATTTAAAAGATGCTGCTATGAAAATAAGAATGAGCAAGACCTTTGACTTCGCAACAAGCTGTTCTGCAGAAAACGCAATCATCCTTCAAGAAGGAATATACAATGACATGCTTGATGCCCTTAAGGCTGAAGGTGGATATCTTTGTAGTGCTGAGGAAAAAGAATTAGTTCAAAAGGCTTTGTGGGTTGACGGTCACTTAAATCCAATGATTATTGCTCAATCCGCTCAAACGATTGCAGATATCGCAGGTATTAAGGTTAGTGAAGACACAAAATTCATCATGGTAGAAGAAAATGGTGTAGGTCCTAGTCATCCATTCTCAGGGGAAAAATTATCTGTTGTTGTGGCTGTCTTCAAATTTGGTAAATTTGACGAGGCCGTGGATAGAGTAAATGAAATAACCAGATATCAGGGAATGGGCCACTCCTGTGGAATTCACTCCTTTAATGAAGAGAATATCATGAAATTAGCTCTTAATACAAAGGTAAGTCGTATGAATGTTAATCAAGGTCAATCTCTAGCCAATACAGGAAACTGGTTTAACGGAATGCCCTTTACAACAAGCCTAGGCTGTGGAACCTGGGGAGGAAACATTTCTTCAGAGAACATTACTTGGAAGCATCTCATCAATACAACTACAGTTTCCAGACACTTCCCACCTGTTATACCAACTGATGAAGAATTATTTGGAGATGTAATGAACGACTAGTAAATAACAGGCTAAGGTTGAGGTTAAGACCAACATATAAAGACTAAAATATAGCCTTAGCCTTAACCTTATTATTAACCTTATCCTAAACCTAAATTTAAGGGGGAAATAAAAATGTCTCAAACAGTGGATTATGCAAAAAAAATCAAATCTGATGCTTTAGCCTATAATCTACATTCATGGTCTCCACAGGGTGCTTTGGATCCGATGGTTATTACAAAGGCTGAAGGAATCTATTTCTGGAATGCTGAAGGCAAACGTTTTTTTGATATGTCTTCACAGCTTGTTAACATGAATATCGGTTATGGTAACAGGAAAGTAATTGATGCCATTAAGGAACAAGCTGAAAAACTACCCTTCATAGGACCTGGATTTGCAGT
>JUEG02000106.1_pt1 | contig 10649 bp, 10 predicted proteins | sample 432341 | NCBI WGS metagenome assembly JUEG02 (sample SAMN02953476, study PRJNA257561) | rock porewater metagenome | biome: terrestrial; feature: Opalinus Clay rock; material: porewater; isolation source: Opalinus Clay rock BIC-A1 borehole | place: Switzerland: Mt Terri URL, St-Ursanne ...
GGTGACATGCCGATGCATCTTCAGGTGAAGTTGTTACGTGTTTTACAAGAAGTTAAAATTGATCGAATTGGTGGAGTAAAACCAGTATGGATTGATGTTCGGATTATCGCTGCTACAAATCGTAATCTCGAAGACATGATCAAAGAAAAACTATTTAGGAGTGATCTCTTTTATCGGTTAAGCGTTATTCCTTTTTATATTCCCCCGTTGCGTGAACGGAAAGAGGACTTAATGCTTCTACTCTATCATTTTTTAGACAAGTATAATCTTATTCTTGGTAAACAAATATCCGGTTTTACTCAAGAAGTACAGAGAAGGATGCTTGCATACCCTTGGTTGGGAAATGTAAGGGAACTGGAAAATGCAGTGGAGTATGCAGTAAATATTGCCACTCAGGATGTCATTGACTGCACTTTCTTGTCTTCTCGAGTCAATGACTATTATGAACAAAATGCCAATCTATCAACAGGTGATGTTCAACCAACATTAGCTGAGCTAGAGAAAAATGCAATCGTAGCTGCGTTGCAAAGGTTCGGGAGTACAGGTCAGGCCAAAGAAAAAGCTGCTGATAGCTTGGGCATAAGTAGATCCAGTTTCTACAGAAAGATAAAAGATCTGGGACTCGATAATAAAAATATGAAAAAAGACCCCGCATCACAATAGATGTGGGGCCTTTTTTCATGCTATTTTAGATGTATCGTGTAAATATACTCCAATCTTTGATATAACGATGAATGATATTATCGAAAATCCTAAAACGAGACAACTGAATCCTAATATAGGATATTACATAAGGAATTGTATACAGCCTATAACTGAGATTTTATAGATTGCAAACTATAAAAATCCTAAAATGAGATATTTGTAATCTGATAGTAAGGGCAATAAGGCTTATATTAAGGATTCTTGGTAGGGTTATAATTGGCACAATATTTGCAATAATGCTGACTAGTTCCGAGTTTGAAACAGAGATACCGAACTTTGGGAGTCGTTCAACAAATACTTAGATAAGGAAGGGGGGATTGGTATGGCAGATGTGTATGACATTATTATTGTCGGTGGTGGCCCGGGAGGATTGGCTGCAGGGGTTTATGGGGCCCGCGCACGTTTGAAGACAGCTATTTTGCAAAAAGGAAAGCCCGGGGGGCAGGCGGCTCGAACCGAGGACCTAGAGAACTATCCCGGTTTTTCCCGGGGTACGACAGGACCTGCGTTAATGGAGGCCATGGCGGAGCACGCCAGGAGTTTTGGTACCCAAATTTTTAGTGAAGAAGTTGTTGATTTAAACTTAGAGGGAAAAATCAAATTTATTAAAACAAAGAGTGGCCATGAATATCGGTCGAAAATCGTGATTCTAGCACCTGGAGCAGTGCCGAAGTCTTTAGAAATCAAAGGCGAAATTCCCCTAAGAGGTAAGGGGGTATCATACTGTGCCACCTGTGATGCTGATTTCTTCGAGGAATTGGATGTGGTGGTCGTCGGCAATGGAGACGCGGCCGTTGAAGAGGCAATGTACTTGACTAAATTTGCTGAGACTGTAACCATTATTGTAAGACGTGATGAAGGGGACTTGAGATGTAATAAGACAAGTGCAGAAAGAGCCTTCGCCAACCCTAAAATTAAATGGGTTTGGAATTCTGTTCTGGAAGAGATTAAAGGGAACGGCCTAGTGGATAGTGTTGTCGTGAAAAACATCAAAACCAGGGAACTTTCTGTAATGGAAACTAATGGAGTGTTTTTCTTTGTAGGGACTGTTCCTAAGACAGAGATGTTAAAAGGCAAGGTCGAGCTGAACGAACAGGGGTATATTATAACTAATGAGCTGATGGAAACATCTGTGTCTGGAGTATACGCTGCAGGTGATGCCCGGGTAAAATATCTCAGACAAGTAGTTACAGCCGCCAGTGATGGCGCTATTGCAGCTGTCGCAGCGGAGAAATACCTTGCTGAAGAAAATATATTCATTTAAGGAGAGGATACAATGTTAGCTCTTACGAAAGAGAACTTTGATGCAGAGGTTAAAAAAGCAGAAGGGCTGATAATGGTTGATTTTTGGAGTGAAAAATGTGAACCTTGTAAAGCTTTGATGCCCAGTGTTCATGAATTGGCAGAAAAGTATGTTGGAAAGGCGAAATTCTGCAGCCTAGACACTAATGGTAATAAGAGATTGGCGATATCACAAAAGGTTTTAGGTCTACCTACGATACTCTTTTATCAGAATGGAGAAATAATTGCTGAATTGTGCAATGAAATTTCCATCGAAGATGTAGAAGCTAAACTTCTTGAACTGGCTTAGATAAAATGAAAATGATTTAATTTATCCAATAACCGAAGTCTCGATGTTCAGCTTAAGCTGAACGAGTTCACTGAAAGGGGAAATGTGCAAATGTTGAAAGGTAAGAAGGTAGCCATTCTTGGTGATCGTGACGGTATCCCTGGTCCAGCTATCGAAGAATGTGTGAAATCGGGTGGTGCAGAAGTAATATTCTCCACCACGGAATGTTTTGTCTGAACTGCAGCTGGAGCAATGGACCTGGAGAATCAAGCGCGTATCATGGATTTCACGGAGAAGTACGGTAATGAAAATTTAATCGTAGTTTTAGGGGGCGGGGAAGCAGAATCTTCCGGCCTGGCTGCGGAAACCGTATCAACTGGAGATCCTACGTTTGCAGGTCCATTAGCCGGAGTCCCGTTGGGACTCAAAGCCTACCATATATTTGAACTGAAGGGTATGGTTGATGCTGCTGTCTATGATGAGCAGATTAGCATGATGGAAATGGTACTTGATGTAGACGCGATAATTGAAGAAATAAAGACATATCGTAAATAGTTCAAAGATTGATGTTTGAAATGTGGAGGTGATTTTGATGAATTATCCAGTTATAAAAGGTGCTGCCTATGGGCTGATTCAGGCTAATGAAATGCTTGTGCATCATGGTACTACCCAAACTATGGAACGAACTAAAGATTCTAAGTCAGAACACCTTCGAAAGCTTCCGGGGCATTTGAGAAGTTTTGAACAGGCGGTCGGTTATCCTCCGAACCAAGTGTACATTGGAAATATGACACCTGATGAATTGAAAAACGTTCCTCGTCCCTGGTATAAACAACCAGTTTCCGGAATAAGTCGTGACGGAAAATACGGAGAGATTATGCCAGAAGATGAATTGATAGGACTCATGAAAATGGTCGATGCCTTTGAATTGGTAATTCTAGAAGAACAGTTTCAGTTAAGTGTCAAAGAAAAAATAGTTGCACATCCGGTCTTGGGAGTCATTAGCAACATTGCTAATCTTGACAATAATCTTGGGACGGCTGAACAGATTCGGAAATTGGTGGACAATCATGTTGCTCAGCCGATGTACTTTGAGGATAAGCTAGTTGGATGTGTGAAAAGAGCTCATGAGTTTGATGAAGCGTTATCTAACCATGTAATGTTTGAAAACCTCGTTAGCAAAGCCTCTGCTGTGTTTGCTTTACAACTTCTTTTGAATAAAACTAACTTAAAAGCTGAAGACGTTGAATATATCATCGAGTGTTCTGAAGAAGCTTGCGGAGACATGAATCAAAGGGGGGGCGGGAATTTCGCCAAATCCATCGGAGAGATGTGTGGTTGTGTTAATGCTACTGGCTCCGATACCCGTAGTTTCTGTGCCGCCCCCGCCCATGCCATGGTAGAAGCCGCTGCTCTTGCACAGTCTGGGATTTATAAGAACATTGTAGTATTGGCCGGGGGTTCTTCCGCAAAACTAGGAATGAATTCTAAGAATCATGTTGAAAAGGGAATGCCTGTTTTTGAAGACATGTTGGGGGCGTTTGCGATTCATATTGGGGAAAACGATGGCTTCAGCCCGATGATCCGTACCGATGGAGTTGGTCGGCATAAGATTGGATCTGGTTCCTCGCCTCAGGCTGTAATGACGGCCATTGTAGCCGATCCGTTAGACAGGATCGGGTATAAGATACTAGATGTGGATCGTTATGCTGCAGAACTGCAAAACCCTGAGATCACCGAACCAGCCGGAGCGGGTGACGTGCCCCTGGCTAACTACAAAATGATTAGTGCTTTGGGGGTAAAAAGAGGGGAATTAGAAAGAAAGGATCTTCAGAAAGCTGTTGACAGTTTTGGCATGCCTGGATTTGCTCCTACTCAGGGTCATATTCCTTCTGGGATTCCTTTCGTCGGACATGCCCTAGATATGATCCTGTCGAGAAAAATTTTGCGGACCATGATTATTGGGAAAGGGAGCCTTTTCTTAGGAAGGATGACCAATCTTTTTGATGGTGTTTCCTTTATTATTGAAAGGAACAATGGAAACGTTGATGCTGGATTTAACAAGCAAGAAGTACGAGTGATGATTGCGAAAGCTTTGCGGGATTTCGCTAAGACGTTTGGTGAAGAGTAATTTTAGGATCACACTTGTCCTAAGGGAGGTGAACTAATGGGTAAAAATCCTATTAGATCCGCAATCGCGGAAGTTTTTGAGGAAATGGCTCAGGCTATCGAAACAGGTACTATTGGTCAAAGAATCAGGATAGGACTAACAATTTTGGGTAGCGAACATGGACCTGAGGAACTTGTGCGTGGAGCGGAATTGGCCCAGAAAGAATATCCGAATATTCAAGTTGTTGTTATTGGCAGTGGAGTGCAAACCAACTTGGAAACTGTGGCAACCTTGGATGAAAATGAAGCTCATAGAACGATGGATGAAATGTTGTTGAACCATACGTTGGATGCAGCCGTAACTATGCATTACAATTTCCCGATTGGAGTATCCACTGTGGGTAGAGTAATCACCCCGGCCAAAGGGAAAAAGATGTTTTTGGCTACTACGACGGGTATATCAGCTACAGAACGAATTACAGCTATGCTCAAGAATACTGTTTATGGGATTGCGGTTGCCAAAGCTTGCGATAAAGCCAACCCAACAGTAGGCATCTTAAATATTGAGGGTGCTCGGCAGGTGGAAAGGGCCCTGAAAAAGCTTAAGGCAGGTGGTTACCCAATCGATTTTGCGGAATCTGCTCGGACAGACGGCGGTTTAGTAATGCGGGGTAACGACTTGTTAATGGGCGTTCCAGATATTATGGTTGATGATAGTCTAACAGGAAACGTCTTCATAAAGGTTTTTTCCGCATACAGCACCGGAGGAGATTATGAAGCGGTGGGCTACGGTTATGGCCCGGGGGTGGGAGAAGCTTACGACCGGATTATTTGCATTGTTTCCAGAGCGTCTGGAGCCCCAGTAATTTCCGGAGCCATCAAATTTGCGGCAGATTGTGCTAAAGGGAGTTTGATGGAAAAGGTCAAAACGGAATTTAATGCTGCCAAGAAAGCCGGTTGGGATGATTTACTTAAATCATTGAGTTGTACTTTATCTCCCGTCGATCAAGATGAAGAGAAAGCGGCAACTCCTCCCGCTAAAAAAACTGTTACCGATTCCATCTCTGGAGTGGAAGTGATGCAGTTGGAAGATGCGGTTCAGGTGTTATGGAAAGAAAACATTTATGCCGAATGTGGCATGGGCTGTACCGGACCGATTGTTATGATTGCCCCAGAAGACAAGGAAAAGGCCTTAGAATTACTGAAAGAGAAGGAATACCTGTAATGAAAAACCTAATCATCACTAATAACTCGGCAGTAGCAGAAATAAAAGACAATGTACTATTTGTGGATGGCTCAGCAGAAGAGACTCTGATCAAGGTTCGAGATTTAGTACATGAAGGCTATGAACTAATCAGTCACCCTTTAGCGGCCAGTCTAAGGATGATGTTTTCCCCGTTTCGCTCTGTAATCGTAGGAAAGAAGTCGAAACAAGTGGATGCTTTCTCCGCTGAGATTATCGAGGATAGTATTATTAAATACAAGAGGCACATGGATTTTCGTAAAAGTGATACAGCGAACGGTGATGATTATAAAATGATAGATTTGATACTTTTGGAATCGGCTTTACAGGAGAAACCGGTTACTTGGTAACTTGTTTAAAATCAATAGGAGGTGAACGTATTGAGACTGGAAATTGGACGAATTTATATTAAGGACATTCAATTAGGCAATGAGACTTCCGTAATTGACGGGGTATTAACCGTTGATAAAGAGGGCTTAATATCCAATCTGAAAGAAGACGAAAGAATTCAAGGTATATTAATTGACGTAGCCAGACCAGGGGAAAAAGTAAGAATTATCCCGGTGAAAGATGTTATTGAACCCAGGGTAAAAGTTCAGGGCGGTAATAATGGTTTTCCTGGGGTTACGTCTAAACAGGCTCAGTGCGGGGAAGGCAGAACCCATGTTTTATATGGCGCTGCTGTAGTAACGGTTGGTGATATAGTAGGGTTTCAAGAAGGTGTCGTTGATATGTGGGGTGAAGGGGCTAATTGGACCCCATTCTCCAAAACATATAATTTGACGGTGGATATACAAGTGGTATCAGGGCTTGATCCCCATACCCATGAAGAAACAGTTAGGATAGCAGGATTGCGGGCTTCAGAGTTTATTGGGTTGGCAGGTGAAAATGCAACTCCAGATGAGGTGCTCATCTTTGAAATTGGTAGCATTTTTGAAGAAACAGCCAAATATCCTGATTTACCAAAAGTCGTATATGCCGAAATGAATATTACTCAGGGGTTACTCCATGATACTTATATTTACGGAGTCAATCAATCGGGTATTCTACCAGCATTACTTCATGCCAACGAGGAAATAGATAATGCGGTAATTAGTGGGAACTGTGTTGCCGCATGCGATAAGATTACTACTTACCAACATCAAAATAATTCCGTGATCTATGATCTGTATGCCCAGCATGGTAAGGAAATTAACTTCTTGGGGGTCATTATGGTTCCTGAACATACTACGCTCGCCGGGAAAGTGCGCGCTTCCGATTACACTGTGAAGCTGGCGAAAATGCTGGGTGCCGATGGCGTAGTTGTATCAGAAGAGGGCTATGGTAACCCTGACTCTGACCTTTTAATGATTTGTAAAAAATGCGAAAATTGTGGTATAAAAACTGTCCTAATCACCGATGAGTGTGCCGGAAGAGATGGCATGTCCCAACCGTTATCTGACACAACTGTAGAAGCAGTAGCAGTAATTTCTGGTGGTAACGTTAGTCATGTGGTTACTTTGCCTCCTGCAGACAAGGTTATCGGAAATGCGGCAGCAATTGCAGTATTGTCCGGTGGCTGGGAAGGTTCATTACTCGAAGATGGTACTATGATGTGCGAATTAAACGCTGTGATCGGTGCTACTTCAGAAATCGGATTCCACAATGTGACCTGCAGGCTATATTAAACTAATTATGAAAGGAGGATATCCTATGTCAGAAAAATTTAAAGTGCTCTATTATGTAAATCAATTTTTTGGACAAATAGGGGGGGAAGATAAGGCGGGTATCCCCCCTGAGTTTAGGACTGGAAAGATTGGCCCTGCGATGGGTTTTGAAGGTATGCTTAAGGGAGAAGGAAAGGTTGTCGGCACCATTATTTGTGGCGATAACTACTTCAATGAGAACAAAAGTGATGTCTTGGAGATTATTTTAAACATGGTTAAAGAAGCCGCTCCAGATGTGTTTGTCGCTGGACCCGCTTTTAATGCCGGGCGGTATGGGGTAGCTTGTTCAGAAATTTCCAAGGCGGTTGCTCAACAGTTAAATATCCCAGTGGTTACCGGTATGTATCTGGAAAACCCCGGCTTGGATAATTGCAAAGCGCTTGCCTACGTAGTCAGCACGAGTGATTCAGCTGGCGGAATGCGTAAAGCATTGCCCGCTATGGCCGCTCTCGCCTTTAAGTTGGCCAATGGAATCGAAGTCGGGTCTCCGGAGGAAGAAGGATATATTGCCCGCGGTATGAGAAAGACTCTTATTGTGGAAAAAAGAGGTTCACAGAGGGCAGTGGAAATGCTTATTGCCCGCTTAAAAGGTCAGACTTTTGAAACGGAAATGCCAATGCAAGTGTTTGACATTGTTACTCCTGCTACGCCAATCAAAGATCTAAGTAAGGCCACCATTGCCTTGTGTACTTCAGGTGGTATCGTACCCAAAGGAAATCCGGATAAAATTCAGTCGGCTAGTGCCCAAAAATGGGGTAAGTATGACGTTAGCGATAGAACTGCTCTCAATGCTCCTGACTTCTATACCACCCACGGTGGATATGACCCGATTTATGCCAATGAAATACCGGATCGGATTGCTCCTTTGGATATCTTGAAGGAATTTGAAAAAGAAGGATATATCGGAAAGGTGTTTGACTGGTTCTATACTACAACCGGAACAGGAACTGCAGTAAACAAATCCGTTGAATTTGGCACACAAATAGGAGCTGATTTGAAGGCTGCTGGAGTGGACGGTGTTATTCTAACGTCCACCTGAGGTACATGTACACGTTGCGGCGCAACGATGGTAAAAGAAATTGAGAGATACGGTATCCCTATTATTCATATGGCTACCATTACTACTATTTGCGAATCAGTGGGCGCTAACCGAATCGTCCCTACCGTTGCTATTCCTTATCCGGTAGGAAACCCAAAACTTAATAAGGAAGATGAACATACTTTGAGAAGAGTTATGGTTAAAAAAGCGTTGGATGCACTTACAACCGAGGTTTTTGGGCCTACTCATTTTGAGTAATTATTTGTTACTGCTCTACCATTGAACGACCCTGTCACAAGGGCTATATCTTGGATTGAGCCAAGGGGATGCCGAAAGTGGTATCTCCTTGTTTTTGGTAAATTCGATGTTTCATATAAAGAGGGGGGTTATTATATATGATACAAAGAGTTAATGTTAATTTAGATGCTGTCGAGGCTATGCTGTATTTTTGGCAGTCAACTAAGGATAGACAAAGGGTTTCTGAACTCTTTATATTTGATGTAACTGATATGCCAGGACTAAAATATGCTTATGACAATGAGTTTAACTCAGAATCTGTTAGAAGAGCGCTGAGTGCTATACAAAATAGGGAAATTTTCTCAGGCATTAACAAGCAAGAAGGTCGCTTTTATAATAATAATTTATGGATGCTAGAAGATCTTGATTATACTGATAGGCTAGCTCGGCCAATTAAAAAACTTAACCTTCAGTTTTTAGTTGAAAAACTTAATACTTCCCAAGGAAGTGAGAACTTTGAGGAATTAGAGATTATTTTTTCGCCGTTACATTTAAATGAATATATGGTTAAAAATAATAAGCTAATCATAAATTTCTTTATGATTAGACCTAGCGATATAGACGAAACTGTTTTTTTAGGAGAAAAGGAACTGATGGCGTTTATTGAAGAGAAACTAAAAGAAATAATATGTAGTAAACTCGTTCAACAAAAGTTGAACATCGAGTCTTCGGTGGGGGACTCTACCGGACTCTACCGGACTCTACCCCCACCGAAGTGGAACCGGGGGTCTTAAAATTAAGCTTTAAACGACTCGGTAGAGGGATCTAACTTTTCATTAACTTATTTTATTTGGAATATTGCCAACAAAACATCTTGTCACATTGGAACATAAGCAATAAAATATAGTATAAATGGTAAACTATGGATGAATTACCTCTGCGTGTTAAACTGATCGTTACGAGGAAGTATCAACTAGATCGAAAAAAAATATAGGATGCGGGTGAGGCTATGAGGGCTATGAAGGAGAAGTTACATTCACCGTTGTTTGCTACATCAGAATTAAAATCAAACCAATCCTATGTTCAACAAATAGCTGAAGTTATCTCAGCAGTGATAGAACTCGAAGTTGCTATTATTGATAACAGCTTAGAAGTCATTGCAGGGACAGGGAAATATAAGAGTGAGATTGGTATTGTTTATGGAGAAGGATCCATCACAAAGTACATTGTTGACAACGGCGACTATTTTATTCTAGATGATGAACCTCTTCGTCATAATATCTGCAAGGATTGTGATGATAGAAATATTTGTAAACTGAAAGCCGCAATACTATCTCCAGTAATATTGAAGGGCCATGTAATTGGCACAATTTCGTTATTTGCTTTCGATGAAGTAGAAAGAAATGAGTTGCTCTCTAACCGTGACAAATTGCTTAATTTTTTGATGAAGATCTCAGCCTTAACAAGTAGCAAAATTGGCGAGAATGAAATGCATAACCGTCTTTCCGTAATGGCAAACCAATTCAGCGCAGTAATAGACTCTATTGTCGAGGGACTCGTCACGATTGATCATGAAGGTTTTATAACCCATATTAACAAGTCCGCTGAAAAGTTATTGAGTATTTCTACTCAGCAAGCATTTGGGCAACACATAAATGATATTTTCCCAGAGTTTTCAGCTCCAAAAGTGCTGAATTTCGGACAACACTATGTAGAGCAAGAACTCCGATATAAAAACAAAGAAGAGATATGCTTATTTATCAGTACCATAACACCCATAAAGACGGACCAGAAAATTATAGGTTTGGTTATTTCCTTCCGAAGTATCCGCGAGTTGCGGAAGTTAGCTGGACGCTTGATCCGAGAAGATCGTAAATATACGCTGGACGGAATACTAGGGACTAGTAAAGTGATGACTATACTAAAACAAAAAATGCAGATGGTCGCTGCGACGGACTCGACAATCTTGATTACAGGCGAAAGTGGAACCGGTAAAGAGTTATTTGCGAGAGCTATTCACGAAGAAAGCCATCGAAAAAA
>JUEG02000536.1_pt1 | contig 10648 bp, 9 predicted proteins | sample 432341 | NCBI WGS metagenome assembly JUEG02 (sample SAMN02953476, study PRJNA257561) | rock porewater metagenome | biome: terrestrial; feature: Opalinus Clay rock; material: porewater; isolation source: Opalinus Clay rock BIC-A1 borehole | place: Switzerland: Mt Terri URL, St-Ursanne ...
TGCTGGCTTTTCGCAGTGACGAAGAAGATGGGGGATTTTCAACAGTCTGTGTAGCTTTGCTATTCATTATTCTACAGATGCTATATGAGAAATATCCCCTAATTCTTTATCGAATGAACTTTATCCATTTAGTCTAGAATATAAAAGTAACTTAAATACATTATTGGAGGGGTTTTATTTGTCTATTAACTTACTTCAGAAAGCTAAATTAATTCATCAATTTATTACTAAAGTTTTCCCAATAGTTAAAGAGGAATTACACTATTGGAAATCAATGGCACAAAATATTCCTGATCCTGTCCTATCCCAACAGGCTATTGATAGTATTCAGGATAAAAGCTTCCACTGCCAAGGAGGTTCCATATATAGCCTCTATACAGGCACAGCCAACTCCAAGAATATTCGTTTCATTGTTGCTCTTCAAACTATTAGTGATTATCTGGACAATCTTTGTGATCGGGTAGGAGTAGAAGATCAAAATGCCTTCCTTCAGCTACACATGGCCATATTAAATTCCCTTGATCCTTATTGTAAAATTGAAGACTATTATGCCTACTATCCTCATAATGAGGATGGCGGTTATCTCAAGTCCTTAGTTCTTACTTGCAGAGAATATTTATTAGCACTACCCAGCTATAGTATAGTACGTGAAGAAATACTATATTTAGGAAAGCTGTATTCAGAGATGCAAAGTCTTAAACATATAAAACTCTCTGAAAGAAATAAAGCATTAGAAAATTGGACAAATAAATATATACATCAATACCCTGAAATAACCACCTGGGAATTTTCTGCAGCTGCGGGTTCAACCTTAGGCATTTTTATTTTATCTACCCTCGCAGAGGATAAGGATTTAACTAAACTCCAGGTAAAAGAAATAGTAAATACTTACTTTCCCTGGGTCTGTGGTCTTCATATATTGCTGGATTACTTTATAGATGAAAAAGAGGATATTATAACTCAAGACTTAAATTTTGTATCTTTTTACAGCAGTAATGCAGAAAAAAAAGAGAGGCTTCTCTTATTCTTAAGCCAATCTTTTAATGAAGTATCTTATTTACCAAATTCATTTTTTCATGAGATGATTATTGAAGGGTTGTTAGCCATGTATCTCTCTGATCATAAAGCATCCTCAGGATTAGAAAAGTCTATTGCGTATAGTTTGTTAAATCAATCAACTAAAAACTCCAAGGTTCTATTCCATATTTGCAAAATTCTTAGAAAAAAGAAAGTTATTACATAAATCTATACCTTCCTCAATAGTAAATTATCTGCTAAAGCTAATAAGTTTTGCTTAAATCTAGAATCCACCATATCATTCAGTGAATTTTTAGCCTCATTGATACACTTTTTAGCCTCCATATAGGATTCTTGAAGTGCATAACTATCTTGAAGAACTCTTAATATTTCCTTAAAACTTTGCTCTGTTATTTCCTTATCACGACATATATTTTCAAGCCAATCCCTATATTCTCCATGCTCAATAAGCTTTAAAATGGGAATAGTGATATTTCCTTCTCTTAAATCACTGGCCACTGCTTTTCCTAAGTTTTTTTTATCGCCTACAAAATCTAAAATATCATCTGTTATTTGAAATGCATAACCTATATTCGTACCATATATCCCCAAACTCTTGATTTCAGCTGGAGTAGCGCCACCTACTACAGCCCCTGCTTGGCAACAAGCGGAAATTAAAATCCCGGTTTTCTTGTAAATACGACTATAATAATCCTCTATTGACTGATTAAAGTTAAACCGATTGTTTGCTTGAACTATTTCTCCATCACACATCTCTCCTATTGCCTCCACAACCAACAGCATACAATCAATTAATCTGTTTTTTGAAAGAACCTCAAAAGCTTTGGCAAAAAGATAGTCTCCAACTAGTACTGAGGATTGTTTTCCAATCTGAATATTTACTGATGGCCTATTTCTTCTTATAGTGGCATTATCAATAATATCATCATGTACTAAGGATGCCATATGTATTAACTCACATGCCACTGCTGTATTTACTGCTGCAGAGTTCAAGGGTCCATATAATAGAGAAGAAGATAGTACCAGCAAAGGTCTTATCCTTTTACCTCCTGACTTTATCAGATTGGTACAAATTTCATAGGTTTGGCCGTGACTATCTGATACAGCAGAATAAAGTTCTTTTTCGACTTCAGCTATTCCTGGTATTTCATGTAACCCGTTATTTATTCTCTTTCTGTTGTTCGTCTTCAATGATGTATTGGCCATAACTATTTACCTGCCTTCTTTTTTTGATATACATTACTTTATTATTACCAGTTCTCTTTTAAATATAAATAAAGTACGTAAATATTTACATAAAAAGCTTAAAATCCTTGTTTTTTATTTTATTTGGTTATATTATAATTTAAAGTGAATCTAATGGTGGAGGTGTTATATATGAAAAGAGTATTTTCCGGTGTTCAACCTACAGGAAATATACATATAGGTAACTATATTGGAGCAATTAAGCAATTTGTTGATGCACAAGAAACTATGGATTGTTTTTATTGTGTTGTAGATCTACATTCTATTACTTTACCCCAAGACCCTAAAGATATTTACAAGCACACCCTGGATGTAGCTGCCCTTTATATGGCTGTGGGACTAGATCCCAATAAATCTACCATATTTATCCAGTCAACGGTATCTGCCCATGCGGAGTTGGCATGGCTATTACAATGTATATCCTATACTGGAGAATTAAGTAGAATGACACAGTTTAAAGATAAAAATAAGGGAAATGATTCTGCACCTACTGGATTATTGACCTACCCTGTATTAATGGCTGCGGATATATTACTGTATGATACTCATATGGTTCCTGTTGGAAATGATCAAAAGCAACATATTGAATTAACCAGGGACTTGGCTATTCGCTTTAATAATCGTTTTGGCAAAACCTTTGTTGTTCCTGAGGATCAAATAAAGGAATCTGGAGCAAGAATAATGGCCTTAGACGATCCAACCAAAAAGATGAGTAAGAGTGCTGAAAATCCACTAAGCAGAATATCTATTTTAGATCCTCCTTCACAAATAAAAAAAGCTATAATGAAGGCAACAACGGATTCAGAAGGAGATGTAAGATACGATGAACAAAATAAGGCTGGTATAAGTAACTTATTAACCATATATAGCCAATTTTCCGGTATTTCTATATCTCAATTAGAAACAAAATATATTGGTGCAGGCTATGGTACATTTAAAAAGGATTTAGTTGATGTGGTGACTTCATCCCTAGATCCTATACAGCAAAAGTATAGGGATATAAGGGAATCAGAAATCTTGGAGGATACTCTTAAAATCGGAACAGAAAAAGCCCAGTTCGTAGCAAATGAAACTCTGAACAGGGCAAAAAAGAATATGGGATTTGTTATACTATAAAAAAAAGGATTTCTATGAGTCAATCATTCATAGAAATCCTTTTTTATAATAAATAATCTTAATATAAAAATAAAGGATCAAAAAATGTATAATCCCCTACCTAGATAAATTAAATATCTGATGACTTGTTTAATTCTTTTCTAAATCTTTCAATAATTTTTTTCTCCATTCTAGAAATTGTCATTTGTGAAACATTCAATTCCTCTGCTACTTGTATTTGTGTCCTATTATTAAAAAATCTACTTTTTACGATTCTTAATTCCACTTCATTCAATTTTTCTAAATTTTTCTGCAGAAAATCTCTGTTCTCAATAATATTAAAGTGCTTATCATCTTCCCCAATGAGATCCATTAATTGAATATCTTTGTCATCTCCATTAGAGTCATAGATTACATCCAGAGATTTTGTATTATAAACCTGACTCGCTTCCATAGCTTCGAGAACTTGTTCTGGAGTACATTCTAAGTATTCTGCAATATCTTCAATCCTAGGAGTTCTTTGTAGCTTTTGATCTAAAATATTCTTTGCTGTATATACTCTTTTAGACAACTCTTGAATCCTTCTAGGAACCCTAATGGACCATCCCTTATCTCTAAAATATTTTTTAATTTCACCAATTATTGTGGGCGTAGCAAAACTAGAAAATTCAAATCCCTTTGATAAATCAAATCTTTCAATAGCAAAGATTAACCCTAATGAAGCAACCTGAAAAATATCTTCGTATTCAATCCCCTTATTGATATACTTTCTAGATAATATTTCGGCGATATATAAATAACGGTTGACCAACTCGTTCCGAATATCTTTGTCCTTAGTTTCTGAATACAACCGTAGTAGATCCTTTTCATTTAGGGAATTGTAATCATTCACATACGCAGCACTCGCTACACTTTTCATTATAAATCATCCCCTAAATATTTTATCATTTTTATAGTAGTTCCCTCTCCCTTAGCCGATATAATATTAACATCATCCATCAATGACCTAATAATGAATATTCCCAACCCTCCTTCTTTTGGACATTCTAAATCAGGTTCTGTCATTTCATCACAACAAAATCCATTACCCCTGTCCTTAATAATTACGATCATCTTTTCATCATCTAGTTCAAAATCAATGGAATAATTTGTATCATTTTCACAAACACCATGCTTAATCACATTTGTACATGCTTCAGCAATAGCCACTTTAATATCTTCAATCTGTTCAATATTAAATCCCATTCTACTAGCTATGGCTGAAGTAGTTAAACGTACCACACTTACATATTCTGGTTTGTTTGGAATTAATAAACCTAGACAATCTGACATTTTTCCTGTCACCTTCTCATTATTATTTATATAATTTCTCATTTATTGTTTACTCACCTTCTACAATAAAAATTTTATTCAAACCTGTAATATTAAGGAGTTTTAAAATATTTGTTCTTGGCTTTACAATAATAATATTTTTGCTATCTTGTTTTACTCGTTTTAAGGCTCCTATAAGTACACCTAAACCTGTACTATCTATATATTCAAGTTCTTCACAATTTATTTTTATGCTTTCGTTATTCTCATTTAGCATTTGTACTAACTTTTCTTTTAGTTTACCAGCCGTATAAATATCTATTTCCCCTACAACATCCATTAACCAAATTTTATTATTTACGTCAAAAAGTGAATTAATGTTTAAAGACATTCTATCTCCCCCCAAAGTTTCTTAATACATTTTTTTTACCCTAGATATTAATGTTTAAACATTAGTTATTTAAACAAATAAAAAATAATATACTTTCTTATATATTCTGCAAAAAAAGATGTGCAATGGTATAAACTACCTTGCACATCTTTAAAAATAAGGGGGTTATATTTCTATATTTAATTTATGCCCCCGTTTGTTTATACCTAAACAGAAATTTAATGTCTTTAGTTTTTTATTAAACTGTTTTGCGAACTATTCGATTTCTTCAATCTCCTGAGCAACCTTTGCTATAGATACAATATTTGTATCTTCTTTTACTCTCATCAAGGTCACTCCTTGGGTATTTCTACCCATCCTTGATATACCCTTGATTTCCAACCTTATTATTATACCTTCACTGCTTATTAGCATAACCTCATCTTGATCGGTTACTACCTTTGCACCTATTACTTTACCCGTTTTTTTCTTTGTTTGGTAGGTAAGGATTCCTTTGCCTCCCCTGGATTGAAGCCTATATTCCTCAAGTGAAGTTCTTTTACCAAATCCATTTTGACTTACAACCAATAAATCGCTACCTTCTTCTATCAATTCCATTGCTACCACAATATCATCTGTATCAAGGTTTATAGCTTTAACTCCCATTGCTGCTCTACCCATATCTCTAACATCATTCTCTTTAAAGTGGATGGACATCCCTTTTCTTGTCACCAAAATAACTTCCTTCGTACCATCTGTAAGCTTAGCGCTAATTAACTCATCATCATCCCTTAAGCTGATACCTATTAATCCAGCTTTTCTTGAGGTATCAAATTGAGAAAGCTCCGTTTTCTTAATTATACCCTTTTGAGTAGAAAGTATTAGGTATTTATTATCTTCAAATGCTTTAATAGGTATAATTGCAGAAACCTTTTCATTAGGCTGAAGTTGAAGAAGATTAACGATGGCAGTTCCCTTGGCCTGTCTTTTAGCTTCTGGAATTTCATAAGCCTTCATCCTATATACTCTACCAAAGCTGGTAAAGAATAAAATATAGTTATGGGTGGATGTAATAAACAGATTTTCAATAATATCTTCTTCTCTAGTTGTATGGGCTGTAACCCCTTTTCCACCCCTTCTCTGACTTTTATAAGTATCGGCTGGAAGTCTCTTAATATAACCAAAATGCGTTAACGTAATCGCTACTTCCTCTTCATCAATGAGGTCTTCCATATCAATTTCATCTTCAGAAGCAGTAATTACAGTTCTTCTTTCATCTTGATAAAGCTCTTTTATTTCTGTCAGCTCTTCTTTTATAATATTTAATAAAAGTCTTTCATTTCCTAATATCTCTCTAAACCAATTAATTTGTTTGATTAGTTCTTCATATTCTTCTTCAATTTTTTCTCGTTCAAGTCCAGTAAGCTTTTGTAAACGCATGTCCAATATGGCTTGGGCTTGTTTTTCAGATAATTTAAATGTTTCCATTAATCCTGATTTTGCTTCCTGTACATTAGCTGAACTTCGAATCAATTTAATAACAGCATCAATATGATCTAAGGCTATTTTAAGCCCTTCTAATATATGGGCTCTTTCTTCTGCCTTATTCAGATCATATTGAGTACGACGGGTTACCACGTCTTTCTGATGTTCTAAATAATGATAAATCATTTCATATAAATTTAGTACCTTCGGTTGCCCATTTACTAAGGCAATCATGATAATACTAAAGGTATCCTGCATTTGAGTATGTTTATAGAGCTTGTTCAATATAACATTTGCATTAGCATCTCTTTTTAGCTCTATTACAATTCGCATGCCTGTTCTATCACTTTCATCTCTTAAATCAGATATTCCTTCTATTTTTTTATCCCTAACTAATTCTGCTATTTTTTCTATAAGCCTTGATTTATTTACCTGGTAGGGTATTTCATTAACAATTATTTGTGTTCTTCCCTTTGAAGTCTGTTCAATTTCAGCTTTAGATCTTACCGTTACCTTACCTTGACCTGTTCTGTAAGCATCCTTAATAGCATCCTTTCCCATAATAATAGCTCCTGTGGGAAAGTCAGGACCTTTAATAATATCTATAAGATCTTCCACATTGGTGTCTTCATTATCTATAAGTTTTATTGTTGCATTTACAACCTCTCCCAAATTATGAGGAGGTATGGATGTAGCCATACCTACAGCTATACCATTAGATCCATTTACTAATAGGTTAGGGTATCTACTTGGAAGAACTACAGGTTCCTTGAGTGTTTCATCAAAGTTTGGTGTATAATCAACAGTTTCCTTTCCAATGTCTCTTAACATTTCAACAGATAGCTTCGATAGTCTTGCTTCTGTATAACGCATAGCTGCCGCACTATCACCATCAACTGAACCAAAATTTCCATGACCATCAACCAATAAATATCGAGTGGAAAAGTTTTGAGCCATTCTTACCATAGCCTCATAAACAGAGCTATCTCCATGGGGATGATACTTACCAAGTACATCTCCGACGATACGAGCAGATTTTCTATGGGGTTTTTCAGGACTTAAACCCAATTCACTCATAGCATATAAGATTCTTCTATGAACGGGCTTTAGACCATCCCTGACGTCTGGCAGAGCTCGTCCTACAATAACGCTCATGGCATAATCAATATAGGATTTTTTCATTTCATCTTCTATATCTATTTGTACAATTTTACTATGATTTTCTGTCAATTTGATCCCCCCTTACTACACATCCAAATTACTTACATATTTTGCATTTTCTTCTATAAAATCCCTACGAGGTTTAACCTTATCACCCATTAGGGTAGTGAATATTTCATCAGCCGCTACAGCATCGTCCACTGTAACTTGAATAAGAGTCCTCTTGGTAGGATCCATAGTAGTATCCCACAGCTGCTCTGGATTCATTTCTCCAAGTCCCTTATATCTTTGTAGCGATATCCCATTTCTCCCTATTTCAGTTAATAAAGCTTCAAGCTCCCTATCCGTATAAACATAGTATTCCGTCTTGCCTTTTTTAATTTTGTATAATGGTGGCTGAGCTATATAAATATGTCCAAAATCTACTAGTGGTTTCATATATCTATAGAAAAATGTTAATAGTAATGTTCTTATATGGGCTCCATCCACATCCGCATCAGTCATAATTACTATTTTATGATATCTAAGCTTCTCTACATCAAATTCATCTCCAATACCACACCCAAAGGCTGTAATCATAGCCCTTATTTCATTATAGTTCAATATTTTATCTAATCTTGCTTTTTCTACATTCATAATTTTACCCCTTAGAGGTAAAATTGCTTGGGTGCTACGATCTCTACCCTGTTTTGCAGACCCACCAGCTGAATCACCCTCAACAAGAAATACTTCACTCAGCCTAGGATCCCTTTCTGAACAGTCTGCTAATTTACCTGGAAGAGCCATACCATCCAATATTCCTTTTCTTCTGGTCAATTCTCTAGCTTTTCTTGCAGCCTCCCTAGCTCGGGCAGCCTTTAAAGATTTTTCAAATATTAACCTTGCTTCAGAAGGTGTTTCTTCTAGAAATGCCTGTATTGCTTCTCCTGTGGCATTTTCTACTATACCCCTCATTTCACTATTTCCAAGCTTGGTTTTAGTTTGTCCTTCAAACTGTGGATCCTGTAATTTTACCGATATTATGGCTGTTAGTCCTTCACGAATATCTTCACCCGTTAAATTTTCTTCTTTTTCCTTCAATATACCAGATTTTCTTGCATGATCATTTACTACTCTTGTAAGGGCAGATTTGAAACCTATAAGATGGGTTCCACCCTCTTGAGTATTGATATTATTAGCGAAAGCAAATACATTCTCAGTATAGGTATCTGTATATTGCATTGCTACTTCCACCGTTGAATTTTCTCTTTTTGATTCAAAATAAATAATTGTACTATGAATAGCATCCTTGTTTTTATTTAGATGCTTAACAAATTCCTTAATTCCACCTTCATAGTGAAACACTGATTTCTTAATTTCTTCTTCTCTTTCGTCAATAAGGGCAATTCTTATTCCTTTATTTAAAAAAGCCATCTCACGAAGTCTATGTTCTAATGTTTCAGCTTTAAAACTTACTTCCTCAAATATTTGACTATCAGGTAAAAATGTAGTTTTAGACCCCGTATTTTCTGAATCTCCTATTACCTTTAGTTCAGTAATCGTGTGTCCTCTTTCATACCTTTGATAATAGACTTTACCATCTCTCTTAACTTCAACTTCCATCCATTCAGATAAGGCATTTACAACAGATGCTCCAACTCCATGGAGTCCTCCTGAAACCTTATATCCACCACTGCCAAATTTTCCACCAGCATGCAAAACCGTATGAATTACTTCTACTGCTGGTTTTCCCATTTTAGGATGAATATCAACAGGCATTCCTCTTCCATCATCCATTACACATATGGAATTCTCTTTACCTATGATTATTTCAATGTTACTACAATATCCAGCTAAGGCTTCATCAATACTATTATCAACTATTTCATAAACAAGGTGATGAAGTCCCTTTGGTCCTGTAGACCCAATATACATTCCTGGTCTTTTTCTAACTGGTTCTAGCCCTTCTAAAACCTGTATCTGTTCAGCTCCATATTCATGTTGAATTTTTTCTGTCATTTCTTTACCCCCTACATTTGGCCTTACCATTACCCCTTATTGAATCGCCATTTCGTCCATAAAACTCGCTCTCTTATGGAGAGTAACAGACGATATTGGTGAATAGTATATAATCGTTTTTATAACTTTCTGGGCACCTTTATTCTTCTTTTCAATTTTTTCAGTAATAATATATGATTTAGGTTCTTCCTCAGAAATTCTTTTTATAAAACCTTCCTCTTCCGCAACTTTAAAAAAGTCCTTACTGTCCTTCGATTTTGAAACAGAAGCTACATCAATGATTGAAATAATATTTTCTAGTGGAACCATAACATCTCCACCTAAATGAAGGAACATAATAACGCCTCCTTAAAATTAGTACCACATTATATTATAACCTTTTATTTAAATATGTAAAATATATTTGTCCTAAAAATTGTAAATATCCTACTTTAGACATATTTTAAGTTCTTTTCGTTATTTAATTTCTGGAATAATAATGGCTTTTTTAACATTAAAGACACTTTTATTCGTTATGTTATAAGTTTCTATTTGTCCAATTTCTGTTGTCGTTATGAATATTTGAACATCCTTAAGGCTTTTTATAAGAAATTTTTGTCTATTATTATCGAGTTCAGACATTACATCATCCAAAAGAAGTACAGGATATTCCGATGTTTCAGCCTTAATCAATTCGATTTCTGCTAATTTTAATGATAATGCTGAAGTTCTTTGCTGACCCTGGGATCCATAATTTCTAGTATCCACCCCATTAATATAAACACCTAAATCATCCCTATGTGGTCCTACTGTTGTCATTCCTTTGCTTAAATCAACATCAATATTATTCTTTAAAAGTAAACTATATTGTTCAATGATATCTTCAGGTTTTTGAATTGAAATGTTGCTTAAATATCTTATCTCTAAATTTTCTATATTATCAGTTATTTTTCTATGTATCAATCT
>JUEG02000128.1_pt1 | contig 10608 bp, 11 predicted proteins | sample 432341 | NCBI WGS metagenome assembly JUEG02 (sample SAMN02953476, study PRJNA257561) | rock porewater metagenome | biome: terrestrial; feature: Opalinus Clay rock; material: porewater; isolation source: Opalinus Clay rock BIC-A1 borehole | place: Switzerland: Mt Terri URL, St-Ursanne ...
GTAAATAATCCTTTGTCCCCAATTTTAGAAAGGGGCACATCTAAGATCTTGTCCCCTTTAGTTTTCATTGGAACAAGTTCAAATTCATGGTTAGGGTATAACGTATGTAGTTGGGTTTTCACCCAATTTGCTTGCCACATCGCTAATTGACTATCACGAGTCCCAATTCTGATGGTCTTCATTCTGCCTCTGCCCTCCTATGATGCGGGTGTTCCGGATGCTGATTTGATTTAACAGGTCTCTTGGTTTGATCTTCAACTTCCAGATCAAAAAGGTTTTGTAAGATTTCAGTATACAGATGCCCTTGGTTCGTCGTTGCATACTCTTTAAGATTTGTAATAGGCACATGCAAAAGATGATTAACGATGGAATTAGCCATAGAACGGATAATCTTTTCCTGTTTGGGTGTTAAACCGTTTAAGTGTTCAAACGCTCGTTCGAGTTGTAAGTCTTTTATTTTTTGCCCTTTTTGCTGAAGAGCTGTAATTGTCGGAACCATAAATAAAGAATTATGCCATTTAAGGAAAGTGAGCATTTCCTCTTCAATAATCTTTTCCGCATTAATTGCCGCTATTTCACGTTCTTGATGATGGCGGTCAACTACCCCACGTAAATCATCAATGTCAAATAGCGTTATGAGAGGTATCTTTCCTACATCAGGGTGAATATCTCGAGGTACTGCAATATCAATTAGCAGCATTGGACGTCCCTTACGAGTTTCCATTATCTCCTGCATCCGTTCTGGCATTAACATAAAGTGTGTAGAGGCCGTTGCAGAAATAACGATATCCACTTCCTCAAGGTATTTATCCATATCATCATATCGCACCGCAAGACCGGAACATTCTTTAGCCAATGCAACCGCTTTTTCATACGAGCGATTTGATACCATAACGGTGGTAGCCCCTGCGGCAACTAAGTGCTTGACCGTGAGGGTGCTCATCTCTCCTGCACCCATAATCAAAATCCCTTTCCCTTCGAGTTCCCCATATTGTTGTTTGGCAAGTTCTACTGCGGTATAACTGATGGAAACCGGGTGCTGATCAATCAACGTATCCGTACGTACGCGTTTACCCACAGCTAAGGCATTCTGGAAAAGCACATTGATCGCCTTGTTTGTGACCTCTGCCTCACACGCCTGTTGATAGGCCTTACCGACCTGTCCCAGAATCTGTGTCTCTCCGCGCACCATTGAATCTAATCCAGAAACAACTCGATACAAATGACGGACTGCGTCATACAAGGTATGCACACACAAATATTGTTCAAGCAGGTTTTCTTCGACTCCATGATGGCTAGCTAAAAATTTCTTTATGGAATAGATTCCGACTTCGACATCAGTTGTCGCAGCATAGACCTCAGTACGATTACAGGTACTGAGAATGACAACCCCCTGCAGTCCTGGATAATTTTTAAGATCTCTTAAAACCCCCTGCATTTGAGAGGGATGAAAACTCATTTTTTCACGTATTTCGACTGGCGCACTTCGATGATTTAATCCAATAGCGACTGGAAACACTTTTCGACCACTCCTTCTGCTTCGGTGAATTGCTGGATTTTGATGAGTTCCCTCACTTCGCCATCCGTGACACGTTGCCAAAAAATACTTCGTTTTTCGAACGGCAAGCTACGCTTGGCAACGCTACGCCAAGTTTTAAGTAGCGAGAGATACTCAGCCATCTCCTGACCGTACAGAGACTGCAATTCTGCGCGAATTTGCCGCGCTACAATCGGGCTACTTCCTCCAGTCGAAACAGCAATTTTTAAATCTCCTCGTTCCATAATTGACGGAACAATAAAGGTACATTTAGCTGGGTCATCCACGACATTTACTAATCGATGATGTGCGTTAGCATCATTTGCAACTTGCGCATTAACTTCCTCTTTTTCAGTGCAGGAAAACACAAGCATAGCCTCATGAATATCATCGGCTGAATAGTTTTTATTTACCCAAAAACAGGTCTCTTCGTCAACCAAAGCTTTAAGCTCAGGCACGAGTCGGGGGGAGACAATACGCACATAAGCTCCATGTTCTAAGAGACTCTGAACTTTCCGTAAAGCTACTCCCCCGCCTCCAACCACTAAAACCGACTGAGCCTTTAAGTCCATAAATATGGGATAATACTGCGACATAAACTCAAGTCACCTTCTCTAGCTTTATCCTTGTTTGAATTCGTCCTAATCCGAGAGTTTCCTGCCGAATAGTTAAAAAATATATAGAACTTCCAATATGCATGTCGATATTCTTTACGAGGCGTATGAATGAAGCCCTGCTAAAAAGTAGTTAACTCCGAAGAAAGTAAACAACACAGCAGCAAAACCAAAGATTGCCAACCACGCAGCCCGTTTTCCTTTCCAGCCGTACATCAACCTAGCATGCAAGTAACCTGCATAAATAATCCAAGTGATCAAAGACCACGTCTCTTTGGGGTCCCATGACCAATAAGTGCCCCAGGCATAATTCGCCCAGATTGCACCCGTGATAATACAGAGCGATAAAAGCGGAAAAGCAAAACTCACGGCTTTGTACGCTAGCTCATCAAGGATTTCTAAGGAAGGGAATCGCGAAACAATTCCCTTTGGATTCCATTTAGCTTCATTATCTTGTTTACTTAATTTAAGTAGATACATAATCCCTAACCCAAATGATATAGCAAAAGCACCGTAGGAAAAAATTGCTGTTGCAACGTGAAAGGTTAGCCATTGGCTTTTCAGTGCTGGTGGAATAGCTTGGGCAATTCGTTCCTCAGGTCCCATCGTCATGATAATAAACATCAAAAGTAGGAAAGCAATAGGCATGACAAAAGCGCCCAAGGCCTTTATCTTATACCGATATTCAGCAAACAGATACACAATTATAATTCCCCATACGAAGGTCAACAGAAATTCGTACCCATTAGTAAGTGGCGGACGCCCTGAAATGACCCATCTGGAAATAATGGCAAGTGTGTTGGCAAATACGGCGATGATCGTTAGATACGTCGCCAAACGCCCAACGAATTCATTTTTAGAGCTTAGCCAAACTATGTATAACATAGTACATAAAGCAGTTGCCATAACTAAACTATAAAACATGGCTACTTCAAAACTTGCTAGCATTCTGTGCCCTCCTAAGTTATCTTATCATTTTTGTGACTGATTTAACAAATTGTTCTAACGCTTTATTGGAGCTATTTGGAATCTTACCCGGTAACACTCCTACCGTTAAAATTCCTCGTTCTTCGTTCTCGGATTGAATTATCCCTGAGATAACCAAAGGGTGCCAGTAAAAGGCCAGCAAAAGCCCCCCAAGTAACAACCCACATCCTAACCAAATAACAGCGACCCCAGGATCCTTCTTGACTTGTAACCCCGTAAATCCTGCTAAAGCATCGAAAGTTAAGCGATAGGTTCCTTGCACATCGATGGTTTCCCCAACCTGAAGCTGTCCGGTTTGGATTGGATCTCTTCCTGTTCCTTTGTAAACTTGGAAAAGAATGCCTGGCTTCTCTTTCGTACCTCTAAGTGTTGCTACCAGATAAAGGTCAGTTCCAGGGGCCTGGTAAAAACTTTGTCCCTGATCACGTAACACGACAGGTTTTTTCTGACCATTCATTTCGGTGGTAAAAAGAGCTCCGTTGGCAAAACTCGCTTGGTAGAAAGTAACTCCCTTATACTCAAGCGGATGGTTCACGGATATTGTCTTCCTAGCCACTTCTTCGCCATTTTCCAGGATACTCATATCAGTATACCAATTATCCCGTTCACCGTTCGGCAAAAACCGATCCTCAGCCGAATTGATACGAACATGAAACGTCTCCGTAACCGTCCCTTTATCAACCACGAGTGATTCAATCGGAATAGTTGTTCCGGCACCTTCCATGAAGTACCCTTTAAACCCAAAGAAGGATCCTATTAACGCACCGATAACTAGTACAACAAACGAAAGATGGGTAATCAAGGATCCCCAGTTCCCCCAGCGACGTTTTACCCCTATAAAACTCCAAGAATCAGGTTGATTACTGATTGTAAAATGATAGCCGTCTTGTTTCAAAACCTTCTGGACCGATTCCTGAAGAGCTCCAGACTCCCCTTGAACAACGAGCCGTTCTTTTTGCGGAACCTTGGCAAGATTAGTTGGTGGGGTCAGTTTGAACGTCCGTTTATAAATACCATTAAGTCGCTGCACACTACACACGATGAGATTAATACACAAGAGACCCAGTAACAAACGAAACCAAAGTGAGCTATATAGATGCGTAAATCCCATTGTTCTCCATAACTCACCCACAGCTTCAGCCTTTTTAAGATCCATTGCTTCCTGAGGAATAACTGTTCCAATTGCGGACACCAGAGCAATAACTCCCAAAAGGGCCAGTCCTAACTTCATAGAACTAAAGACCCTCCAAACTCGCTCACTTAAATCGTTGGAATTTTCCTCCATCAAGTAACCCTCCTAGTTTTAGACCTCTTTTTAATATTATTGACATTAGCCAACCGTTATATGCCCCCAGGATACTGACAAGTCCTCCTATATTGTACTCCATCCGAGCATTTAATTCCAAGTCGATCTACAATCGGTCAATAAAAGGACCGAGGCAATGCAGCCTCGGTGTGTGAAACGTCTAAGAGAGTGTTGGGATGAGGCACTAGTAAAGCCTAAAACTTTCGAACCCGTATAAACTCAGCTAATTCTTCTAGCGCTTTGCGGGTTGGGACCTGGGGAAGATCCTGCAGGTGCTTTTTTGCTTTCAAAACATATAAATCGACCAAATGCATCGATTCATCGATGGCACCAGTGTTCTTAATCAGGCTAATCGTTTCCGACACTTCTTGATCCGTTTTGTCTATTTTGTGAAGCAGAGCCTTTAACTGAACAGGATTCTTGGAAGATTTCAGCGCAAGGATCATGGGTAAGGTCATAATTCCCTGGTACAAATCTCCCCCAACTGGTTTCCCAAATTCGGAGGCCTTAGCCGTCAAATCTAAAACATCGTCGACAATCTGAAAAGCCATACCTAAGGAATGTCCATAAGCACCCAGTGCCCATACTTGATGTTTAGGTGCGTCGGATACCAAAGCACCTAGTTTGCAACAGGCGGAGATCAATAGGGCGGTTTTACGTTTTATACGGTAATAGTACTGTTTCGTGGTTTGATCTACGTCAAAAGAACATTTAATCTGCTGAATCTCCCCTTGGCACATTTCTACACTGACCTCTGCTAAAATACGAGCGACCTCCGGATTATCAATCCTCGCAATAAGCATCAATGATTTCGCTAACAGGTAGTCGCCTGTTTGCACGGAGACAATATTGCCCCAGTTTGCCTTAACGGTCGGACGCCCTCTTCTGGTCATCGAAGCATCAACGACATCATCATGAACTAACGTTGCCATATGAATGAGTTCTAAGGCCATCGCAACAGGGATTAACTTTTCCAAAGGGTATCCATAGAATTTCCCGGCTAAAAGCGTGAAAGCCGGACGTAACCGTTTCCCGCCTGCCGCTAATAAATGGACAGCCGAATCCTGGAGAATCGGAAAATCCGTCTCCACAAATTGGGTCAGTTCCCTTTCAACTCGTTGCAGATCTGAATTTATTTGATTAAAGAGCCAGAGTTGCTTCAAAACCGGTTCACCTGCTCGCACCCTTTTCTTCATAAGATACCATATCTAATGGCAATTCCGCCAGTGGATCGTCCGAACTTTCATCTTCGTACTTCAACAATACCTCGTCAGGTTTTGGAGAAACTTCCGTGTCACTTTGCGGTATTTGAGTTTCTTTTTTGTTGCTAAGTGATGAAGTCGTCTGCTCGAAGGCTTTGTTTAGCATATTATTCGGGGTATCCATTGAACTTTGAAATTCTTTGGTCAATTCACGGGTAGCCTTACGGAGTTCGAAAACTATTTTCCCAATTGTCCGAGCAATATCTGGTAAATCCTCCGGCCCGAACAAGATAAGTGCAATCGCTAAAATTAAAATAATTTCACTTAATCCCATGTCGATACCCCCTTACTCACTTCAGAGCTAGATCTTTTTCTCTGCTACGTACCACGAGATAACCCAACCAGATGCTTAATTCATAGAGGAGATACATCGGTCCAGCCATGAGAAATTGCGTAACTAGATCAGGTGTTGGGGAAATAACCACCGCCAAGATGACGATTGTAAGTATTGCCCAACGTCTTTTTTTAGCTAACGTCTGGGGAGTTAAGATCCCTATGCGAATTAAAATCAATAAGACAATCGGGAGTTGAAATACAAATCCAAAGGTTAAAAGGAAGGTTATGATAAAGCTAAGATACGATGTTTTGGTCACAAACGGCGTTGACTGAACTCCCCCGCTACCTGCATATATCAAGAACTTTATGCCTAAAGGCAACACTATATAGAAGCATAGGGCGGCTCCAGCAAGGAAAAGGAGTACCGAACTAGGTACAATAATATATAGATATTTTCGCTCATTTTGCTTTAGTGCGGGTAACACGAAGCTCCAAATTTGCCACATCAGGACAGGGAGAGCAAGCGTGACTCCAATAAACATGGAAACTTTAATCTTCACGAGCATTGGTTCCATGGGCGTCGTCGTAATGAATTTTATATCGCCCAATATCGATACTGGCCCTGCCAAGTAAGCGAAGACTTGATCACTGAAGAACCATCCAATTACTGAACCTACCAAAACGGCAAATGCAGACATTACTAGCACTTTGCGTAGGGCAAGTACATGTTCTAGTAACGGCAAATTGGCATCCTTGCTAGGTCTCCTGCGCATTAGCCTACACTTCCTTCCCGTACACCTTGAGCAACTCGTAGTGCGTATTACGTTGAACCGCCTGGTAACCCGCATCTTCAATGCAACGTATAATTTCCTGCAACGGCACACGAGTTTGTACTCCGGCGGCACGAACGACATTTTCTTCTAACATAGTACTGCCAAAATCATTCGCTCCAAAACGTAAAGCTACTTGCGCCATCTTGGCTCCTTGGGTAACCCAAGACGCTTGAATATTGGGTACATTATCGAGCATTAAGCGTGCAATCGAGAGTGTTCTCAAGTACTCTACTCCAGTACTTCCCTCTCCACCGAGCAAGGTGTTAGTAGGAGCAAAGCTCCATGGGATAAAGGCCGTAAATCCATTCGTCTGATCCTGAGCCTCTCGAACACGAACTAAATGTAAAACTCGTTCTTCAAACGTCTCGACATGCCCAAACATCATAGTCGCGGTTGTCCTCATGCCCAACTTGTGAGCCTCAGTCATCACGTCCATCCACTGTTGCCAACCTATTTTGTTAGGGCTGATTAGATGACGAACTCGATCATCTAGAATTTCCGCCCCACCTCCAGGAATTGAATCTAAGCCTGCTTTTTTCAGACGAACGATCACTTCTTTAATAGGCAACTCAGCTTTATTGGCTAGGTCCCATATTTCTGGAGGGCTAAAGGAGTGAATATGAATGGAGTAATGGGCTTTAATATCGCGCAACAGAGTTTCGAAGTACTCTAAATCCAAGTCAGGATGTAATCCACCTTGGATTAGGAGTTGTGTACCACCTACGGCAATTGTTTCTTCAATTTTAGCATGTAATTCGTCTCGTGACAAAATATAACCGAATGCGTCTCCTGGTTTAGAATAAAAGGCGCAAAACTTACATTGACAGGAACAAATATTTGTATAATTAATATTTCGATCAATCACAAACGTAACTAATTTTTCGGGATGCATCTGCGCTCTGACGAGATCCGCCCCTTGGCCTAGAGCAAGAAGATCCGCCTCTTGAAATAGTTTGACCCCATCCGCGATTGATAACCGTTCGCCAACCAGACGTTTCTCAATGATTTTTAAGGTCTCCGTTTGCATGATGATCCCCCTACCTCGTCACGTTCCACCGCATCTCGCCCTGCCTTTTGAATTAAGTGAATCATGGCTCGTTTTGTCATAACGCGACCTGTTTCTGCCCCATCTAATTGACTGCTTCGTTCCTCCACTATAGTTCCAACTAATTCATCGACCCCAAATCCCAGAGAAACTTGGCTCAATTTGAGGCCTAGCAAGGTCCAAAAGGCTTTAATATGATCAAAATTATCAAGTAAGATTCTTGAAATCGCGAGCATTTTCAAGTCTTCAATCCCAGTAGTCGTATCCAGATCCATTGCCGCTTCTAATAATGGATCTTTAGGGTCATGGGAAAGCGGTATAAACGATAGGAAATCGCCTGTTTGGTCTTGTAGTGCACGCAACTGTAATAACTGGTCTATTCGTTCCTCCAGGGACTCCATGGTCCCGTAGAGCATCGTTGCGTGGTGGAGCTCAGAATCATTAAAAGGTCGATTGACGATAAAAAAAACTTGATTACCGTTTTTTCGTTCGCGCACAATATTAGCCATATACCCCATGGCTAGGATATCTTGACTGTTCATCATGCGAACACCAGCATCACGATCTAAGCGTTCGCCCACTTCAACTTTTTCTATCAGGTCAAAGAGTTCACTTGTAGCAAACAGTGAGGGCACAACTTCCCCCTCCTTTTCATCAGCGCAATAAAATTAAATCCAAAATTGAAAACACAAATAGCAAGAGACTTAAGTAGCCATTAAGATCGAAGAATGCAACTCCAATCTTTGAAAAGTCGTCTGCCGAGACAAGGCGATGCTGGCGATAGAGTAACACGATAGCAATCGCGACACCCACATAATAAAGCCAACTCATCGACATGACCACTCCGACGGCTATAAAAAAGATGGGAGCAATAATATGCAACCCTGATGAAATCTCCAAAGCTCGTTTCAACCCAAAGATGGCAGGAATGGAATGAAGCCCTTCTCGGCGATCAAACTCCACATCTTGACAGGCATACACTACGTCAAATCCTGCAACCCAAGTCATGACCCCTAACCCTAATAAAATGGGCGCCAAAGCCCAATGCCCGGTTACCCCAATCCAGGCTCCTGCCGGCGCCAAGCCTAGAGAAATCCCTAATATCAGATGGCATGCCCAAGTAAATCTTTTTGTATAAGAATATAAGACAAGAAAAAAAACTGCAATTGGCATCAACCACAAAGCCAAAAGATTGAGTTGGTACGCTGAATAGCCAAGAAGCAAGAAAGAGAGCACAGTATAAAGGTAAACTTCATTCACTCTTAACTGACCTGCCGGCAGAGCTCTTTGTGCCGTCCGGGGGTTACGCGCATCAATATGCCGATCTATCAGCCGATTCAAGGACATCGCTGCAGTCCGAGCCCCTATCATGGCCAGCGTAATCCAAAACAGTTTTGATACAGACGGAACCCCTTCTGATGCTAAAAAAGCACCTAGGTAAGCAAAAGGAAGGGCAAAAAGGGTATGTTCAAATTTGATCATCTCAAAAAAAACTTTTAATTTTTGCATATTCTACTCCGTTCGTTACAATCCTACCTTTTGCGAATTGTAATCTGTGTTCAGCTGCTCCGCTACAAAACGATACACTTCGCGGAGGGGAAGTAACTGAAGTTGAGACTCAGCTGAAATCTCATTCAAGATGGCATTCGCCCGCTCAAGGATCGTTTGAACCTCGATATTCTCCAAACGCTCTTTCCATGCTCCCCATGCTAAACCTAATTCCCATCCAAAAGCTTCAAGTTTATCTTGTAAAGAAACTGAGACCCCTGCCAGTTCAGCACTTAGTCGGGCTGCTGCGGCAGTTAAGGATGCTCTCTCCATCTCAATAATTTTGAGTGACTCAGCTATACCTAGTTTTTCTTCCCGGGCGAGCCATCGAGAAATTCCTCCCTCACTCATCGTTCCTATGACTTGAGCCAGTGGGTCTAGAAATGAAAGTAGCTTCTCACGGCATAACTCTAGGAAGAACTTTCCATATAATAAATCTCCAACAAGCACTGGAAATTGTCGAAGCTCTTCCGCAATATCACTATCATCTTTCATTAATTTATGGACTTTATTAGCCATAAATACATATTGAATAATTCCAGCCAAGGCTTCTGATTTTTGCCCATGGTCTTTAAAAGCTTGGCCAACCGCCAAGACAATTCCAGGATTTACTGTTCGATCAAGTTCATCCATATCCAGCTGAACTAGCTCTTCAAATCTAGCTGGCTTAAAGTTTGTTTGTTGGCTCAGACACAATTGCACCTTGCTTAGTCTTTTCAGAAAGGAATATTCTACTGGAACCATGTTATCGCCCCTTGTCTTCCGTTCTACTAGTCAGAAAAACTTGACCATCTATGGTCAGCGTTCTAATCCCGATCGTCCTGTTCGAGTCTTGGCCAGAGCATGAGTGTTGGCACTAGCTAAGATTTCTATAAGACATTAACCTTATATATATTCGAGATACATATGTAAAGTCCTGCCCTTATTATGTAATCTACTCTGATAATATGACATTATTATTGCAAGAGTATGTAAAACATTTAAAATCGAAATACAATAGACCCTGCAACTGTTTAGTTACAAGGCCTATCTAGTCCGCACTTGTCTTAGTCCGGAGTAAAATAAATATCCCTCCTAAATATTTACCGCTTCCTTTGGATCTTCAACAATTCCCCGCTTGATTTCCGTTGCTGTCATATGACCGGCTTCGAAATGATCGGTTAAAAAGTTACAGGCATCCCAGGGATTGACACGGTCCCC
>JUEG02000884.1_pt1 | contig 10608 bp, 11 predicted proteins | sample 432341 | NCBI WGS metagenome assembly JUEG02 (sample SAMN02953476, study PRJNA257561) | rock porewater metagenome | biome: terrestrial; feature: Opalinus Clay rock; material: porewater; isolation source: Opalinus Clay rock BIC-A1 borehole | place: Switzerland: Mt Terri URL, St-Ursanne ...
GATGGCCCGGCCGCCGCGGAGGACGACGGTGTTGACCGCGCCGAGAGCGGCGGCCTCCGGCGCGAGCTCGTCGAGGTGCTCGATCACCAGCTGCTTGCAGGGGTGCGTGATGTTGAGGCCGTCGAAGCCGACAGCGCGGGCCGCCCGCAGCAGGTCGCCGACCGACTCGGGGCCGGTGCCCAGCAGGTCGATGTCGAGGGTGCGGTAGAGCAGCCGCAGGCCGTGCCGGTCGGCCTCGCGCTCGTGCAGCGCCGGGCTCAGGGACGGGCCGATGCCGGAGCCGATCAGCCCGGTCAGATACGAGGACGCCGTCATGGGGCGCCCTCCAGCAGCCGGGCCAGGTGAGCCAGGGCGAGCGCGTAGCCGTGCGCCCCGGCGCCGCAGATCACGGTGTCGGCGACCGCCGACACGTAGGAGTGCTGCCGGAAGGACTCACGCCGGTGAATGTTCGACAGATACACCTCGACCACCGGCAGCTCCGCGGCAGCGAGCGCGTCGCGCAGCGCCACCGAAGTGTGGCTGTAGCCGGCCGGGTTGATGACGATGCCGCGGTGCGCGGTCAGCGCCTCCTGCACGGCGTCGATGAGGAGACCCTCGTGGTTGCTCTGCCGGAAGTCCGCCCGCAGTCCGTGGGCTGCGGCGGTGTCGTGGCAGAGCGCCTCGATGCCGGCGAGGGTGTCCCGGCCGTAGATCTGCGGCTCCCGGAGGCCGAGCAGATTGAGGTTGGGGCCGTTGAGGACGAGCACCGGGGTCACCGGCGTCCGGGGCGTTCCGTCGGTCGGGGTCATGTCCGCTCTCGGTTGTGTACGAACTGGATAGTTAGTTGTCGGGCCGAGGACGCGCCCGCGGGAGAAGGCCGGGGAGGGGGCCGGGGCGCTCTCCCGCGGGCGCGTACGGTCAGACCCGGGCGGAGGGGGACTCGGCCGGGCTCGTCCGGTCCGCCGCCCGGTGCGGCTTCGCGCCGAGCTCCGCGGTGGGCACCTTGTGGGTCTCGCGGGCGGTCGCCGCCGCGATGCTGGCGATGCCGCAGATCACGGCCGTGAAGATCGCGACGCCCAGCCAGTTGTCGCCCTCCGGGCCGGCGATCCGCTCCGCGAAGGAGACGGCGAAACCCGCCACCGCGAAGCCGATCTGGGTGCCGATGGCCATGCCTGACAGCCGGACCCGGGTGCTGAACATCTCGCCGTAGAGCGACGGCCAGATGCCGTTGGCCGCGCTGTAGACGACGCCGAAGAAGACCACGCCCGTGATGAGGACCAGCGGGTAGCTACCGGTGGACAGCGCCCACAGGTAGACGAAGATCATGATCGCGGAGCCGATGGAGCCGGTGAGGAAGACGGGCTTGCGGCCGATCCGGTCGGAGAGCTTGGCCCAGAGGGGGATGGCCAGCAGAGCCACGGCGTTGGCCGCGACCCCGACCCACAGCATGCCCGCATTGCCGAGCCCGACCGCGTCGCTGGTGGCGTACGAGAGCCCCCACACCGTGAAGACGGTGCTGACGGTCGCGATGAGGGAGGCCGCGATGACCCGGAGCACATCGGCCCAGTGGTTCTGCAGCAGGTCGGCGAGCGGGAGCTTGGCCACGTCCTTGCTCGCGGACACCTGCTCGAAGGCGGGCGTCTCCTCCAGGTTCCGCCGGATGAGGTAGCCGACGATCGAGACGGCGAAGCTCAGCAGGAAGGGAATGCGCCAGCCCCAGGTGTAGAGCTGCTCGTCGGGCAGGGCCGCGACGGGGATGAAGACCAGGGTGGCGAGGATCTGGCCGGCCTGGGTGCCGTTGAGGGTGAAGCTCGTGTAATAGCCGCGCCGGTCGTCGGGGGCGTGTTCCAGGGTCATGGAATTCGCGCTCGCCTGTTCACCCGCCGCCGAGAGGCCCTGGAGCACGCGCATCAGGACCAGCAGTACGGGGGCGGCGGTGCCGACCTGCGCGTAGGTGGGCAGGCAGCCGATCAGGAAGGTCGACAGGCCCATCAGCATCAGCGTGAAGACCATGATCTTCCGGCGGCCGAGCCGGTCGCCGATGTGCCCCAGCAGCAGCGCGCCGAGCGGGCGGGCGGCGTACGCGACACCGAAGCTGCCCAGCGAGATGAGGGTCGCGGTGGCGGGGTCGTCGGGGCTGAAGAAGACGTGCGGGAAGACGAGGGCGGCAGCGCTGCCGTAGATGAAGAAGTCGTAGTACTCCAGGGCGCTGCCGATCCATGCGGCGATGGCGGCCTTGCGCGGCCTGCCCGGTGGAACGGGCGGTGGTGCCGGGGTCTGGGGCGACTGGACGGACACGCGTGCTCCTCGGAGGTCGAACATCCGCGGCCTGCGCCGGTCGGGAGAACGGTCCGGCGGAAAAGGGGCGGAAGGGACAGGATGCCACGCTCGCTGACGGGGGTGACCGTACGGTGAGCGCGGTGGTCCGCCGGTCGGCTGGTGGCCAGGGCTGGCGCGACGTATTAACGAACTAGATGGTTAATTACGCTGCCGAGGATCATTGTTGCGACGGCCGTCACTGTCAAGACATCCAGTGGATGCGTTTGGCGCGGACCCCGGAGGGTGGGGGAGCGGCGCGTCGGGTGACCGCTTCGGGGCGGGCGCCTCGCCGGACCTCGTCCCGGCTGCACCGGGCGTGCGCCTCGGGCTCAGCGCGGAGTGGAGGCGCCACCTGTCAGATAGGCGATGACCATGTCGCCGAGCATGGTGCGGTAGTGGTCCCGGCGGTCCTTCGCGGTCAGATCACGGCCGAAGATTGCGGCGAACGTGTGCCGGTTGGACACCCGGAAGAAGCAGAACGAGCTGATCATCGCGTGCAGATCCACCGCGTCCACCTCCACGGTGAAGACGCCCTGTGCGCGGCCCTCACCGAGGATCCGGCCGATGATCTCGATGGCCGGCGAGTTGAGTTCGCCCAGCGCCGGCGAGGCCGCGATGTGCTCGGCCTCGTGGATGTTCTCTATGCTGACCAGCCGGATGAAGTCCGGATGTGCCTCGTGGTGGTCGAAGGTGAGCTCGGCGAGGCGGCGGATGGCGGCGACGGGGGCCAGGTCCTCGACGTCGAGCCGCTGTTCCTGCTGCCGGATGACGGCATAGGCCCGCTCCAGCACCTCGGTGAAGAGCTGCTCCTTGCCGCCGAAGTAGTAGTAGATCATCCGCTTGGTGGTGTGGATCCGGGCGGCGATCTCGTCCATCCGGGCCCCGGTGTAGCCGAGCCGCGCGAACTCCTCCGTCGCGACATCGAGGATCTCGGCCCGGGTCCGCGCCGCGTCGCGCTGCCGTCCGGCGGGGCGGGACGGCGGGGGAACGGCGGTCATACGGCTCCGGCTCCTCGGGTGGAAAGGCTGAGCTCAGTCTAGGCGCAATGCCACCGCGACCCGGCGGCGACAGCCGGCCCGGTTCCGGCCCGCGACCTGCGGCCGGACCCGGACCCGGAGCCGGACCCGGAGTACGGTGCCGGAGTACGGTGCCGGGCCGTGACCGGACCGGGCCCCCTGGGCACCCACCTGGGCGTTACGCGACGCCGGCCACCGACTGCGGCGAACGCTTCCGCAGGATCTCCACAGGTCTGCCTGCCTGCCGGGCAGCGAGGCGGTCGGCGCCGATCAGCCGTGACGCGGCGGCGCGCCCCTTCCGACGTCAAGTCGCAGCGGCCGGCCGTCGGACGGCGGGCGGCTCATGGTCCGCTCTCGAAGTCCTCCGGGGGGATGACCTCAGGGTCCGCGCCGTGCCGAGAGGACAGCGCCGAACTGGTGCCATGCGGCGAAGTCCGCACTTCCGTGCCATGTCGGAGCATCCGCCTCTCGGTCGGACGGCAGGTCTCCCGACGTTCACGCCGACATGGCCCGGCCGCCGCTGTCGGCATCCTCTGCGCAGGCTGTGGCCAGGTCGTCCAGCGACAGATCCAGCGCGTGCGCCAGGGCCGCCACGGTGAAGAAGGCCGGGGTCGGGGCCCGGCCGGTCTCGATCTTGCGAAGTGTCTCCGCGGACACCCCGGCCGCCGCAGCCACGTCCACCATGCTGCGGTCACCGCGGGCCTCGCGGAGCAGGGCTCCGAACCGCTCTCCACGTTGTCGCTCTTGCGGGCTCAAAGGAACTCTCACCATGCCCGTGATACTAATACCGGTATAAGTATTGGGTAGCGTCGCATCGCAGGGAGTCACGACATGGTGGAGATCAAGACCGACACGGCACTGGAGGCGATGCGTGAAGCCGGACGCGTCGTGGCCGAGGCCCTCGCAGCGGCCCGCCAATCGGCAGCCGTGGGGGTCCGCCTGCGCGAGCTCGACGAAGCCGCCCGCGCCGTCCTGTCCAAGGCCGTGGCGCGCTCCCCGTTTCTGGGTTACCAGCCCTCCTTCGCCCCCACCCCCTTCCCCGGGGTGATCTGTGCCTCCGTCAACGACGCCCTCGTGCACGGCATCCCGGACGACTACCGCCTGCGCGACGGCGACCTGGTCAGCATCGACTGCGGAGCCGAACTCGGCGGCTGGACCGGTGACGCCGCGATCAGCTTCACCGTCGGCACCGCCCGCCCCGCCGACCTGGAACTCATAGCCGCCACCCAGCAGGCACTGGACGCCGGCATCGCCGCCGCCACCGTCGGCCACCGCATCGGAGACATCTCCCACGCCATCAGCACCGTGGCCCGCACCGCTGACTGCGGCATGCCGGCCGACTTCGGCGGCCACGGCATCGGCCGCCGGATGCACGAAGACCCCTACGTCCCCAACCAAGGACGCCCCGGCCGAGGCTTCCCCCTGCGTCACGGCCTCACCCTCGCCATCGAACCCATGCTCATGTCCGGAGGACGCAACGACTACCGCACCGACCCCGACGGATGGACCCTGCGCACGATCGACGGCAGCCGCGCCGCCCACATCGAACACACCATCGCCATCACCCAGGACGGCCCCCGCATCCTCACCCTGCCCTGACCTCGACCCCGCTCACACGCGGCAGCAGACGACGTCGGCCGCTCTCGGGGGAGCAGACCTGCGCTCACAGGCCGGATTGCACCACCACCGACCTGGACCCAGGTGTTCGTCTTCCAGCGGGCAGTGGGCCACCGGCCGCCACAGTGGCCGGACCCCTCCCGGCCCCAGCATATTCATCCGGACTTCGCTGTCCCGGACCTGGACCGCGCGCAGGAGCAGGTACTGGCCTGGTTGCGACGGTGCTGGAGGAAGGCCCCGAAGGGCGGAGCTGGCGGGTCTGTGCGGATCCGGAGGGACATCCTTTCTGCCTGGTCCGCCACTGAAGGCGAACTCGGAGGGCGGAAGCGGCCGTCACCCACGAGTCGGCGAGGCGTGACGGCGAGCGTCTTCCCGTCCGTCCCCGGCTTCGGCAACCGCCGGAGTGGCTGCCGCAGTCGAGCCGCGATGCCGCCCGTGACCCTGCCCTACGGACGTGACCCGGCCCCGGCGGAGACGGGGGGGCCGGGCCACGGGCGGGCGCGCGGCCGGCCGGTGTGTCAGGCGGGCGTGCGATCCGTGACCGTCACCTCGGAGCGTTCGGCGGACGCGTCGACGCTCAGCCCGGCTCCGTCCGGGAGCGCGGCGAAGTCGTCCGCCGAGAGGAGCACCACCGGCGTCCGGATGCCGTAGAGCTCGTCGGCGACGATGGCCCCGAGCACCACGATGGCATCCGCTTCCGTCATGAGGATCGTGACCGGCCCGGTGCCGGCCCGAAGTTGCTCGGCCAGGACGCTGGAGCTGGAGCTGGATCCGCGCCCCGAGGTCATGGCCAGCACCCGGCCAGCCATGGTGCTGCCGTACTGCGGGTGATGGCGGTCGATGATGCGGCCGTCGTGGCCGGTGCCACCCCAGAAGGACAGCGGTGACTCGAGCTTCAGCACGCGTCCGGAGCCGGTGCCGGGGTGCAGCGTGGTGCCGTCGATCGGAGCCGGCGGCGGGGAGTCAGCCGAGGAGCGTGTCATCACGCACCACCTTTCCGGACCGGGCGGACTCCACGCACTCGGTGAGGCTCGCCAGTACGACGTCGACGCCGAGGTTGGCCGGAGCGTAGTGGGCCCACTTGCCCGAGTTCGTCATGACGACGCGGGTGCCGGGCCTGAGGATTGAGGTCACATAGGTGCAGGTGTCGACGACGATCCGGACGCCGGCCCGCTCGAGGGGCTCGACCAGCCCGCGCGCGGTCGCCTCGGCCAGCACCGTGCGGCCGGTCGACAGATAGAAGGACACCTCCTCGTGCAACGGCTGCCCGGACTCCAGGAGCTCGGCCAGGGCCGCCACTTCGGCCAGGGAGGCGTGCGGGGTACCGATGCTGACCGCGTCCAGCCGGGTGCTCGTCGCGGTACTGAGCGCCGCGCGCGCCTCCCGCAGCCGGCCGGGTGTGACGGCCACGGTGCGGTACGGCTCCCGGCCGTGCAGCGCGGCGTCCAGCGTGGGCGCTTCGGGCGTCACCCCCACCGCGTGGAACAGCGCGACACCCCCGGAGGAGGCGGCCGCCGCCCCCAGCGCCTTCTGTCGAGGAAGTCCCCGTAGCGGTCGGTGCGCGCGCCCAGCACCGAGTTGGCGAAGACGATGGCGTTGGACTCGGCCCAGGCGATGTGTTCCCCGAGGCCGGGGCGGGCGTCCAACTGGTACGGAGCGCAGGTCCAGGTGGCCCGGGCGCCGAGTCTCGGTACGCGGGTGCGGGCGCCCAGCTCTGCCAGCCGCTCCGCGAAGTCGAGGCCCGCCCTGCCGTGGAAGAGGCAGCTGTCGATGTGCGCGGAGGAGATCTCCACCAGCCGGCGGGCGCCGCGCACCCGCGCCAGGCCGAGGACGACCCGCATCGCCATGGCGGGCCCCGGACCCAGGTCGCCGTTCAGCATCGAGCGTTCGTGGCAGGTGAGTTCGGGCTCGCTCAACGCGGCTGTCGTACTACCGGTTCGGGATACCAACGGAATCGCCCCTTCTCAGCCGGACTCACGCGCGGCGCCCGCGGTTCCGGCGGTGCCTGCCGGACTCGCAGCACCCCTCGTACCTGCCGTACCTGCCGGTTCCGCCGTGCCGCCGCCGGCTCCGGTGTGCTCTCCGGTCGCCCACTCGTGCCGGATGTGCTGGAGGTGTTCCGTCATGAGCCGCCGCAGCAGCTCTGCGTCACCCGCGGCCAGGGCCGCGAGGAGGGTGCGGTGCTCGGCCGCCGCCTCGTCGAGCATCCCCTTGTCCGCCAGCTCCGCCATGCCGTAGAGGCGGGTCTGGTCGCGCAGGACGGCCACCTGGTCGACGAGCCTGCGATTGCCGTTCAGCTCCAGGAGGGCGAGATGGAAGTCCCGGTCGCGGGCCAGGAAGGTGTTGACGTCACCCGCCGCGGCGGCCCGCTCGATGGCTTCCACCTTCTCCCCGAGGGCCGCCATGTGCGCCGAGAGGTCCGTGCCGGCCAGGTTGACCACGGCCGGCACCTCGAGCAGCAGCCGGAGTTCGAAGACCTCGGCCAGGTCCTGCTCGGTGAGCTCGGTGAGCCGGAACCCCCGGTTGCGGACCGGTTCCATGATGCCCTCGTTGGCCAGCGTCAGCATCGCCTCGCGGACCGGCGAGACCGAGACGCCCAGCCGTCTGGCCAGCGCAGACGCGGAGTACAGCTCGCCCGGGTGGACCTGCCCGGAGACTATCGCCTGGCGCAGCACCTCCAGGGCGCGGTCGCGCAGGCTCTCCGTGCGGTGCAGGCGGTCCGTCGGAAATTCCTTCATCGGCTACCGTTCCTATTCAGTGAGTAGGAGTGGGTCTTGGGCCCGTTTCTGCTCACTGCGGACATCCCGAACGGTTTTGGGTGTCCTGGTCTCCCGCGTTCGCTGAGTTCCCGTCCGGCGACGTGCATCGTGTGCACGCTCCGTGACGAGTGGGCGGGTTTCCTCACGCCCTCGTGCGTCCGGTCCGGCCTGGACGGTCCGATGCCCGTACCCATCGCTCCGGTGGATACGGGGCGGTGCCGCCCGTCGCCGGATCGGATGCCCGAGAGCGCGTCGCCCGATGGCGATACCGGCGGCATCGTGTCGGGACATCTTTCGCTTGTTGCTGGTGAGGGGCTTGCGCCAGTGCTGGTCGCCCCACATCGACGTGTACGCCGGGTCCACGGCCACGATGGCAAGGTCCTGGTCGGCGGCCATCGACACGAGCCGGGTTTTGAGCTTGCCGGTCGGGATGCCGGAGACGAGCTGCCGGAACCGCTTCTTACGGCCGTGCTTCTCGCGGGTCTTCTCAGCGGTGAAGTCCAGGTTCTCGATACCGATCGCCGAGACACCGCAGCGCGTGGCCCAGTGCAACAACTGGCTGATGGCGTGCCGGACCTGGGCATCGCGGTGGTCTGCGGTTCCGGACAGGTCGTAGAAGAACCTCTGCGGGTCGCCGACAGGGTTGCCGTGGGCATCGAGGCGGTAGGCGGCGAAGTGGTCGGCGTTCGTGTCGACGCCGATCAGGCCGGCGGCGCGGGCTGCCTCCAACGGGAGAGTCCTGACCACCGGTCGGGTCCACGACGCGGTGAGGTACCAGCGTCCGCGTGCCGTGTCGCAGTGGATGCGGTAGGCCACGGCCCGGTTCGCTTCGATACGGTCGTGCCACTCCTCGCCCCGGTGCTGGAAGGCCACCTTGGAAGTTAGGACGTACCGGCCGTGCCTGGCGTTCGCCAGGTGGGCGAGCGGCGTGGGCAGCTTGATGCTGACTTCGCCGTCCGGGGCGACGCGGATCGTCTCGTTTCCGAAGCGTTTGCCGGACTCGCCGTCAGCGGCGAGGAACCAGCGCGACGCTTCCCACCGCTCACGCCACCCGGCTTCGGTGAGCTGGGCGGTTCCAAGGTTGTGGCGGTTGCCCAGGAGCCTGCGTCCGCCGCGCACGACATGCACGACACCGGCCTTGCGCTCAGCACGGGCGACGTCGAGACGGTGTTCCAGAATCGCGAGACGGCGGGACTTGTGGAACCACTCGCCCTTGGAGCGGTATCCGCCCGGTGCCCGCCGGGTGCCCTTCTCCCCGAGAGGCAGGGACAGGCGGTGCATCAGGGTACGGACACCGGCCTCCAGCCCCTGGATGCGGGCGAGCTGGCAGCGCCGGGAGAGCGCCCACTGGTCATGCGTGGCCTTCGTGATCGACCCGGCCCACCGGGAGGACGACTCTGCCGTCAATCCCTGCTTCCGGGCTGCCCACGTCTGCGAGCTGTGGTCCAGTCCGTCGGCGCAGCGCGCCTTGAGGTCCAGCGACGCCAGACGCCCGAGGTGCTCACTGATCAGGCGCAACACTTTGTCGTCCCCGGGCGTGAGGTGCCTGAGGCGGTCGCGTATCGCCACGCCGGACGGGCCGAGCGCGACGAACGGCGCGTCGATGGTGCGGAGCTGCTTCTTCTCACTCATCGGCCGCCGCCGCTTCAAGCGCTTTGCGGGCACGGTTCTTCGCCGAGCGGCGGCCGTACAGGCGAGCGCAGAACGACGTCAGCACCTCCACCATGTCCCGCACCAGGTCGTCTTCGACCTCGCCGTCATCGAGCACGACCAGGCGCCGACCGTGCGCGGACAGAGCAGCCTCGACCAGTTCGACGTTCATCCGGCCAAGGCGGTCTTTGTGCTCCACCACCACGCATGTCACATCCGGATCGGCCAGCAGGCGACGGGCCTTACTGCGACTGCCGTTCATGCCCGAGCCGATCTCCGACTCCACGCGCACGACACGGTGACCGGCCTTCGCCGCCCACGCCGACAACCGGGCGACCTGCCGCTCAAGGTCGGCTTTCTGGTCATGGGAGGAGACACGGGCATACAGGCCCAGACCACCAACAGCTTTAGGCGTGGTGTTCGCGTCGATGTTCACCAAAATCGTGCGCGGTCCGACACGCTGAGCAGGCACTGGCAATGTGCCCTCACGGAACCACCGATAGGCGGTATGCGGGTGCACACCGTTCGCTATCGCCCATTCCTTGAGGTTCATGCAGAGATCGTAACACCTACTCTAAGGGACCAATACACGCCAGAGCTGACTCAAATCCCCAACAGCTCGCCACCCCTTGACGCTGCCAGGTGGGAACATGAGCATAACGGGTAACCGACTACCGGTCACCAGACACCGTCACCGGTCGCTTTCAGCTCGTTGGGAGTGGAGTGCCTGTGCGTGCGAAGAGCCCCGACCCCCTTCTCGAACCGTTCCGTATCCGTCAACTGGCCTTGCGCAACCGTGTGGTCAGCACGTCGCACGAGCCGGCGTTCGGCGAGGACGGGCTGCCGAAGGACCGCTACCGCAGGTATCACGTGGAGAAGGCCCGCGGCGGCGCCGGGCTGACGATGATGGGCGGCTCCGCGGTGGTGTCGCCCGACAGTCCGCCGTCCTTCGGCAACCTGCTGCTCTACCGGGACGACATCGTGCCCTGGCTGCGCCTGCTCGCCGACGAGGTGCACGAGGCCGGTGCGGCCGTCATGTGCCAGATCACCCACCTGGGCCGGCGGACCAGCAACTACAGCGGGGACTGGCTGCCACTGGTCGCGGCCTCGCCGCTGCGCGAACCGGCGCACCGTTCCTTCCCCAAGGCCGCCGAGGACTGGGACCTGGACCGGATCGTCGAGCACTACGCCGAGGCAGCGGTCCGCTGCCGGGACGGCGGCCTCGACGGGATCGAGATCCAGTCCTACGGCCACTTCATGGACGGCTT
>JUEG02000303.1_pt1 | contig 10583 bp, 8 predicted proteins | sample 432341 | NCBI WGS metagenome assembly JUEG02 (sample SAMN02953476, study PRJNA257561) | rock porewater metagenome | biome: terrestrial; feature: Opalinus Clay rock; material: porewater; isolation source: Opalinus Clay rock BIC-A1 borehole | place: Switzerland: Mt Terri URL, St-Ursanne ...
TCATGTTAATGCAGGATTTTGGCACGACTGTGCTTATTTCTACGCCCAGCTATTCCCTGTATATTGCTGAAGTTATTGAGAAGATGGGTATCGATATCTCATCTTTAAAGCTCAAAATCGGATTGTTTGGCGGCGAGCCCTGGACAGAAGAGATGCGTAGAGAAATTGAAACGAGGCTCCAGATCAGTGCCACGGATAACTACGGTCTGAGCGAGGTCATGGGACCGGGGGTTGCTGGAGAATGTGTATTTAAGTGCGGCCATCATATTGCTGAGGACCATTTTATAATTGAGACGATTGACCCAGAGACAGGTGAAGTACTCGAACCAGGTCAGGAAGGCGAGCTTGTTTTCACTTCTCTGACGAAAGAAGCCTTTCCCGTGATCCGTTTTCGCACTAAGGATATTTCCTGTATTACCCAGGAAACTTGCGAATGTGGACGAACCACAGCCCGTATGCGCAAGGTCGTTGGTCGAACAGATGATATGCTAATTATTAGAGGGGTAAATGTCTTTCCTTCCCAAATCGAAAGTGTGCTTATGGATATCGAGGGCATCGGACCCCATTATATAATCAACATTCATAGGCGCAATCATCTAGATGAACTAGAAGTGGTCGTCGAACTTACTCGTGAAGATCTGCTCGAACCCTATTCCAAGCTTGAAGAATTTTCAGGATATATCCGCCAGAAACTGCATAATGTGCTCTCCATTAATGTGCGCTTAAAGATTGTTCAACCAGGTTCGTTGGAACGAAGCTCTGGAAAGGCCAAACGAGTCTTTGATTATCGTAATCAGCAAAAATCGTAGGGACGATTCATAATTGCCCGTACGACGGGACGGGCAATTATGCTTTTAGGTCCACTATAGCCGGAGGGATAAAGCAATCAAGATTTAGACCAGTCATTGAGGTTTGCAATGACTGGTCTTTTTTTTCTTCATCTTAACTGCTGTTAGTGGTATTATGATAAGGTAGGGAATTTTTTCAATATTGAAAGGAGAAAGCAACTAATGTGCTTGCTTTTTTTTGCGTATGATTGTCATCCAACCTATAGCTTGATACTAGCAGCAAATAGAGATGAGTATTATAATCGTCCGACTGCGGCGGCTCATTTCTGGGAGACCAATCCTGGGGTTTTAGCAGGTAGAGATTTGCAGATGCTGGGAACTTGGATGGGGATTACTCGATCAGGGCATTTCGCAGCACTAACAAACTTTCGGGATCCTTCCGCCCAGATTATAGGTCCTGAATCACGTGGAAGGCTGGTAAGCAACTTCCTATGTTTGAATGAATCTCCTGAAAAGTACATGCTAGAAGTCGCAAAGAAGCGAACTCTTTATAATCCATTTAATCTTATAGTGGGGGACTCATCTAAGTTATTATATTTAAACAAACAGTCCACGAAGGCTTTGGAGATTAAACCTGGGATTTATGGACTTAGTAATCATTTTCTTGATACACCTTGGCCTAAAGTTCAAAAAAGCAAACAAGCTTTAGCCAATTGCATTGAAAATAAAACGGTCATTGACCCGCAAGGCCTGTTCGAAATTTTAGCAGATACTGAACTTGCCCAAGATCACGAATTGCCTAAGACCGGGATAAGCCATGAGTTGGAGAGATTCTTATCCTCAATCTACATCCAAGGGGCTGATTACGGGACGCGATCATCCACTGTCCTATTAATTGACCGCAATCACCATGTGATTTACAGGGAAAAGAGCTATGAACCCGGTCAGGGACAGTGTGTCGAAGTGAATCATGAGTTTGATCTCGATCTAAGAAATAGATAAAAGAAGGTAGTTATATGTTAAACCAAAAAGAAAAACCAATAATCTTAGCAGAGCAGGTTCAGACAACTATTGCCGACCTAGAGCCCCTTACCCGTAAGGTTTTCCTGTCGCTCACTCCGCCAAGTCCACTGGATAATCGAGCAGATGTCGATCAAGTGCGTCAAATGCTAGAACGCAGCTACGCCTTTGTCATGGTGCCCTTGGCTCTTATGCGTAAGATGCCGAACATATGTCGAGGTGCTCAGTGGCAGGTCACGGCCACCCTAGCGGACATGGGAAATGGTTGGAAATTGATTGATCTTGAACCCGGAGATACAACAGAGCAGCAATTTGGGTTGGCGATTGACATTGGTACAACAACGGTAGTCGTATACCTTGTTGATCTATGTGACGGTGCGGTCTTGAGACATGCTGCCGACTATAATGATCAAATTATCTTGGGAGAGGATATTTTAAACCGTATTCGTCATGCAGCTGAACCCGATGGTCTAAACCGTCTGCAGAACGCAGTTTTAGATACTCTAAATCGGTTAATTAAAGTCCTTTGCCCGTTACCGGGGGAGGCAGAGAAAATCACAGCCGTAGCCATTGGGGCAAATACAACGATGATTCATCTCTTGTTAGGGTTGGACCCAGCGTCTATTTGTCGCGATCCTTATACTCCTTCCGTGAATAATCCAGGCTTAATTCCTGCAGGAGAAATAGGACTCAATATCAATCCTCTTGCCCCTGTCTATTGTCTGCCGAGCATAGGAAGTTACCTAGGGGGAGACGTGATCGGTGGGATCCTAGTGAGTGGAATGCACAAACAGCCAGACGTCTCCTTATTTGTCGACATTGGTACTAATGGGGAGATCGTGATGGGTAACGAAGAATGGCTTGTCGCTTGTGCAGGCGCGGCTGGACCAGCTTTAGAAGGAGGCGTTACATCCTTCGGTATGCGAGCAGAACCTGGAGCGGTGGATCATGTTTCCATTGATCCACTGACTGGTCAGGTCGAGTATACAACTGTGGCGAATATGCCTGCCCGCGGCATTTGTGGCTCTGGACTTGTGGACACTTTGGCAGAGCTTTTTCTTGATGGTATCATCGACAGAAATGCCCATTTCCAGAAGGGGAGGGAGGAGTATGTAGTTGTCCCAGCCAAAGAAACTGCCTCGAGAAAAGACATTGTAGTTACTCAAATCGATATCAACAACTTCATGGCCACGAAAGGAGCTGTCAATGCTGCCACTGATCTATTAATGGAGAACGTTGGTTGCGCTTGGCAGGAAATGAAGCATTTTTATGCTGCTGGAGCGTTTGGTCAATATTTGCCGATCGAATCAGCTATTACCATTGGCCTATACCCTGACCTACCGCGCTCATCCATTGTGCGTTTAGGCAATAGCTCGGGTGAAGCAGCTCGCCAAGTACTCCTATCTCGTCCAAAACGTCTGGAAGCAGAAGCGATTGCGGCAAAGGTTACCTATTTCGAACTAAACGCTAATTCTGCTTTCATGGAGAAATTTAGTGGCAGTAAATTTCTTCCTCACACCGATCTCGCCCGTTACCCCAGCGTCAAAAGACGCTTGTAAGTTGTGTTATAGGGTCTCACTTACTAGGGCAGACCAATTTTTCCCTTTATAGGCGTTATAGCCACGGGTATGGGCATAACCGTAAATTTTAGTGACCGCTAATTCCTTTTCAAAAACATATCCATAGGGTTCCCCTTTCATCGCCTGTTGTGCGGCAACAAGGTGCTTTAAATTATCAGAAAGTATTCCCTTGCGACTCCGGCACGCTATGACGTAGCCTGAGTTATTGATGATGGAAATATCGCCATTCTTACCGATGCGAGCGGATTCAATAATGTCATAAATGAAATTCCAGTTAAATCTTGTTGAGAAATAACCCAGTACACGACCATTATCGCTGCGGATCGGACATGTGTACGCTACAGTATGTAAATCGCTACCTATGGTTGAAAGATAAAGGTCGCTTACAGATATGGTGTTTGACGATTTCGCATCTTTAAACCAGATTTTATCGGCCATGTTTTGACCGATAAATTTGTGATGAACACCGGCTGCAACGACTGTACCTTCAGTATCGAGTACATAAAGGTCAAGATAAACTTCATATATATCAACCAGTTTTTTCAACAGATCGTTTGTTACAGAAAAGCGATCGGGATCTGTAGTGCAGAAGCAGTTCTTGACTTTGTCAAACCCAGCCCATGCTTGGGCATCGCAATTGCGTTCAAAAAGGTTTCGATCAATTTTATCGATGGTATCATAAGCGACATCCGCCGTTCGTACAGCCATTATTTCGTTTGCTTTGCTTTGTATATTTTCAATTATTTTTGTACTTTCTTTGGTTGAAGCTAAGCTGCTTGTGGCAAGCTTTTTAATTTCATCCGCTACTACGCTAAATCCTCGACCCGCGTCACCAGCTCTTGCGGCTTCGATCGCTGAATTTAGAGACAAAAGATTCGTGTGCTGGGCGATTTGTCGGATGGATTCGATGACTTGCCCCATTTCTTGATTAGCATCCTTAAGTTCACTAAGTAAGACTGAAGAATCAATTCCTAGAGAGTCTTTTGACATGAAGATTACCACCTTTAAAAATAAAAATAGCCTACCCGAAAAATCAGGTAGGCCTCGTTGCCAATTCTGTTTTTTTATTATAACAGACATGCGAAATTGCAAGGATTTTTTTCACATTAACATTTATCTTCTGAACTCGAAACTTCAAAGGATAAATTACTAAACGTGAGCACATCGTTCAATTCCAGAAAGTTATAGTCACTCTTTTGTGCTTTTTCCATAAGGTCAGATATAGGGGTTGTCGTCAGAATGACATCTCTAGGTTGAAGTAATTGATCAATAAGGCCAAAGTGTTGTGCGTTAAAGCGGATAGCAATATGAATTTCGTTTTCCCAGGTTACTTGAAGAACATAGGCATCCTTTTGTTCCGTTGCAAACCAATTATAGGTATATCCTGAGAGACCAGACTGATTAACAGCTCTGACCTGTTCGGAAAATTCTTTGACGTAAAGAATAAGCACGTCTCTACCATTTTCAAGTTTGCCAAAGGCAGATTGTTCCGGTGTATAAGCTTGAGTAAACATAGCTCCCCCTTTTAGAACATCGAAGTCCAAGTCTCAGTCTCGAGATAGGCAACTCCTTAGCTCGATTTTCAATAGGTTAATTATAGACTATTTGTTATATCTATGTAAGTATTAACATAACAAAGCCAATTGAAGGGAAAAGGCATTTGGGTACTATTTGTGAGAGTTGGATTCTAAAGTAAACTAGATTATAAGGGAGGAGGGATAGTATGGATAATCCTTGTGGAACAACCAAGGCGAATGTCTTTGAGAGCACAGAGATAAATGGGACTCCTATTTATTTTGGTTCTGGGGTCAATCCCGTGAATTCACCTGCCCAGTATTTTGTCGCCTGGGGCAAGGATGTGCTGGCCGGTGGTTTGATTCATACCTTCAACAGAAAGTCACTTGAACAGGGAGCAGAGTGGTTTGCTGAGGAGGATGAAGCGGAAGCCAAGTATATTAAGATACAGAAGCTCTTGGCTGGCTGCTTGTTATAGGTTATGTAGACAGACTTATAAACTAAGAAGTCCTTAGAACTGCCTTATATCCCCATTGTTGAAACTAGGGGCTTTACGGCATCAAGTGGTAATCGAGGGCAGGATCTTGCAGGATTAATAGTTCAGATATGTTATTTACTGTGTTTAGGTATGTTTTTTTAAGCTTGAGGAGACCTTTGTATCCCCGGAAATGAATTCCCGTTTAACCATGCCGACTCCACTTTTGAAATATTCGTAGACGGTAGAATTTTCATTTGAAATTTTCACTCTTAAGCATTGGGCGAAATTTCCTGCTGGGGTTGAAAGAGTTGCATTAAGATCCACAATTTCTCTAATGCATTGAGCATCTGCGCTAAGATGCGCAGATGCTCATTTGTCATAAGATAGCTGATATTATTATTTACCACCAACGACGTCTCCATCGACTAGGGACGATGATTATAACGGGTGGGCGACGCCACCGCCGCCGCCGCCGCCTTCTAACAGGCCTAGGATACCATCTATACATAATTATCACTCCTATATTAAAATTCGTTCATCCATGGAATATATTAACCGGATTTCCATTAATATTATATGGAGTGTATAATTTGTCAGGTTCCAAGATCTACTGAATTTCGTTCTTAAGGTAGGTAACTAAGAATATTAGGCCGTAAGAGCATTCTATAAATGCCTTACGGCCTAATATCGTCGAACAATTTGGAGATAATAGCAATAAACGTTCGAAAAAAGGGGTTGACCAAAATCGGAATCCCTTGTAAAATAAAAGCTAGATAAAAGAATATAGTGTTCATATAGTAGCAGAGATATGGTCTGCAAGTTTCTACCGGACTGCCGTAAATGGTCCGACTATGGGCGAAAGTGTACCTAGGATTAGGTACAGATCCAAAGACTTTTAGGGAAGTCTTTACTTTGTTTTTGGATTTACTGCAGGGATATAAACCCAGGCGCAGGTTTCTCTCACTTATTGGAGTTGAAGCTGTTCGCCTGGGTTTTATGTTTGTGCTACTACGGTTAAGGAGGAGCTAGAGTGTTTACATTAAGTGATTTAGTTCAACCCGAAAAGCTAGAGACAGCTTATGAAATTTTCGCGAATAAAAGAAATAACACAATCCTTGGAGGCTGTGCTTTCCTGAAAATGGGCTCAAAGAGAATCGGTACTGCAATTGATCTTTCAAAACTTAATCTTAACTATATTAAGGAGCAGGATGGTTTTATCGAAATCGGAGCAATGACAAGCTTAAGGGAGCTTGAAACCAATACTCTGACAAGTGAGCAGTTCAATGGGTTGCTTCCTAAGGCAGTTCGTAACATTATCGGAGTGCAATTTAGAAACTGTGTTACAGTGGGTGCCTCAGTTTTTGCTAAGTACGGGTTTTCAGATTTGATTACTGCGTTGTTGGCTTTAAACACTGAGGTTGAGTTATACAAGGGCGGTAGAATGCCTTTAGTTGATTTCTTAAAACAGCCTAAAGTAAAAGATATTCTCGTTAGATTATGGGTAAAGCTCGACACTCGCAAAGCCACTTACATGAATTTAAGAAAGTCGGCTAGCGATTATTCGATCCTTAATGTTGCCGTGTCCAAGCATGACGATCAATGGACAATTGTTGTAGGGGCCAGGCCAAGAAGAGCCACTATCGCCTCCAAGGCCTCTGCTGCTCTATCGAAGGGGACTCAAAGTGAAGCCGATATTGAGGAGGCAGCCAATCAGGCAGCAGAAGAGTTAGCCTTTGGAACCAATATGAGAGGTACGGCGGAGTATCGGAAGGCGCTCTGTAAGGTCCTCGTAAAAAGAGCAATCATGGAGGTGGCAGCATGCAAATAACTCTAACCATTAATGATAAATTGGTAACTTGGGAGGTAGAAAAGGATGAGATTTTGGCGGATACGCTAAGATCCCATGGCCTGTTAAGCGTTAAGAAGGCTTGTGAAACAAGCTGTTGCGGACTTTGCACTGTCTGGGTGGAAGATAAGTCGGTACTATCTTGTACTACTCTTTCCGTACGGGCTCACGGTAAAAAGATTACAACCATAGAGGGAGTTCCGAGGGAAGCAGAGGAATTTGCACGAGTCCTTACTGCGGAGGGATCTGAGCAGTGTGGATTTTGCAGCCCGGGTTTCGTTATGAATGTGTTGGCCATGAAAAATGAATTAGTAAATCCTTCAGATGAAGAGATTATCCATTATTTAACTGGTAATTTGTGCCGCTGCACTGGATATATGGGACAGCTTAGAGCAGTTAAGACCTATCTGGGGGTGCTTTAGTATGAATAAGGTTGGTATGAAGAGTGTAGGTCATGCTATTCGTAAAATCGATGGAATGGCGATTGCCACCGGTAAACCGGTATACACCCAAGATTTAGTTATGAGTAATGCGTTAGTTGTGAAAATTTTAAGAAGTCCTCATGCATTTGCTAAGATTAAATCAATTGATATCTCAAAGGCAGAGCAGCTGGAGGGGGTGGAATGCATCCTAACCTATAAGGATGTTCCGAAAGAGCGATTTACGTTAGCAGGGCAATCTTATCCTGAACCCTCACCGTATGATCGATTGATCCTCGATGAAATCGTGCGCTATGTTGGAGATGAAGTGGCGATTATCGCGGCGGTTGATGAAAAGACAGCGCGTCAAGCTCTGAAAAAAATAAAAGTAGATTATGAAGTCTGGGAACCTGTTTTGAACTTTGAGCAGGCCCTGGGACATGCCTCTGTCGTTCATCCTGAAGAGGATCTGCACTGTAATTTTGATATTGGACTCCGGAAGGATCAGAATATCGCCTCTTCCTACCAAGAAGAAGTTGGAGATGTTGAGGAAGAACTAAAACGATGTAGCGTCGTAGTCGAGGATGTCTATTATCCCCAGGCACAGGCTCACGCGATGATGGAAACGTATCGTGCTTTTACGTATTTAGATCATACGGGAAGACTTGTCGTGGTTAGCTCGACTCAGGTTCCATTTCATATTAGAAGACAGTTAGCGAGGGCCTTACAACTGCCCGCTAGTAAGGTTAGGGTGGTAAAGCCGAGAATCGGCGGCGGATTTGGAGGGAAACAAACGGGCTCTCTAGAGGCGTTCGCGGGTATCGTAACGTTGAAGACCGGGAAAGCAGCAATTATTATCTATGACAGAAAAGAAACCTTCTCTTGTACGACCAGTCGGCATGCAATGAGATTAAAGACTAGAGTAGGGGCTGATCAGGACGGGATAATTCGGGCGATCGATATCCAAGTTTTATCCGATACAGGAGCATATGGGGAACATGCCCCTACCGTTTTAAGTTGCGTAGGCCATTATACTCTTCCGCTTTATAATAAAACTAGAGCCGTTCGTTTTAGTGGGAATGCGGTATATACAAATAAAATGCCCGCTGGAGCTTTCAGAGGGTATGGCGCAACTCAGGGGACATTTGCCTTGGAATGCACTGTCAACAAGTTAGCCGAAAAATTAGGCTTAGATCCAACAGAGGTTCGCCTTAAGAATATCAGCAAAGTAGGGGAAACCTTCTTGACAGGTCAAGGGGTTTTGCTCGGAAGCTCGACTTTAGATCGCTGTATTGAAAAGGGCAAAGAGCTGATCGGCTGGAAGGAGAAATTTCCGAGCCGAAACATCGGGAATAATAAAGTAAGAGCGGTGGGAATGGCCATCACGATGCAAGGCTCGGGGATTGCCAATATTGGCACAGCTTCAGTTGAACTTCGATTAAACGATGATGGATATTTTACACTCCTATCGGGTGCGACGGATATGGGAACGGGGTGTGATACCATACTTACCCAAATGGCTGCTGAGATTCTAGAAGTGCCCATGGAAAGAATAATTTTCAACGCAGGGGACACTGATACCTCTCCGTATGATCCTGGATCTTACGCCTCAAGTACGACCTATGTAGCGGGAACTGCGGTCGTCAAAGCCGCTGAGGAACTGAAATTGAAAATTCTAGAGCAGGGAGCAAAATTCTTAGGAGTTTCGGCACAGGACGTCGAAATGGATTCTTTAGTAGTGCGCACCTTGGGTGGAGAAGAGATTAGCCTAGCGAAAATAGCTGAGTTAACAGTACTGGGTACTGGGAAACTTCAACTGGTGAGTTATGCGACCCATGGAATAGATATATCTCCTCCGCCTTATGTAGCGGGCTTTGCCGAGGTGGAAGTCGATCTAGAAACTGGAAAAGTAGAGATGATCGATTTTGTTGCGGTCGTAGACTGTGGAACTGTGATTAATCCCAATCTCGCTCGAATTCAAGCTGAAGGTGGGATTGCTCAGGGCATCGGAATGGCCCTCTTTGAAGAGGTAAACTACAATACCGTAGGAAAAATGACGTCAAATTCGTTTATGCAGTATAAAATTCCGAATCGCAAGGATGTTGGGAAAGTACGAATTTCGTTTGAAGAAAGCTTTGAACCCTCTGGCCCTTTCGGAGCGAAATCGATTGGGGAAGTGGTCGCCAATACTCCGCCTCCGGCCATTGTTCATGCTGTTTATAATGCCGTAGGATTTAGGGTCAACCATTTGCCGATCACCCCTGAAAAGGTCTTTGTAGGAATGCAGAAACTATAAATTGAAAGCATCCAATATTCATGTAACACCGAAAGGACCAGTTCATAAACTGGTCCTTTCGGTGTTTAGAGTGGGACAAGGGGACAGGTTAGTTGTCCCAGCCACTTCACTCTGTGAAACAAGGATATAAGTATCTTTAGTTAACAACTTTCTTCGGAAAGGCTGTTCACCTCAGTTCTCTGTAATTCGTAGATATTCAGACGAGGTTGCGCCCGGGTAGCAAGTAATAGATAAAAGTGTATACCATATAATGCTCAGGGGAATTAACTAAGTTGTCTTACTGGGGCCAGCATCAAACTCGTTGATACTGGTGTATAGTTTTTACACATCTTTTTTCATGACGCTTATTGCCTTAGCAAAAGTAATTTCCCGTTTCTAATTTCATGTTATAATAGCTGAGAAGGACAGGAGGTAATGCGGTGGGAAGAGTCGTTAGATCAAGAAAGATATGGATAGGAATTGGATTATTTTTGTTGGGGATTTTAATACCATATTGGATAAAACCTCAACTTATAGGATTGGATCAATTACTCCAAACGATGAACCAAAAAACAGACGGCAGTGCGTTAATGGTTAATGCCTTTCTCGTTGTGTCAATTAATACCATTATTTCCATACCTCAGTTCCTCAGCGTGGTGATG
>JUEG02000568.1_pt1 | contig 10578 bp, 12 predicted proteins | sample 432341 | NCBI WGS metagenome assembly JUEG02 (sample SAMN02953476, study PRJNA257561) | rock porewater metagenome | biome: terrestrial; feature: Opalinus Clay rock; material: porewater; isolation source: Opalinus Clay rock BIC-A1 borehole | place: Switzerland: Mt Terri URL, St-Ursanne ...
CCAATGTCATAAAGCTAAGAATACAATAATTGGAATTTCGAATTTTAACCAACTCTAATTGAAAACATAACATGAAAATAAAAAAACACTTGACTTTTTTGAAAGACCTCAATAATCGAGAAGGATACCTTTTTAGTGGTATATCTTCTCGATGTTGGGTGATATGGATGTTGAAGAATTTTATGACTGCTCTTGGAATGGCTAAGGAACAAATAAATGATACTATTTTTATGCTGACTAATCGTAAAAAGAGTACTTATTTTACAAAAGATACTTTAAAGATGGATTTTAAAGATGCAATATATTTTATTTTAAAAGGATTAAGAAAAACACTGCAAATAGAGCTTGATGATTGGTTTGAATTCTTAGGTGGAGATAACTCTATGACAAAACAAGCTTTTTCACAACTCAGACAAAAAATTAAACCTGCCGCCTTTATACAGCTTAATGATAATTATATAAGCTGGTTTTATAATGATGATAGCTTTAAAAAATACAATGGTTATAGACTACTCTCTATTGATGGCAGCATAACTGAAATTCCTAATACCGTTAGTAACAGGGAACATTTTGGGTATTATCATAATCAAAGCGACAGGCAGCAAGCAAGAGCGATGGTTTCTGTAATATATGATATAGAAAATGATTACATACTTGAATCAGATATACGTACATGGAAAGCAGCAGAAAGGGATCTAGCAAAAGAGCTTATCGAAAGGCTTGAAATTAAGGGATTTAAAAATGATTTACTTTTATTTGATAGAGGTTATCCATCAAAGGATATGTTTGATTTTTTAGAAAGTAAAAAAGTAAAATATTTGATGAGAGTAAAGGTTAATAAATTTCAACCGGAATTTGATACTGCAAATGAACATGACTCGGACATTAATAGAGTGCTTCTATGAAGATGACCTGGAAAAACGGACAATATTATTCGATAAAGCAATGAAGAATATTACAAAAAATCTTGTACCAATTCGACCAGATAGAAGTTTTCCCCGAAGGGAGCCTTCGAGGAAAAACAAATATCCCGTTAACAAAAAACGTTCTATGTAAAATTCTGTAAGTTAAGCTTTATGACATTGGCCTGCCGTCCCCACTTGACATTTTCTTATAACTTGGGACTCTGTCCCCAAACCCCTGATGTTTATCGCTTTAGTTCTCCCAGGAACGAAAAAACGGGAAGTCGAAAGACCGCCCATTCCTGTAAAGAAACCCAATAACCGCTCGGGTTGCTCCTCAGCATTGCCCTATCCTGTTACTAGGTAAGACAATGAATATTATTAGTTAAATATGGTAACTTTATTCTAAAGATGATCATCTAAAAGCAATCGACAATAATTAACATTACCGTTTCAAGCTACACATGATCCGATTATTGTCTTGGAAGAGAATACACAAAATCATTTACACCACCAAGATTTGTATTAATATATTCTATTTTTAATGTATTTGAATCTACTACAAATTAACCCTTGGATAAAATTACTCCCATTTTTATGCTTTTTATATGGAAAATGTTGTATAATAATTATAATAATTATAATAATTATAATAAATACTTATAGTTATTTTATTAGAAAAAATATCATAATAATTTTATAACGATTGGTGGTGAAAAAATGATCACTCAAAAAAACAGTTGGTTACTTAAGGCTCTTTTTTATATTATGATAGCTTTGGTAATTATTACTTTTATTTTAGTGAAAGTCGCTAATTTATCTATTTTTTCAAATGGATTAATATTGACAATTTTTTATTCTACTTTTATTTTAGTATTTATATTCGGCTTTTTATTTTTTATAAAGCCAGAGTTGATATTTTTAATTTATTTTCCTAAAAGAAAGAATGTAGAAGCAACTCCTTATTGGGGTTATAGAGTGGGAGGGATATTGTTTATGATTATAGCTATAATGGCTATATTTGGCTCCCAATTGCGTCTCAAATAAAATTTTAAGTAATCTAATGGATTTCTAAGAACGGAGCGGATATCTTGATTTTCCATAGTAGACTAACTTCTAAAAATGAATGGTTTTTATAGAGGTCTATAAAGGCTTTTGGTCTTGTGATTCTAATATTTTTTTACTCTATAATGAAACCTCCTATTGTAATTTATTAATTTAACAAACAATAGGAGGTTTTTTAGTTTTTCAAGTCAGTTGATAAATCAGTTTAAAATATTCTACTTTTTTTATTGAATTAATTTAATAGACAGTATATTCTTGCATAACCCACCATCCATCATTTGAGCCATGTCGGTCATACTTATACTTAATATCCATTTTCCAAGATTCTATTCTATCTGGATTATTAGCTAAACTCTGAAAGTAGGAGTCTCTATCATCCCAAAGTTCAACAGCAACAGAAGCACAAAATCCGGCTACTGTCCCTAGAATAACTGAGAAAGGACCTAATGGTGAGAAAAGCATTGCAGCTAGAGTACCTATTCCTAAAGTTATTCCAGCCTCACCATCGTTAAACGCATCTGCTAATTGTTGTGCATCAGTCCTATTAATTATAACCTCCGTTTCATACATATAAGGATATGTTGATACTTTTTCTGCCTGTATTGGAGTACAGTATAACGTTGTACCACTATAACTTGCCATAAAATTCTCTCCTTTATTTTTATTTTAGTAAGACTTCTACTCTCTGGCCAGTTCGTTTTGCCTTACATCTATAAAGATGGAATGAAAAAGTCAAATGTCCCTGATTGAGAGAAATTTTTTTAAAAAAATTTTGTTTAGGTTCTTTTTCAAGTAAATTCAACACATCATAATTTGATTCAAATTTAAATTTTCTAATACATTGGAACAGTTGTATATTTAAATCTTGAAATAAATCTTCGTCAAATTGTCCGTTTATATAGCTGTTTTTATATATCATATTTTTGAACCTTTGCATGATTATTAGACCAGCCCCATAATCTCCTTGAATAACTCTATCATATGACTTTTTTAATTGAAATTCATCTTTTATATTGTATCACTCCCGTTTTGATAACATTTATCATCTATCATTTATACCATTTATACACTCGTCAACCATTGCCTTAACAACTTTAATGCTTCATATTTAACATTACGTATCGTTTTGCATGGAATATCTAATTCTTTTGCTATTTCAGAAGGTGATTTTTGTTCGACGAATGATTTATAGATTGTTAATTTTTGTTTATCGTTTAGCATGTTTACAGCTTTAATTAGTTTAGGATTGGTAAGATGCTTTACTAATGTAGTTGAATCTTCATTGCATATAATTTCTTCAACAAAATCGCCTGATTTATCGGGTGTGCTGTCAATAAATTTGGTGTCTGTCGCTGGATTAGGGCTATTTAACATACATATTTCCCTGTTTTGTAACATCTTATTTTTCCTATAAAATTCTTTTGCTGAGAGGGTTACCGTCTTATTTAGATAACTAACAAATGTAATCTCAAAAAGATAGTCATTAAACTTTTTATTTAATCTTTTCAGGGCTTCTTCATCTCCATTATTTTTTGCTTCGTAATACAATTTTTTTATTTGAGGATCTTGAAGAAATTGATGTAATATAGTGTCCATTTCTTAGACAAGCCTCCTTTTCCATATAAAATATGATCGAGGCATCTATTTTGTTAAATTATGTTTTGTCTTGTTTTATTTGTAATTATGTTAGAATACCGAACTAAACTACTCTATTTAAAAAACCCCTTCCAATCAAAACTACCCGCTCAGCGGGTAGTTTTGATTTTACTATAATTAAAAGCATGAATTTTCAAAAAAATAAAAAACATTTAAAGGATAAATACACTTTGCGGAGAATATATACGTTAAACAGTTTCATGTGAGGTGATAAACAAAGTGAGTAACCAAGAAAGAATTAACCGTGAACTAGACGAATTAAAGGCTATTTATGAATCTCTAGACGAACTTAATCAAAAAAAACTCGAAGAAGTAATCATTATGTTAAAAACTAAATTCAAGCAAAGAATAAGGGCGTAAATATACGCTCTTAATTATTTGTTCATATCTACCAATTTTTGTTCTAGTTTGAAGGTTTTTTCAATTTTTTGTAGAATAATACATAAGATATATTAGAAGGCTTGTATGTAACAGTTTTTCTATTCTTCTATCAAATACAAGGGGGTTAAAGAATGGTCTGCAAAGTGCGATATCATTTCATCATCATATTGGTTTTGCTATTAACAGTAGCTCTTTCCTCTGTTGCATTTGGAGAAGAAGCTGTAAAAGGTGTTGTGGTAGCCAATGATGTGAATATTAGAAATGAGTCTAATATTGATTCTTCAATTGTCGGCAATTTAAAATTAGGACAATATCTTACTATATTGGATAGTAGCGATGAGTGGTTTAATATCGAGTCGGATGATGGATTAATTGGATGGGTATATAGTGACTTAATCGTACCAATAAACCAAGAAACAGCTCGTATAAATAGAGGAATTATAAATTCCGAGAATGTAAATGTAAGGGAACAGTCGAGTTTAGAATCCCATATACTCTTTCAATTACAAAAGGATAATGAAGTAAATGTAGTGGAAGAATTGATAAACTGGTATAAAGTTTCATTAGAAGATGGCTCTACAGGTTGGGTTCATCGTGAATTTTTAGAAATTAAGCCTAAGTATTCAAGAGGACAAATCACAGGGAGTAGTGTTAATCTAAGATTAACACCTTCTGAATTAGGAGATATTGCTTTACAACTAGACATAAATAGTACTGTTGCGATAAAAAATTATAAGGACGGATGGTACAACGTTATTACTTCGGAAGATAGTGAAGGTTGGATACACCAGAATTATGTTACCGTAATTATTGATTTAAAAGGAAACTTCCCAGAAATTTCCAGATTCTCGACTTCTAGATCAACTAGTCAATTGAAAATTATCGAGTTTGCAAAAAAGTTTCTTGGCACACCCTATAAATATGCTTCAAATGGACCTAATAGCTTTGACTGTTCTGGTTATACCACGTATATTTTTAAACAATTTGGAATAACATTACCTAGAACATCTAGAGATCAGGCTAAATCAGGGGAAAAAGTTACTAAGGATAATTTAACTATGGGAGATCTTGTATTCTTTGATACATCTGGTGTAAATGATGGAAATGTTTCTCACGTAGGGATTTACATTGGAAGTGGTGAATTCATTCATGCTTCTTCAGGAAGTAATGCTAAAAAAGTTACTATTTCTAACTTGGATGAGGGATACTACAAAGAAAAATATGTAACATCAAGACGAGTTCTCTAAATATATAACCCTACTTATAAGTTGGGTTATATATTTTTTTTATTTAGGCCTTATTTGTTATTCTATTAAATCTATAATAATAAATAGAAAAAAATAGCCAATCTACAATTAAAATCGGAATAAAGATTTTAATAGTTTATAATATAATTATAGTTACTTCTATATTTAATCTTTTCATTATAATGGGGGAGGATTTTTATACGGTAGATTATTCACATGGATACGAATGCATTTTATAAAATTGATTATAATTACTTAAAAGGAGGAAGAGATAATGAGGAAGTCAAGGAGTAAGGTGAAAAGAGAATATCGGGGTAAGAAGTATCTTATAGTTGTATTATTTATAGTCATATTACCTATTATATCTATAATACCAGGATATCTGGGATCTAAGTATTTAATTATACCTAGACTGTTTTCTGATAAAATAGGGACACAAGAAAACAGTAATGAGAGCGAGAAAAATGTTACCCCAACTTCATTAGGAGTTGAGATCGATGATCATAAACTAGAAACGACTCAACAAATAGTAGAAAACTCCTTAGACTTTAATGGTTTTGATTTTTTTTCAGTTCAAGTAGGCAGTTTTACAACTAAAGCTAATGCTGATGCATTGGTTAAAGAATTAGAACAACAAAACATGGGTTCATATATTTATGAGAAAGATGGATTTAAAGTTTTAACAATTTCATTAATCGAGAGAAATCAAATAGACATGTTAATGCCTCTTATAAGTTCTTCTTATGAAGGTGGCTTTGTTGTACCCAGAAGTATACCAAACAAAACAATAACCTATAGTGCAGAAGAGTATCCATACGTAAATTTACTCCAAAATGAAAATAATAAATTAACTGAACTCTTAAAAACATTATCAGATGCTGTTTTTAAGTTAGAAAATAAAGATATTTCTAAAGAAGAATTTAAAATTCTTTTAAGTAAGTCGAAAGTAGATATGTTAAAGATAAAAGAAGAGCTCATGACAGTAAACCCTCCAACAAGATTTCAACAGTTACATGATGATTTTCTTTCTCTAACAAATGTAATTCCAGATCATATAGATAATTCAATAAACGACTCGGATGAAATTCTAATAGTCACAGGAAAAAATCTTTTAACTGCTTTATTATTTGAATATTCCAGCATTATCAGCTTTTTTTAACTCTTAAGAGATCAATGAATAGGCATAAAAAACAAATGTATTGAATGAACAACGTATATTTAATATGTATTGAGGTGAAAAGCAAATGAGAAATGACGAAACAATAAATAACATAAAATTGGAATATGATATTTTAAAAGATGATTTTTCTAGAGCAGGCGAGGCTTCGAGTAATATTAAAAAAATTCTTAGACAATTGGGAATAGATTCAACTATAATTAGGAAGGTGGCAATTGTCACTTATGAGGCAGAAATGAACATCGTTATACATTCAGAAGGTGGTCGAATAACTGTTGAGATATATCCTACTTTTGTTATAATCATAGCAAAGGATGAAGGTCCAGGTATTGAGAATATTAGTTTAGCAATGCAAGAGGGTTTTTCTACTGCATCCAGTAAAGTAAGGGAGTTGGGATTTGGGGCAGGTATGGGTCTGCCAAATATAGAAAAACATAGTGATGATTTTTCCATAAAATCTGAAAAGGGCAGCTCTACGATTTTAACAATTACTATTAATATTAATGAATGAGAGGGATGAGAAAATGCAACTTAAAGAAATTATTGATAATATTAACTTTAGTTTAGCAACTGCGAATTCTGATTTAAACAAAAAAATAGAAGGTCTATATTGTTGTGATTTATTAAGCTGGGTGATGTCCCATGCAAAACAGGGACATGCTTGGATTACTGTACAGACCCACATCAATATTGTGGCTGTGGCAAGTCTGCTTGAAATTAGCTGTATTATCATTCCAGAAGGAATTAAGATCGATGCAGAGACTATTGCGAAAGCTGAGGAAGAAAATATTGCTATAATTAAAACGGATTTAAATAGTTTTGAAATATTTTGTAAGTTACATGAATTGGGTCTAAAATAGGATGAAACTGTACTATGATCTCCATATACATACTGCCCTTTCTCCATGTGCAGATTTGGACATGACTCCCAATAATATTATTAATATGGCTATACTAAAAAAACTAGATATCATTGCCATTACTGATCATAATAGTTCAGAGAATTGTCAGGCCTGTTTTGATGCAGTAAATGGCAAGGATTTAATGATTATTCCAGGCATGGAACTTCAAACTAAAGAGGAAGTCCATTTATTATGTTTTTTTAGAAGTCTAAAAACCTCTTTAATTTTCAATAAACATATACAATCTCTTCTCACCAAAACCAAAAATATTCCAGAAATCTTTGGTGTGCAATATATTTTAGATAGTACGGATAAAGTTATTAGAGAAGAGACAAGAATGCTTATTTCGTCAGTGGATATATCGATTAAAGAGGCTGTTACAATGGTGGAATCTCTCGAAGGTCTTGTTATACCTGCCCATATAGATAGACCTTCTTTTAGCATACTATCCAACTTAGGTTTTATACCAAATGAACTCTCTATACCGACGGTTGAATTATCTAAATGCTGTCATATCGATCGTTTTTTTAAGCAAAACCAAGGCTTATGCGGTTTAAGATACATACAAAATTCCGATGCCCATCGTTTAGCGGATATTCAGGAGAGGATCAATTATTTAGAAACGCCTAAGAAAAAAATAGATTGTTTTTTTGAATCCTTAGCAAACAAAAATTAGTGTATGGGAGGAGAACAATTAGATGAAAGAATTGTCACTTCACATTTTAGACATCGTTCAAAATAGCATAGTTGCCAATGCTACAGCTATAGATATTCGTGTTTTTGAAAGTACAATAGAAAATATATTAACGATTAAGATTATAGATAATGGCTGCGGAATGTCTAGGGAATTTTTGGAGAATGTGATATCCCCATTTGTAACTACAAGAAAAACCAGGAAGATAGGATTAGGGATTTCTTTGTTTAAAGCTGCTGCTGAAAGATGTAACGGATGTTTTTTTATTGATTCTGTAGAGGGAAAAGGTACAAGCATAGAAGCAAGGTTTGAGAGAAGTCATATAGACAGGGCCCCCCTTGGAAATATGGCAGATACCTTCACTACATTGTTATTATCAAATGATAATATTCATTATACTTACTATCACGCATTCGATAACAAGGAATTTTTGATCGATACAAGGAAGTTGAAAGAAGTATTGGGAGAAGAGGTGCCACTACACGATTTTGATGTATTAGAATGGATTAAAGGATATATACTTGAAGGAATGACAGAACTTTTTAATGTAAGATAACTATACTTTTTGAATATATGTTAATTGTTACTAATCTATATAATCAATTGTAAGAGCAGGTGTTCAGCTATTTCAATCCTTAGCACCTATTTAACAGGACGCTTTCAATTGACTTTTTTGACTAAAGACGTTATTATATTCTTAGAATGCTTACACTATTTTTTAAAAAAGGACGAGCGTTTTTTTATGTAGTATAAAATATACAGTATACAATATAAAAACGTTAGTTAATTAACAATGCAGGAGATTTTTAACGAGCATAGAAATATTATTAGGTTGTGCGGACATTATAAGTGATAACCACATTTAATTAATGAAATAAGGGGTGAATAATACATGAAATTTTTATCCTTTAGAGGAGGAATTCATCCTCCCCATTACAAGGAGTCTACTGAAAGGCTGGCGGTAGAAAATGCCATTGAGCCAAGTAAAGTAGTAATACCACTTCAACAGCATATTGGTGCACCATGTGAACCTATTGTACAAGTTGGAGATAAGGTTCAAGTTGGGCAAAAGATTGGTGAAGCAAAAGCTTTTGTTTCTGCACCCGTTCATAGTAGTGTTTCAGGCGAAGTAAAGCAAATTGCTAGACTCAACACTGCTGGAGGGGATGTTCAGTGTATTGTAATAGAATCTGACGGATTAAATACAGTGCATGAGAGTGTCGGATCAAAAGGTAGTATTGAAAATCTTACTGGTAAGGAAATACTCGATATTATTAAGGATGCTGGGATTGTTGGTATGGGTGGAGCTACATTTCCTACCCATGTAAAATTATCTCCTCCACCAGAAAAAGAGATTGATACGATTATATTAAACGGTGCAGAATGTGAGCCGTTTTTAACTGCTGATCACAGACTGATGCTTGAACATCCTGAAAAAGTAGTATATGGATTGAAAGCAATGATGAAGGTAGTTAATGTGCAAAAGGGATATATCGGAATAGAAAGCAATAAGCCTGATGCCATAGAAACGATGATACAGGCTGTGAAAAACGAAGTTGGTATAGAGGTTGTTGGACTTGCTACAAAGTATCCACAGGGAGCAGAAAAGCAACTTATATATGCATGTACAGGGCGGGAGGTACCCTCTGGTGGACTTCCAATGGAAGCAAAGGTAATTGTAAACAATGTTGGTACAGCCGCTGCAGTTGCAGATGCTATACAAACTGGAATGCCCTTAATTCAAAGAGTTACAACCATAACAGGTAAGGGAATAAAAGAGCCGAAGAACCTAATGGTCAAGGTAGGGACGTCCGTTAAGGAAATAATTGAACACTGTGGTGGATATAACGGAAATCCAGGAAAAATTATTCTTGGAGGACCTATGATGGGGCTTGCTCAATATACAGATGAATTGCCAGCTACTAAGGGAACATCTGGTATTTTGATTTTATCACAAGAGGAAGCAAGGCTACCAGAACCGGATCCATGTATTCGATGTGGAAAATGTATTGAAGTTTGTCCAATAAATTTACAGCCCTTATTTATTAGTGCATATTCATTACAAAACATGCATGAAACTGCTGAAAAATATAATGCCCTTGACTGTATTGAGTGTGGCTCATGTTCATTTATTTGTCCTTCAAAAAGACCTTTGCTACAGTCAATCAGAGTATCTAAGCGGGAAATCGTCGCTAAGAAAAGAAAGACTAAGTAAATGGGAGGGAATAAAATGGAGAATAGACTTATAGTTTCAATGTCTCCCCATATTAGGGCAGATGAATCAATAAGTAAAATAATGAGAGATGTTGTAATAGCTCTGTTACCTGCAACCTTAGCCGGAATATATTATTTTCGTATGGGTGCAGTAAAAGTTATCATTGCTGCAGTGTTAGCAGCAGTTATTACAGAAGCAGTAATTCAAAAAATACGAAAACAACCAGTTACGATTAATGACTGGAGTGCAGTAGTTACGGGATTATTATTAGCTTTTAATGTTCCAGCTTCAGCTCCTTGGTGGTTACCAATTATTGGATCAATATTTGCTATAGGAATT
>JUEG02000489.1_pt1 | contig 10572 bp, 10 predicted proteins | sample 432341 | NCBI WGS metagenome assembly JUEG02 (sample SAMN02953476, study PRJNA257561) | rock porewater metagenome | biome: terrestrial; feature: Opalinus Clay rock; material: porewater; isolation source: Opalinus Clay rock BIC-A1 borehole | place: Switzerland: Mt Terri URL, St-Ursanne ...
TAAGTAAGAATAGCAGGTGCCACCCCAAAAGAAACCAAGTCACTTAGAGAATCAAGTTCTTTACCAAAATCAGAGCTCACAGAAAGTCTGCGGGCTACCTTTCCGTCCAAACTATCCATAAGAACAGAAAGCACAATCATAGCTGCTGCTAAAGTGTACTGCCCTTCAATAACCCAGATCAGTGCCAGGAAACCAAACAGCAAATTTGCCAAGGTGAAGATACTTGGGATCATGCGTGCAGTAATAGGATTTTTCCTCATTCCACGCTCACCTTCCCAACTATAGTTAGTCCTCCTCGCACCTTATCTCCTTGCTTAACCATTATTTCAACATTAGTCGGCACAAAAATTTCTGTACATGATCCAAACTTAATCAAGCCAAATCTTTCCCCTTTGGTCATGACGTCTCCTTTATCAACCCAGCACACTATGCGACGAGCAATAAATCCTGTCACTTGTGTCACTAAAATTTTTAAGTGACTATTTTCAATTCCCACAAAGTTTTTTTCATTCAGCTCCGAAGCATGGCTTTTAAAAGCGGGAATCATTTTACCCGGGCGATAGGCACGAAAAACAACTTCTCCAGCCATTGGACTGCGATTAACATGGACATTAAAAACGCTTAAGAAGATTCGAACACGGATGCTTTCTCCATTAAAGAATTGGTCCTCATAGACCCTTTCTACATCCATAACTACCCCGTCTGCAGGGGAAACTAACGTTAATTCGTCAATAGGCACTTGTCTTTCCGGATTTCGGAAAAAAAATAAAACAAATAAAAACAGAATTCCTGGTAAAATAATAAGCCACGGCCAAACCCAATAGGCTAAAGCCGTTAGCCCTGCTAATATCACAAGATACAACCAACCATCGCGGGAAATGGGATATTGTTTCACCTAAAAATTGACCTCCTCCTCTTGATTTACTCTAGTTTATCATTTTTAGGACGATTATAAAAGCTCTTCACTTAAATCCCTGGTATATTCCTCGATTTTTCGAAATACGAGTGCATTCTCTCCTCGAATATGGGTCCTTATTGGCAATGAACCTAAAAAGAATCTTCCGTAATATTTTTCAATGACCCGATCATCCAATAAGATGACGACCCCTCGATCCCCTTTAGACCGAATCAGACGCCCAAATCCTTGTTTAAAGCGAATAACCGCTTCAGGCAAGAGGAGTTCATGGAAAGGATCTCGTCCCTGAGATTTTAGATACTCTGAGCGGGCCTCAATTAATGGCAACGAAGGAGGCCAAAATGGAAGCTTAACCAAAATGACACAAGATAATGTATCGCCGGGAATATCAATCCCCTCCCAAAAGCTGTTAGCCCCCAAAAGAACACTCTTAGGATTCCTCTTAAAAGCTTCAAGCAACGTGCTGCGCTCACCTTGTATTCCTTGAGCCAAGGATTCGATTCCATCCTTAGCCAGTAAAGGACTCAAATACTCATACGTTTGCCGGAGCATACTGTGGGCAGTGAATAGAACCATCGTCCGACCATTCATTCGCCCTGCAACTTCAGCAATAAACTCAGCAAGTTCTATAGCCTTTTCCCCATCAGTATTTTGAAAGTTCATGCCTTTTTTAACTACGATAAATTGCATCTGTCGCTCATAGTCAAAGGGGGAATCAACCTGTGCAGTTAAAGTAGACTTTGGTAATCCAATATCTTGAAGAAAATGTTCAAATGAATTTGAGACGCTTAAGGTAGCTGACGTCAAAATGACGGAATCGAGACGTGAAAATATCTTTTCTCTTAGAATTTCACTAACTTCAATTGGGGAAGTCTTTAAATAAAGTCTTGAAGATTGTTCAAGCCAGGTTACATGTTTGGGATTATTTACATTTATCGCCAGTATAAGAGTGTCTACAAATGATTGTAAGTCTCTCTGATGACCATTTAAGGTATATTTTAATTCCTCAATCTCATCTGCGTCATCTCCACTTAAGACGCTTGACAAACTTTCGAGGACGGTAAGCAGGCTTTTGAGTCTTCCCACTAAGTTTTCGATCTGAATGTTAAGTCCTGCCCACCAAGGTTTAACTGTATGTTGGGCAACAAATCGGAACGTTCGCTCCATTCCTAGAATCATCGACAACAACTCGAATAATTCCTTCATCTGTTCTAAGACACTTGCACAAGTTTCAGGAATTTCCTCCAACCGTTTAGTAAATATCTCCCAAGGCACAGATGGCACTCTGCTTGCAAGTGACTGCAGACGTTGTTTGACTGTCCCATAAAAATTTATTCCGGTTGGCCGATATATATTATCAATAATTCGCGTGACATTTTCTACACTTAGTTCCGAACCGAGGTGTTGCAGTGCCGTTTGATAGATCTGATGGGCCTCATCAATCACTAATTGATGATATTCAGGTAAGACATTATAATCTGTTTTTAGATCCGAGAAAAGGAGCGAATGATTCACAATCAGAACATCAGACTCTTCAGCCTTTTTTTTAGCTCTAAGCAAGAAGCAAACTCCAGCTTTCGAGCACCTTCCCGGAATACAGGTTTCATTATCCGCACTTATATTTGGCCAAAGTTCCATGAGTCCAGGAACTTTCGAAAGTTCTTGGATGTCCCCCGTTAAGGTTTCTCTTAACCAAACTAGGATACTTAATACTGCAAGTTTTTGTTGGTTGCCTAATATTTCTCGATTAACTAAGCACCCTTGCCATTTTTTGAGGCAACAATAATTACTTTTTCCCTTTAGTACAGAGGTTCTAAACGAAAACGGCAACACCGCTTCTAAAATAGGAATATCCTTTTTCTGAAGTTGTTCCTGAAGTGGAATTGTATGGGTCGCAACAACGACTTTTTGACCGGTTTTTTTAGCTGACCATAGGCTTGGAATCAAATAAGCAAATGATTTTCCTGTCCCTGTGCCAGCTTCAACAACCACGTGCTGAGAAGAAGAAAGCCCTATAGCTATTAATCTTGCCATCTTCACTTGACCCGGTCTGCTTTCATAACTTGGTAAATTTTGTTCGAGGTTCCCTCCTGGAGAAAAATTATCTACAACCCAGTCTATAGATTCCGGAATACTTGTCGCTATCTTTTCGGTGGCAAACAGGCCCTCGTCTGTAAAAGGGGTAAGAACTAGATCCGTACGGATTGGGCGGTCAGGAAAGGAAATAATAATTTCTTTATGCAATTGTTCAATAAAATCTTTACCTACCCATTCCGCCATAAAGCCTTTGGCATGATCAAAAAAACTCAAATCGAACTTCAAGCCTTTTTTCCAGCATGCTTCAAAAAGTTTCCAAGTTAACCAGGCCTTTTCTTCCGACGGATGCAGTGTCTCATCTTTTAATGGTAAAGAAAGCTTATCAGCCAAGTATGACAGTTGGTAATGATGCATAGTTGGGAAAAAAACCTTGCTTAAGTCTAACGTATCCCATAAAGGTTGCTGAAAACGAACGTTTAACTTCCTTTCAAGAATAGAGAGGCACCCAGATATTTCATGACCAACTAAAACTGCATCGCCAAGAAAATTCATGATTTCTTGGCGATCACTAGGTAATGGCAACGCATTACCTAGTTTCTCTATTTGAAGATCCGTATGCCATTTACCGGTTACTCCTTGGTCTGGTTGTAAAAGATAACGACATGATTCGTGAATCTGTCCGTTACGAACCCGAAGTGCAGCAAATTCAATGAATTTATCACTTTCAAACTCCGAGTCCAATGTCTCCACATCAAAAAACACGATATCCTTATTCACAAATCTTGACCCCTCTCTTAATGATATTGTACACTATTTTCAACATTCGGACCAACAAAGCAGGATTTTTCAAAATCTATAGCGAATACTCTTTATGAATTTGAAATTCGACTATCTTTGATTAGGAAGAGGGATTCCCCATTGTTGAAAAAAAAGATATCGATGTTCGGACTCAGTCTCGCGATTTTATTCTCCTGTCTTTTCCTTAACGGATGTTCTCCCAAACCCTTTTTAACACAAGACGGAACATATGTAATCTTGACTGTTTCCCCTTCAGGAATGACCCAATCAGAGCTGGTAGAATTACCTTGGAACACGAATATGGCGGTACTGCAAAAATTCCTCTTAGAGGCATCATTTGTCCTGAGCGATTTACACACTCCCAGTTCATTGGAAACATCTACAGAGACCCCAGTCAAAGCAACGAGGATACAAGCTAATTTCCCTCAGCCAAAGCGCATGAAATTTGTAGTAGACAACAAAGTACTTACAATAGATGTACAGTCTATACAAATAGAGGTAGAAGGGGCAAATGTGGGGCAAGTTATCCTCAATCAGACAATTATATTACAGGGGATTGAAAATCCCAACCTTCATCCAGCTTTTCAGGAGTTAACAGATGCGTTGCATAAAGTGGAATAGAAAGTTGCATTAATGCAACTTTTCTTTTTGTACTGTAACACTGAAATTGAATAACACTAAACCTGGCGCTAATGCACAAAAAGCTTGGCGACTACCCCAAGCTTTCTTTTTAAGGAGTCTATTACAACTTTAAAAAGCAGTTCAGCTTGAAAGCCCATAATTGGATAAAGACAGCTTAACTAGAGACACTATGTTGCATTAGAAACCTATAACTCAGGACTAAAATCTTAACTCTTGTTTTGCTTGACTATCATAGCTAAATTTAAAAATTTTGCAATGTGCGATAGGGGAAAAAAATTTATGATTTTTTTGCTGGATAATCATGATTCCTTTACTTATAACCTTTACCAATACTTCGGCGAACTTGGTGAGGATGTCGTAGTCAAACGTCGAGATGCGTGCACTCTTAAAGATATCGAAGAGTTGCATCCCGACCTGATTGTGATATCACCTGGTCCTTGTACACCCGATGAAGCTCCCCTATCCATATCTGTTATAGAACACTTTAAAGGTCAAATTCCAATTTTAGGGGTATGTCTCGGACATCAAGCTATAGGACAATTTTTTGGAGGAAAGGTTATCCGTGCCAAGCAACCAATTCATGGGAAAACAATGCCCATTCGACATGATCAACACGGAGTCTTCCAAGAACTTGTTAATCCTTTGGAAGTAACACGTTATCATTCTTTGATAATCGAGCGTTCTACCCTTCCTGAAGAACTTATAATTACCGCAGAAACAGCTGATGGTGAAATAATGGGTATTCGCCATACTGAACTGCCGATAGAAGGCATTCAATTTCATCCTGAAGCGATCTTAACTCAGTCTGGTCATCAATTATTAAAAAACGCCCTTCAAAATGCCAAGTTATGGCAGTACAATAATTCCCCCTCACAATGGGTGGTTCAGCCACTCTCTTTGTCAATTCCCCCTTATCTCTTATTCCAAGCATTTAAAGAAGAGCCCTCCCCTTTTTTCCTGGATAGCGGAAATGATTACAAAGAACTCGGCCAGTATTCATATATGGGGTCATCCCCTTTTTTAGAAGCCACAGCCTATCCAGATCAACTCGAGCTAATTTGGCCCTACCTTTCAAAGCAAGACTTAACCCCTCTTCAACGATCTGAATGTCTAAACTTTCTTGATGATATAAATCGTAAATACCGTGTGCCTAATTCTCCTTTTCCCTTTTCCGGTGGGGCCGTTGGATTTTTAAGTTATGACCTAAAAAATGAAATTGAACATCTTGTAAAGTATGCTAAAGATGACATGAACTTACCGCTGTGGCGTTTTGCCTGGTATGATGGAATTGTTATTTATGATCATGATCAGTGTAAATATTGGATTGCAGCCTGTGGTATTGAAGAAGACGGAAGATGTCGTGCTGAATTAGCTCTTACTCGAATCCAACGCTTGGAACAAAAATTAAATACATTTGCCAGAGAACAAGCCCAGCAAAAAACATTTGACTCATTAGAAACTCAAACCCATTCTAAAATCGAACCAAGTGTCACCAGAGAACAATATTTAGCAGATTTACAGCGTGTAATTAACTATATCTACGCAGGTGATATTTACCAGGCCAATCTCACCCAACGCTTCTACATGAATTGGGAAGGAGATGCCTGGAATCTCTACTCACAACTTCATCAACAAAATCCTGCTCCCTTTGCTGCCTTTCTGCCTTACTCAGATTTTCAAGTTCTTTGCAGCTCTCCTGAACGGTTTATACGAATTAAACCGGAAGGACAAATAGAGACTCGTCCGATTAAAGGTACCCGTCCGCGTGAAGACTCACATTCGGCTGATCAACAACAAGCTGTTGAGCTTCAAAACAGTCCCAAAGATCGTGCGGAATTAACTATGATTATTGATTTAGAGCGCAACGATATCGGGCGTATTTGCAAGTTTGGAACGGTTAAAGTTCCTAATTTGATTAGGCTGGAAAAATATCCAACAGTCTGGCATCTTGTCTCGACTATTACCGGACAATTGTTGCCAGAGTTAAAACCAAGTGAGATTTTAAAGGCAGTTTTCCCCGGGGGGTCAATCACCGGTGCTCCAAAAATCAGAGCTATGGAGATTATCGAAGAGTTAGAGCCGCATACTCGCGGGCTTTATACTGGAAGCATAGGTTATATGGGCTTTGATGGTGCCTGGGACTTTAATATTGTTATACGCACCATCTTATTAAAAGATGGAAAGGCCTTTATCCATGCTGGAGGAGGGATTGTCGCAGACTCCAGACCCGAGGCTGAATACACTGAGACTCTCGATAAAGCTAAAGCACTTTTTAGGGTCTTGAAAGGAAGTTTACATGATTCCCGATGAGACGATTTTAACTAATGACCGTTTGGTTTTATTTGGATTTGGACTTTTCGAAACTCTTCTTATCACAGATCGCGGGCCATTATTTGCTGATCTGCATTGGCAACGTATGAACAAGGGAGCTCAGATACTCGGCCTCAGGTTGCCAGATAAACGAGAATGGTTACGACTTATCCAAGGGTTCATCCAACAAACTTTGGAAACCTTCCCATATGCCCTGAGGATCACTCTAAGCGGCGGATCACCCTTGACCCGTCATCCTGCCCAACTTCTATTTCACAAACGTTCAATACCATACACACACGAACAGTATACCTCTGGGATACAGCTTAACTTGTTGCCATACCCTAGGAATGAACAATCTCCTTTGTGCTCTATTAAATCAACAAATTATCTGGAAAATATTTTGGCAAAAGAAGAGGCTTGTCGCCAGGGGTGTGAGGAAGGTTTATGGCTTAATACCCAAGGATTTCTTGCTGAAGGGACAATGAGCAATCTCTTTTTTCTGAAAGATGGAACTCTCTTTACTCCTTCACTTTCTAGTGGGTGTTTACCTGGAACTCGCCGTCAAGTTATTCTCAATTTAGCTCGCTCTCAACAAATCTCTGTACAAGAAGGCTTATACGCCTTATCTGACCTCTTATCGTCTGATGAAATCTTTATGACAAACTCCTTAATGGGTATAATGCCAGTTCGTAAAGTTAACGCCTCTTCCTTTCCGGTGTCTCCACTAGGCTCCCTAGATTCAGGAATGAGATGCCTTGAAACTGCGTACAAGAATTTTGTTAAGATATCTGGCTATTTTTTTGATACATAATTCTAAATACAAGAGAGGTGCCCAGTTATAATTTTACCCTGGCACCTCTCTTATATTTTTGTTAAATCTTTATCAGTATTTTTCTTCGAGAACCTCAAACATTTGTGGCGATGCTTGTTTAAATGCCTTATTTTCTCCAACAGTATCTGCCCAATTTTCATAAGCAGAACGATTTTCCCACTTCGAAAAAAGCATTATATCTCTTGTGTTTTCCTGTTTATTGACGGATGCAAATTTAAATCCCTCTATATCTTCAAGGGATTGTATCCCGGTTCGAACTTCGCCTAAAATTCGATCTGAGTCCGGACCGTTGAACGTATGAATAACTGTCAGCATAATATACCCCCCATTATCCTTTATATAGTTAGCTTTTTCAGTTTGTCCTAAACTTACTTAACACATACGTCAAATCTCGTGAACTTTCAATCAACACTTAGCATAATTTAAGATAGGGCATAAATGGTCGACGCAGTTAAAAATGCCCATCGTTTTATCATTCATTTCATGCTATACTAAACCTGATATGTCAGGAATCTCTGGAATTATCAGAGGGGGATTAAGATGAAGCTGAGTTACATACGAACCGATTTTCCTAACGGCCGTACCCACATATTAATGCGTGATTCTGAATCTACGAATCCTGAACTGGTACATTTTTTACTGGTTTTGAGCAACAATGGAACACTTTGGGTAGATGTTTTTTGGCCTTATGATGAGGAGTCTGAAGGCTTTACCCGTAGAATCTCTGAACAACAGTTCTGGCAGTTCTTCCGCGAATGGAGATTACAAGGAATGATTTTAGGAGACAATAGTAAAGTAGCCAATATGTTGGCACGGAAACGTTTATCAAAGAAACAACGCGAAAAGGATGCTCTGTCAAATTAATGAGTTAAGTATAAAAAGCGGCAATTTGCCGCTTTTTTATTATATATCAAATATTATTGTAAAGTCCTTCCCTCAGATTTTGTAATTGTTTCAGATGATCATGTTCATCTGAGAATATTGGATTAAGCACCTCTTTCTCCGCACTGTTTAGGTACTGTTCAGAATACTGAACAGCTCTAGCCAATCCTTTATCTTCACCATCATAGAGACGTTCCAACATTTCTGTTGGCGCTGCCTCCCTTAAATTAGTCAGACGGGTTTTCCAGTCTGCCACAATACCCACCAATCCTGCACCTTCCTTAACCTGCCCCCCATTGGTTTGGATGTAATATGCGATACGGCTTGCATGCTCTTTATGATCTGTAAGAATAGCAGTAAGATGGTTACGCAACGGACTGTCAGTCAGTGTGTCAATATATGCTTGATATTGTCTGATCGCCATATGTTCGCCCTTAAGGATCTTATTCAGCGCTTCAAATGATGTCTTCATAGAGAACCTCCTGCATCCTTATTTTCCTTATTTCGATAGTTTGCGGAAGCGTTCTATGAATTATGTATGGTTAATTACGATCCAGATGAGGTTTTGGCATTTTCCAAGCGATAAATAAACGCTAGTAACTCTGCGACTGCACGATAAAGTTGAGGCGGTATTTCCTTAGTCAGCTCCACTTGCATTAAGGCTTCAACAAGTACCGCATTCTTTTGAATAGGGATTCCCTCTGTTTCAGCGGCTTCAATAATTTTCCGAGCCACTTCTCCAACCCCTTTAGCCACTAGCCGAGGTGCCCCAGCTTGATCATATATTAAGGCTGTTGCCTTCTCTTCCTTCTTAATCTGCTTCTTGTCATTGTTTTCACTCTTATCTTTCACCTCGAAATATCAACTCCAGTACGGCGAGATCCTTGAAGGAAATGTTTAAATTCAAGATTTTGATCAAGTTCTCCCAGTTCAACTCTCTCTAGGTGAAATCCCAGCTTTGCAAACCTTTCCCTTGTTTCAGGAACAACTGCTTCAAGGAGATCTGGCAAGAATTGTAAACCGTTACTTAAAACACGGCATGTGAATGAATTCTCATTAAAAAAAGCATCAATCCCTATCTCTCCGAGCTCCTGAGTTTCAACTAAGACAGCAATTCTACAGTGTTGTTCATCCATTTTTAGTCCCTTTCGCGCACTTTCAATGGCTATCTGGACAGGAACAAACTGCTCTTTATTTAAGAGTGGAATATGGAGCATCATATAAGCACTGTCCATAGTTCCAGTTTTAAACCACAGTTGTTGACCGGTTATCTTCTGAAGTAATTGTAGCAGAGGACTATCAGAATCAGACATGTCCTCACTTGTTGGACTTTGGATTATTTTAAGGAGCATTCCTTTGAAGGTCTCCTGTAGCCTTTGTTTCTCGATTCCCCTGGCAGGATAATCTAATTTCATCATTTGCTGTATCCGTTGTTCATAATTAAGACCAAGTTTTTTCAAACTTGACAATAGTTCTTCCATTCCATTATCTTCTGAAAAACTGTTCCATTGGGGGATTGCTCTTTTTAAGTTGGTTAATAATTCATCAGTTATTGAAGTCCCTTGCATACTCCCAAACAACGAACGAAATAACCCCATATCTGATGTCTGAAATGATTTTATCAGAGCAATAATTTCTTGGTTATTGGGAAGTCCCCTCTCTATGATCTGTTGTAATTGTTGAGGGGCTGAAGAAATATCTTTCGATTTCCCAAGGATGGGCTCACGTATCAGCAGTAAGCCGCCCTCATTTAAATTTCCTACTTTAACCCAAAACTTCTCTCCCGCCTGAGTAGAAGTTTCTAAAAGAGCGTGCATATTTTGTCCTTTTACTCGAACAGTCCCTTCCCCGTTATTGAGTTTTTGCACGACTTCCACCAATAGACGCTCTCCAAGCTGAAATTTATTAAGAAGGGATGCACTAATGGAACTAGGTGCTGATGATATGTTGCTTACTTCCATACTTATACACCTCTCGTATGCTGAACAGCTTATATAGCCATAAGTTACTAATATTTTCAGCCTGGCAAGACATCCGTCTTAAGCTGCAAAATTCACGATTTTCTTTTACCCTTTGCGTTAAGATTTTCAATCTTAACGGTTTCCAGTGATTTTTTAAACTGTTTCAATTCCTTCAGTGTAGAACTGTCCAA
>JUEG02000509.1_pt1 | contig 10548 bp, 13 predicted proteins | sample 432341 | NCBI WGS metagenome assembly JUEG02 (sample SAMN02953476, study PRJNA257561) | rock porewater metagenome | biome: terrestrial; feature: Opalinus Clay rock; material: porewater; isolation source: Opalinus Clay rock BIC-A1 borehole | place: Switzerland: Mt Terri URL, St-Ursanne ...
GGGAATTCATGGTTTCCAGGGCTGGAATAGGCTATCTCATAGTTTACGGTAGTCAGGTATTTAAGCTAGATTTAGTTATGACAAGTGTATTCATTTTAGGAGTCCTTGCAGCTTTGATGTATCAAGGTGTGGCTTTCTTAGAAAAAAAATTATTGAAGTGGAGATAAGTAGGAATAACCATATCATGGGGGACAATGAATCATTCATTGCCCCATTATATTTTAATCAAAGACCCATAAAGAACTTAGACATTTTTAATTGAAAATTTAAACTTACCTTTCGCTATATATCCTGCTTGTTCATGCTTATGGGCATGTTCAGGTGCTACAGCACCATTTTCAAAATGGTTTTCAACTACCATAAGTCCTCCATCATGTGCCAAAATCCTGCTTTTTGTTCTATTTGCTAAGTGAAATGTTTTTGCTTTATTATTTTTTACAAACATCTTACTTCCCCATTTTTAATTATTATTTTAAAATGATTGTAAAATTCTACAACTGTTATTTTTTAATCTTCTAATTCAACATATATTCTTTTATTAATCTTCCCTTTACTTTTATAATCTACAACGTTGATCTTTCCAACCTCACTGGTATTATTCACATGGGTTCCTCCATCTGCTTGAAGGTCTAGCCCTTCAATTTCAATAGTTCTGATCTCCTTAATTCCTTCTGGTAAAAGATTTACTTTTGTTCTTATTAGATCTGGAATTTGGAATGCCTCTTCTCTTTTAAGGATGCTTACTTTTATATTTCTTTTATTTTCTACTTCCTTATTGACCATTTCTTCTATCTCTTTAATTAGATCCTTATCTAAATTTCCAAATTCAAAATCCATTCTTCCTTGAAGGAGTTCCATATTTCCTCCCGTTACCTGTGCTTTATAATCTCTCCAAACTACCCCACATAAAATATGCATTGCAGTATGGGTTCTCATAAGTTTGTATCTATGCCCCCAATCAATCTTACCTTTACAGCTTTCATTTACTTTAGGCAATGCTCCCTCAATGTAATGATAGATTTTTTCCCCTTTTTTCTTTACTTTATCAATTAGAAATGTTTCTACTTCTCCAATAAGGATACCTTTGTCACAGGGTTGCCCTCCTCCTCCTGGATAAAATGCTGTTCTATCCAGAACTACTGCATTTTCAACCTCATCAATGTCAATAATCGTGCAATCGAACTCCTTCACATAACTATCACTTTGGAATATTAATTCACACATCGTAATTCCCCCTCTATATTATTTAAACTTTTGAAATTCTTCTTCAGTAAATCCAAAATATTCTTTTCTAATATTGTCTAAGTAACGCTCATATGCTTCTCTTTGATCTTTTTCTAATTTTTCAGAATACATATTGACCATTAAATCATGGGCAATATAATCCTCACTCATTTCCAAAAAGCCTGTATCCTTTGTCCATGTCACTTGGCTTTCTTCTCCCCTTGAAATGACCCCAGACACAACATGAATACCATCAATTATAATTGTCATATATCGTTCACTTTTTTCGGATAAGTACCTTTCTATTCTTCTGTGAGTAACTATTTCTTTATAGGGATTGTTTTTCCCAAAGTATATACCCCTTAACAGGACCTCTCTGTTTATTGCATTATTTAACGCTTTAGAAATATCATTAATTTCCTCTTCCCATATTGAAACTGCTATTCTTTTTTTGGCTTCACAAATTAAAGCGTTAATAAAATCCATAATATTATTTTTTCCTTTAATCACAATCAACTCATTATCATTTTCTTGTTTTGAATAAACTTTCTTTGTATACACATCAACATGATTCAATATATCATCAAAATTGTTTTTCAGTTTACTTATTAACAATTTGGGTTCTAGTGGATAATATAGCGTAGTATTCTCTTCAATTTGTTCAAATACGATCTGCTTTTTTTTTAAGGTAACTAACACCTCATAGATTCTTGATCTTGGGATACCAGAATTTTTACTTAAAACATAGCCATTCACAGGATATTGCTCTAGAAGCTTTAAATATGCCTTCACTTCATATTCACTTAATCCCAATTTTTTCATATCCTCAATAATTAATAGCTCGTTACTCATGTGATTTCACCTCTGATTATCTAATTAAAATCCTAATTCTTCATTAACTAAAAACACATTTATATCACCTTGCATAGGCTTATGATCAAGGATAACAGTTATATTACACATCCTATCCTTAGAACGACAATCATTACATTCCCTAGTATATCTACAAGGCGTATCCAAATTTAATCTTTCCGCATTTTTAGGACAAGCTTCTTTCTTTATCCTATCTATTGCTTTGTTGACATCTTTAGAAATTTTATTTATACCCACAACAATATATACCCTATCATGTCCATAAACCATTGACGCAACTCTATTCCCCAATCCATCGATATTTACTAATTTACCATCTTCTGTTACTGCATTAGAACTCGATAAATATACAGGAGCATTGCTAGCTTTAAATCTTTCTTCATCCCTTTTTTCATGTTCTACAAGCCAATGCCAATAAACTTTATTTTCTCTTTTCATCAAATCCTTATGAATTTCCATATCATAGATTGTTTTGGAACCACCTATTCCAACTGCTTCATCTAAATTTATTACATTTAATAGCGCTTTTTTTGCTGCTATAGCATTTTCAAAATACTCTACGTTAAAACCATTTCTTTTTAAATTTTCCATTACATTCAATATTCTACTATCCATTTTATTGCCTCCCAAAATTTAAATTTAAAAAACAAATCCATTTTTCATCAAGAGCATTAGAAAACTCACTAATATTGACCCTAATACAGGTATTATTATGCCACCCTTATACCAGGTATAGACAAAAGCAAATCCTATTCCTAACAATGAAGCTTGAGGCATCTCCGGTATAGCATCAAATACCCCTGGAACAATCAATGCACCTAAAGCTGTGTAGGGTATAAATTTCAAAAATTTTTCCAGTCTTTTGGGTAATTTTTTTCCAGACACCATGATAAAAGGAAGTAATCTTGGTGTATAGGTTACAAACATCATTCCTAAAATTAAAAATATCTGATTATTCATATTCTGCCACTTCCCCCTCTCTAAATAAATATAAACCTAAAAAAGATACGAAAACAATCGATATAACAATACTCCATCCTTGAGGTAAAGCTAAGAAATACTTACATAAAGTATTTATAAGACCCGATAAACCTGCCAATATTGCAGCTTTAGTAGATTTTTTTATCTCAGGTATTAAAATGGCAGCAAACATAGCATACAACGCCACTCCCATACTACCCTTAACAATTTCTGGTAATATACCTCCTACTAAATATCCTAATGCTGTTCCACCGACCCATGCAGAATATGCCATAAACTCAAGGGAGATCATGTATTCTTTCGTTAGTGTTCCTTCCTTAAATGATGCTACGGAAAAAATCTCATCTGTTATACCAAATGCAATAAGAGGACTCCATCTCTTCATATCTTTTGTCATCCTTGTTGCAAGGGAAGCTCCCATTAAAAAATGTCTAAAGTTGACCAATAATGTAGTTAAAATGATTTCTCCTATTCCAGCTCCTACAAGTAATAAATTCAAAGCGATAAATTGACTTGCTCCTGCAAATACAAGAACAGAAAATAATATACTATCCATCATTGTAATACCAGTAGTTTTTGATAATATTCCAAAAGTCATTGCTATGGGTACAAAACCAATAACGATTGGTAGACCATCAACAACTCCATCCTTAAAGCTATATTTGATTTTACCGTCTCTTACCATAATTAAGCCTCCTTCTATATTTCTAAATATTTTCAACATATTTAGTAACTACTATGAAAACTACTACCATTAGTAATTATTGTAGTAGTTACTATAATAATTGTCAATAGAACTTCAATATTTGTAGCGTTAAATAGTGGATTTGATTTATTCTCTTCTATCACCTGTGGATTTAAGGAAGTCGATGGTGATAAGGTCAGAATGCTTGAAACCTTTGGAGCTACAAAACTTCAGATATTGAAGAAAGCTATTTTTCCAGCAAGTATTCCTACTATAGTCAATGCATTGAAAATAAATGTAGGTCTTTCTTGGGTAGGGGTTATCGTTTGGGAATTCATGGTTTCCAGGGCTGGAATAGGCTATCTCATAGTTTATGGTAGTCAGATATTTAAGCTAGATTTAGTTATGACAAGTGTATTTATTTTAGGAGTCCTTGCAACTTTGATGTATCAAGGTGTGGCTTTCTTAGAAAAAAATATTGAAGTGGAGATAAAAAACAGGCTGCTTCTTAAATGAAGCAGCCTGATCTTGTGTGCCCACTAATTTTATTAGTAGAAATGTAAAGATCTGCAGTTTGTTTTCTTATTATCTGTTATCTATTTTTTCTGGGTACATATCATGATAGAATAATCTCTTATTAGCCATTTCTTCCCAGCTAGTACCTCTCTGACCATAATTGCAGTATGGATCGATAGATATACCCCCTCTTGGAGTAAACTTACCCCATACTTCAATGTACTTAGGTTCCAATAGTTTTATTAAATCCTTCATAATAATGTTAACACAATCTTCATGGAAGTCTCCATGATTTCTAAAACTTAGAAGATACAATTTTAAAGATTTACTTTCAACTAATACACTGTTTGGTATATAGGATATATAGATAGTTGCAAAGTCAGGTTGCCCTGTTTTTGGACAAAGGCTGGTAAACTCTGGACAATTAAATTTAACAAAATAATCATTTTCAGGGTGCTTATTAATGAAACTCTCTAAAACGGAAGGATCATAATCATAGTTGTATCTTACCCCTTGATTTCCTAGCAGAGTAACCCCTTCCAATTCTTTTTCATTTCTTCCATCCATTAGTTAATTCCTCCATAATAAATTATATTTTATTCCTTAATTGCTTTACTAGTATAACTCCTACAACTCCTGGAATAATTTGTCCTACTACTATACTAGATGCTAAAATACTATAAGGTATATTTAGCAGGTATGACAGCCAAATAGGTACAATAAGACCTGGACCTAGTATGATAGGAATTGCTATAAACCAATCATTGAACTTATATTTTTTTATAAAGTATATAGTTGCAGATGTTATAATTCCCACAATTAAGCCACCTACTATATCTAGTAGCCCTAATCCTCCCATCAAAGTATTGCTTAATAGATTACTTAGTCCCATTGGAAGAATTAAAAAAGGAAATATTGCACTTAATGCATATATTGATGTTGCTATCCTAATTTGGTACTGTCCAAAGGCAAACCCCTGTGTTAAAAACATAGTTGTTATGTATAAAGCCATAACAATGCCGGAAATAGTAATTTTCTTTATTGCAGTAATGTTTACATTAGATGATCCGCTTTCTAATTTCATTATGTTCTCCTCACATTCATATTTTTCAAAAACAAAAAAAGGGCATATACTGCCCTAAACATTTCTATAACATTACTTTATATATATATTTGCCTAAAAGTAAACTAAAAGGGACATATCTGTCCGCTCAATACAAATAGACTTACAAATATATCCCAAAAGATAAGTCCTAGTTTTGTTTAGAGACAGGATGGTTACGAACTGTCTTATATGATTTTACCAATAAAATATATCATATTATTATGGCGTTGTAAACAATAACAATTCTGCAAAGACATGGTGACGGTTCGATTATGAAAGAATCGTCCCTTTTGTCTTTACGAATATATATCTGAAAATTCAATATGTATTCTCTCTACATTCATGTCCATAGTCACTGCAGTTTCTTCTATTGCGACTCCATCGATTTCTAGGATTTTTGCAGGTAATTCAACAATAAATTTACTTCCTTTTCCGATTTCACTTTCTACAGTTATTCTTCCCCCATGAGCTTCTATTAGTGCCTTAGTCAGTGATAGTCCGATGCCACTCCCTTCCCTTTTTCTAGTCAAAGAAGAATCCACTTGCCTGAACCGTTCAAATATTAGTTCTAACTTATCAGCTGGAATACCTATGCCTGTATCTTTTATCAATATAGCAATATTTTCTCCTTTATCATGTATGTCAACGACTATGCATCCATTTGATTCAGTAAATTTAACGGCATTAGAAAGTAGATTTAGTAAGATCCTTTCTATTTTATCTGCATCACAAGCTATAATCTTTTCTTCAACATCTGTATCAAATATTAATTTTATATTTTTACTCTCTATATAGCTTCCCACTGATAAAGTAATATCCTCAATAAGACTGACAATATTATAGTTTCTGATGTCTGTCTTCATATAACCAGTATCTAATCGTGATATATCTAATAAATTATTAATTAGCCTTAGCAGTCTGTAGCTATTTTGCCTTAACAGATAAAAATATTTTTCAACCTTATTGTCAAAGTCAACTGAATTATTTTGATAGTACGTTTGACTCATTAATTGTATGGTACTAAAAATTATGTTTAGAGGTGTTTTTAATTCATGTGATATCGTAGAAAAAAACTCTGTTTTCAATCGGTCATACTCTAAGGTTTCTTTTAAAAGTTTCTCTTTCTCTTCAGTTATCATTACTAGTTCTTCGTTTATCTTTCTAAGCTCTTCAGCTTTAGTCTTAATTTCTTCACTTTTCTGCTGTAGAGCAATATTTTTTAATCGAATTATTTCAGCCTCTTTTGTGATTTGATCTGTCTTGAATTCAATTGTTATGATTTCAAGTTTTTGTTCTAGTGTTTCTGTTGCAACTTGTTTTTCAATAGTATGATACAGCTTATAATGTTCTAAGGCTTTACTGGCATTTTCGTTATTTTCATAAAAAATAGATAAGTATAAATGTATCATTCCTACTTTTTTGTAAGCTGAGATTTTTTCTCCAAGTTTTAAAGCTTCTTGAAGACAATCCAAGCCTATCGTAGGTTTTCTTTCTTTAATATATAGATTTCCTAAGTTTACCAAAACATCGATTTTATAAAAACTATTTTTGTTATCATCTAAAATGTGTACGCTTCTCAGATAGTACTCTAATGCTTCATCATAGTTATTTAATTGTTCTTTTATTTCACCAATTTTATTAGTAACCTCTCCTTCAAAAACTTTATTTCCAATTTCTTGACTAATTTTAAGACTTCTATCGTAGTATTTTAATGCTTTTTCATATTCATGGAGACACATATATGTTTGTCCAATGTTGATGAGAATCCCTGCTATATTATTTTTCACATTCATATTATCACTAATTTCTAAAGCCAATAAATAATAGCTTAACGCATTCTTGAATTTTTCTAATGCTCGATATATTTCACCAATATTATTTAATATTCTGGCTTGATAATCTTTATCTTCTATGTTTTGTGCCAATTTAAAACTTTTTTTATAATTCTCTAAAGCTTCCTCATATCTTGCAAAATAGAATAAAGTAATTCCAAGTAAATTTCGTGTTTTCATTTCTCCTTCGGTATACCCTAGTTTAATAAATATATCTAATGCATCCAATAATTGGATCATAGCCTCCCTATACTTGGACATATTTCTATTTGCAAAAGCAATTATAAAAAGACATTGTCCCATTCCAAGGCTATAATTACATTTTTTAGAAATTTGATATGCATGCTTTGCAAACTTTAATGCTTCTTTAGGATTTTTCATGACTAATTCTTGGGAAAGTGAAATCAAACTGTTAACTTTTTTTTCTGTTTCTAAAAAAGAAGTTGAGTTTTGAAATTTCCTTATTTTAGAATTCATAAAGAGTCCTCCCCATTAACTCAAGATTAGTCTGTAAACTTAGTGTAAGTATAACTACCATATGACCTGAACGGACAAAATATCTCAATTAAATACATATTCTTCACTTGTAGCACTTTTCCCTTTGCCGTATTTTGTAATATTTTGTATTTATAGGCTAAATAAAATGTCAGTTAAACTTATAGACATCTTTTGTTCCTATGATTCTTAGCTTCCAAATCCGAAAATATACTTCTCGCTATTTTGTGGTAAAAATTCATTAACATCATTTACTACTTCAAAATCAATAAATAATTTATGCTTGCTATCAACTGCTGGTTGCATGTTAAAACAAACTTCAAATTCACCATTATTTTTCATAGATTTTGAATCAGGATCAGTTACACAAATTTGTTTTTTTCCTTGCTGCTTAATACCTGCATTACTGCAACGCACCGAGATTGGCTACCCAGCTCACTGGCGATTACTGGAACGGGACTTTCACCCGCTAGTGTAGTCCAGCTTCGCGCTGGACGCATCGCACTGAAAAAGCCCTCAGAATAATCCTGAGGGCTTAGAGCATGACTTGGTAATCTTTTTCATATTGGATGTCTAATATAATCCTACATTTGCCTCTTTTCCATTTAAAAGTGGTGCTATCTCAAAATGATTTAACAAGTCATGAAGAGAGGCCTCTTTCTATTATAAAGTGATTTAGTCTCATATGTTATTTATAATCAACCCAAACAGCTCCGTTATCTGCAGAACGCACACAGTTTTCGATAAATCTTACCCCTTCTACACCGTCACGAACATTTGGATACCATAGGTCTTTCACTGCTTCATCATTTCCATCCATTTTAGTATGCATAGCAATGCAAAATCTACGATATAGATTTGACCAAGCCTCAAATAAGCCTTCAACATGTCCTGCACCTATTCGGTCACTAGATACAGCCTCATCTTCATTATAAAGATACCCCATACCTCTTTCCAGAACCTGTGCTGGCTGACCTTGAATTTCATATTTAAGCTGATTTGGTTGTTCATCCCACCACTCAATACTTGCCTTAGAGCCAATAACTCGAATTTTTTGTTGATGCATTGAGCCAGCATTAACTGCACTTGCCCAAAGAGTTCCCACAACACCATTTTCGAAATTAATTAAAACTGTTGCATTATCTTCAAGGGGTGCTCTACTTTTTACAAAGCTTTGTCGTGTGCAAAGGAGACTTTTAATCTTTAAATCAGGTACCATGGTTTCTGCCAAAAATAGTGCATGAGTTCCTACATCACCTAAAACATAACTGGGTCCAGCTGTAGCTGGATTTACCCGCCACTTTGCTCCTAAATCATTTTTTTCTACTTCTGTACTATGATAACCGTGAGCAAACTGCATATTAATAATACGAATTTCTCCAAGATCTCCTTTTTTTATCATATTTCTAGCCTGATGTATCATTTGAGCGCCAGTATAACCGTAAGTTACACCAACAACCTTATTATGCTTTTCTGCAAGTGCTGCAAGCTCCTCTGCTTGTTCAGTACTAAAGCAAAGTGGTTTTTCACATACAACGTGAAGTCCTGCCAGTAGGGCATCCTTACAAATTTCAAAATGTGTGAAATTAGGTGTTGCTATGGAAACAGCTTCAATACCGTCTTCTCTCTTAGCTTCCAGTTCAAACATTTCTTTATAATCTTTATAGCAGCGCTCCGGTGCTACACCAATGTTTACTCCAAATTCCCTGCATCTTGTTTCATCAATATCAAATGCACCTGCAACAAGCTGAAAAGATCTATCTCTAAGTGCTGATGATCTGTGAATATATCCTATTTGGCTTCCTCTACCACCACCTACCATAGCCCAGCGAATAGGTCTTTTAAAACGTAGTTCTTCGTTAAACATAATCTTTTCTCCTATTTGTTATATGCTTAAATTTTTATTCCTTAGTACTTAAATACTTGTCTAAAATAGTACTTGTTGTATTTGCTACCAGTTTCGTATCTGCTTCCCAATGCTTTCTGCTTACTAGCTCATAGGACCAATATCCGTCATATCCTGTAGTTCTTACTGCTTCAATCCACTCCTGCATATCAATAGAGCCTTCACCTGCATAAACTGCTCTTAAAATTTCTTCATCGCAAACCGTTCCCGGAGCATTTCTAAACCCATCACAAAAGTGAATATTACAAATCATATTCTTATCTAGTACTGCTACTTCGCCAGGTTTAGTTTCATTACCATACCACAAATGCCAAAAATCAATGACCATACCAAGATTGTCTCTGCCTGTGTAGGCTATAAAATCAAGGCTTTGTGAAAGGGAATGAATGGGTGACCAAGCCACTGGCTCTAGTTGAAAAATAATATCACTTTCTTTGCCAATATCAAGAACTTGATTTACACTGCTGGCTGTAAGTCTTTTTACTTCGTTCCAAGATTTTCCTTCATGGGCACAAAGTGGTACCAGTTGAATATGTTTACAACCTACATCTTTAGCAAACCTAGAAAACACCTCTGCCTCATAGCACATTCTTTTTACTGACTCGGCATCTGTTCTCTCAACATGAGCGATATCTACAATACTAACCATCTTTATATCATATTTATCTAGCAACGCCTTTGCATCAGCAGATGTATAGCCAGCCTCTAAAAAATTCATTATTTTTGTACCAACCATTTCTACTGCATCATATCCTGCTTCTTTAGCAATTCTAATATCCGATATTAAATTACTTCTGTATATTGTTTTGGTATGAAGTGATTTTTTCATAGTTTTTTCCTTTCTATAGCATTATACGCCAAGTTTTTCACACATAAATTTACGAGCAATAATAGCATATTCAAGGGGATCAGCTATTGCTGGATCTTGCTC
>JUEG02001092.1_pt1 | contig 10534 bp, 7 predicted proteins | sample 432341 | NCBI WGS metagenome assembly JUEG02 (sample SAMN02953476, study PRJNA257561) | rock porewater metagenome | biome: terrestrial; feature: Opalinus Clay rock; material: porewater; isolation source: Opalinus Clay rock BIC-A1 borehole | place: Switzerland: Mt Terri URL, St-Ursanne ...
GGGCGAACAGGGCTCCACCGCCACGGAGGCCCCGGCGGCGAAGGCCGCGCCGGCTCCGGCGCCCACGAAGGCGCCGGCCGCGGCACCGGCTCCGAAGGCGGCACCGGCTGCGAAGGCCGAGCAGCCCAAGGCTGCCCCGGCGAAGTCCGCTCCTGCCGGCAAGGGTTCACGCGGCGGAGGCGGCGGAGGCGGAGGCGCTCCGGCCAAGGGCAAGGGGAAGGGGAAGAAGGACTCCGGACCGGCCCCGAACCTCTCCCAGGTGTCCCCGGAAGCCGGGCTGTCCACAGCCGCGAAGCTCAAGCCGCACAAGGCCATGGAGGCGATGGGCGGCGTGGGCGGCGCGGTGGACCGCACCGTCGGCGACGAGCACCAGCAGCTCGCCGCCGCGCCCCCGTCGATGGAACGCCCGGCCGGCGCCCCGCAGACTCTCCAGGGCAAGCCGAAGGCGGACGGGCCCGCCCAGTACTCGCAGGATCCGGCACAGAAGTCCGAGGCGCCCAAGGACGAGAAGGCCGAGGTCAAGGGCGCCAAGGAGCCCAAGGGGCAGATCGAGGCGGAGAAGGCGGAGGAGCCCGGCGGCTGGGACACCTTCAAGATGGCCCTCGGCTTCGGTATCGGCAAGGTCCTGAGCTGGGTGGGCTTCGAGGTGGACGCCTCCGAGCTGGCCGCCAAGTTCGCCGGGCTGCCGACGAAGGACGAAGCACTCAAGAAGGCCCAGGCGGGTAACGCGCCGGGCGTGGAGATGCAGGGCGCCGCCGATCAGACGGCCGGCGAGCAGGGCAACGCCGTCGACGCCAAGGGCGAGGAGACCGTCGCGACCGGCCGCGACGACGCCGGCCGCCCGATGGGCGAGGACCAGGTCTATCCCGATGCTCCCAAGGAGCAGATGCAGGCGAAGGTCCCCGGCTCGAAGGGCGGCGGCAAGGGCGGGCGCCCCGGGGGCGGCGCCTCGACGGGAGTGGTGCCTCCCGAGGCGGCCTCCGAAGTGGCGGAGCACGACCGCGGCCCGCAGTTCCAGGCCGCTTTCAGTAAGGGCCAGAAGAGCATGTCCGAGGGGCGGCAGACCAAGGACAGGGACTTCCGCGACTCCCAGCAGAAGCACAAGCAGCAGGTCGACACCGAGGTCGCGAAGAACACCGACAGCCAGGCGGGCGAGCGCGAGAAGGCGATGAGCGACGTCACCGCTCAGCGCGAGGACTGGCGCAAGGAGCAGGACGGGGAGCTCAAGAGTCTCGGTACGAAGAAGACCGAGCGACACGACAAGGTCCGCAAGGACGTCAAGGACAAAGAAGAGAAGACCGACAAGGACACCGAGAAGGAGAAGGAGGACGGCGACAAGAAGATCCAGGACGAGAGCACCAAGGCCGAGAAGGACGCCGAGAAGAAGCGCGACAGCAGCGTCGAGGACTCCGGCAACTGGATCAGCAAGGCCTTCGACTGGATCAAGGAGAAGGTCCTCGAGATCAAGAACGCGATCGTCAGCGTCATCAAGAAGGCGCGCGAGGCGGTCGTCGGCTTCATCAAGAACTTCAAGGAGACGGTCGAGCGCTGGATCAACGAGGCCCGCAAGTTCATCGTCGACACGATCAAGAACCTGATCAACGACCTGATCGAGTTCGCCAAGGCCATGGTGCGGGCCGTCATCGAACTGGCCAACCGAATCCGGCAGTTCATCACGGATCTGATCGCGGCGGCGATCGCCCTCGTCAACAAGCTCGCGAACATGCTGAAGCAGATCATCACCGATCTGCTCAACGCCATCGGCAAGCTCCTGAGCAGCATCCTGGAGATCCTCAAAAAAGCGCTCCAGGACGTGCTGAAGGCCGTCGTGGACGCCATCAAGACCGTCCTGGACTACGCCTCCAAACTGCTTGCCGCGCTCGGCGACTTCATGCTGATCGCCGTCGACTTCCTCTCCGACCCGGGCGGCTGGCTGGGCGGCGCCAAGAACTCCGCGGTGGACGGCGCCAAGAACCACCTGTTCCAAGAGGTCAAGTCGGCCGTCAAGGAATGGTTCCAGTCGAAGATCGAAGAGATCATCGGCATCCCCAAGGCGATCATCGACAAGCTGATCAAGGGTGGCTTCACCCTGGAAAAGATCGTCAAGGAGACGTGGGACGCCATCGTTCCCATGCTCCCCTTCATCATCGGCGAGATCGTCATCACCAAGGTCGTCGCCAAGCTGATCCCCGGCGCGGGCTGGGCGATGGCCGTCATCGACGCCATCAAGGTGGCCATCGGCGCGCTCGGCGAGATCCTGCGCGCGATCGGCGCCGTCATCACCTGGCTGAAGGCGGTCCGCCAGGGCGGCGCGGGCATCCTGTTCGCGAAGGCCGTCGCGGCCGGCATCGTGGCGCTCCTCGAACTCGCCTACGAGGCGCTGCTGAGCGGCATCGGCAAGTACATCGGCAAGGTGGGCAAGCGCCTCAAGGGCGTCGCGGCCAAGCTCGGCAAGGACAAGGGCGGCAAGCCGGGCGGCGACAAGGACGCGGGCGGGGACGGCTCTGACCCCAAGAACAACAACAAGGGCAAGGACAAGGGCGCGGACGACAAGGGCGGCGACAAGAAGGACCAGGACCAGCCCGGCGCGCCGAAGACCACCTCGAAGACCCCGGACACCCCGGGCAGCACCCGCCCGACAACGACCAAGCCGAAGCCGAGCACAAAGCCCGACACCAAGCCGGCCACGAAGCCCGGCTCAAAGCCTGACGGAAAGCCCGGATCGAAGCCGGACACTGACAAGCCCAGCACCAAGAAGGACCAGGACAACACCCCGGGCACGCCCGGCAAGCCGAAGACCACGTCCGACAAGGACAGCGACGGCACCAAACCCAAGGGAACCGACGCGGACGGCAAGCCGAAGACGGACAAGGACGCCGACAAGCCGGCTACCAGCCCGGCCACAAAGCCCAAGCCGAAGCCGGAACCGAAGCCCAAGCCTGCTCCGGAGACGAAACCGAAGCCGAAGGACGATGACACCTCCCCGACCAAGCCCAAGGACCGAGACAAGGACGGTCCAGACAGGCCGAAGGATGGGGACGGGGACAGCAGCAAGCCGAAGCCGGACAGCGACAAGCCCGGCCCGGGAAGGCCCAAATCCGACAAAGAGAAAGACGAGCGGAAGGAGGATGAAGAAGAGAAATCCAAGGAAGATCGACTTCGTAAAATCGTGGCACGCATTCGCCCTCGCCTCGAGAAAAGACTCAGGGAAGGAATTCCATCGGCGTCCCACACGGCACTCCTTGGAGAATTCCGAAGGTGGTACCGACTCACAGGCCTGTTTAAACAGGGCGGAGAGAACTTCAGCGTCCGGGCCACCCTCAACCCCGAAGCAGAAGCTGCTGACGGGGTGGCGGAGAACGGCACTGACAGGGACAAACCACTGAAGTTCCCGAAGACGGATTCACGCTCCCGCTTCGTCGACGGCGTGGAGCCGAAGAGCTTCAAGCACGACTTCATCAACAAGAAGTGGGCGAAAGGCGGAGAGTATCCGCCGTCAGGAGACGGCCGACTCAACATCATCGGGTTCCGTCACCTGCGCCCGACAGACGAGAACGATACGGATCTCAGCGAACCACGCGGCTATTTCCAGTGGGACGCGATGCATCTCCTACCCAGGGAACTCGGCGGGCCGGCCGCCGGAAGCAATTACGTACCGGCCTACAACCACATCAACAAGGGATTTTACAACTCGTTCGAAAATCGAGCGGCCAATACTTTCGGGTCCATCTCCAAAGGGGAAAAACCCGGGTACTACGAGATCGTGCTGTCTCTCCACGAAGGAAGCGCCGACCAGTACCCGGACAAGGTGTACCCCAAGGGGTTCCCGAAGACGCTTCAGGCCAAGTGGGCAACATACGAGCACAAGGGTGAAGGCACAGGTGAGGACCCAAGGGAATGGGAAGCGGAAGATGAAGTCGCATCTCCGGTGATCAGCAACTTCCCGGAACCTCCGACGAGCAGACGACCACTTGTCGATCTCAATAACGAGAAGGACGCGGTCAGCATACGGGCCGCATTCGCCGGGACCAACGATGAGCTTCTGCTGGCCGTATTCAAGCTGCGCCCCTTCAACAGCGTCCAAGAGATGCAGGAGAAACTGAAGGATTATATCGCCAAAAAAACCGGCAAGTCACTGGAGACCAAATATGTGAATCGCATGAAGAACAATCATAACCGCATCTTCAAGTTGGACTGACAGCGAATCACGAAGGGGTACACCAGTGCAACAGCTCAATCAGTTGGAAGCCCGTCATACATCATCGCTGGCGGACCTGCGCTCCAGTGAACACGCGAATTTGCTGGATGAAAGGCTGGGTGATATCGGCCCCCGGTTCGGCGACATCGAACCACTCACCATGTTCCACGAAGAATGGAGCGAACTCCGCCTGGATCCGGAAATGCACAGCGATTCACTCAGGTTCGAAGTCGCGGCGCACTGGGAATCGACCCCACCGCTTCCGCGCTTTTCTGGAGAGTACAGAATTCCCGCCCCTATGGAGATCGTGAGCCAAGGAACCGATCCCTCGGCTTCCATGCTCAACGACGACTTCCACAGAGAGTTCGTGTCCGAATTGCGATACTTCGATAATTCCTATGCTTCAGGCAGAGGATTCATGTCGTATCTGCGCATGGTTCCCAACTCTTCCCCTCTGCAAGTTTGGTTTTCCGCTCTGGTCGGTACAAATTTTCCGCCTTACCCCCCGGGATACGTCAGGCTGGACCTGACGTACAACGAGTATTTGAGTGCGTTGCTGCTGACGAAGGGCCTGTACGGCTGGCAGTACCTGTACGCGGACGTCTCTTTTGGCGACCCTGCTCTTGAGCACCTCACGGAATGCCTGCGCAACGGGCTGGACGCACTTCCCGACATGTTCCCCGGCTGGGACTACACGTCTCTGAGCCAACGCCTGGAGGCCCGGCTGTGACCCGCTACGCAGACATCCCCAAGCCCATCCGCTCCGGCATCGTCATCGTCGACCCCGAGCGCGGCACCCCGCAGCGCATCATCGTGCTGCAGTTCAACCCCGACACCCTCGAGCGCTCGCTCGCGCCGCAGGCCGCCGGGGGGTCCGGTGACGCCGGTGGCGGTGGCAGCGGAGGGGACAGAAACGAGGCGTTGCGGCTCAAGGGGCCGGCCGAGGAGACCTGGAAGTTCACCGCGGAGATCGACGCGACGGATCAGTTCGAGATCGCCGCGCCGCACGGCATCCATCCGCAGCTGGCCACCCTCGAGATGCTCGTGCAGCCCACCACCGCCAAGCTGCGCGAGGCCACCCGGCTCAGCAAGAAGGGCGTCATCGAGATCACCCCGATCGAGATGCCGCTGACCCTGTTCACCTGGGGCAGCAAGCGCGTGATGCCGGTCCGGGTGACCGAACTGTCCATCAACGAGTCGGCGTTCGACGTCAACCTCAACCCGATTCGGGCCTCGCTCAGCATCGGGCTGAAAGTCCTGACCGTCAGCGATCTGCCCGCCGGCCACCGCGGCGCCGAGCTCTACCTCGCGCACCTCGCGCAGAAGGAACGGCTGTCCGGGATCTCGCCCGCCGGGCGGCTCGGATCCCTCGGGCTGACCGGGGCCGACATCGGAATGGGGAGGTAGGCCGCCATGATCGAGCCTTACGAGAGCGCGTTCGACGCGATCCCGGGATCGCATCCGTACCCGCGTACGAGCCGCTACCACGACGCGGAGATCGGCGTGCACCGCACGGCGGACGGCACGGAAGTCCGGTACGCCGAGCGTCGGTTGCTGCCGCCGCTCGGTGAGGCGGCCGACGACGACACCGCCATCCACACCGTCAACAGCGGGGAGCGCCCCGACCACCTCGCCCAGCGCTACTTCGGCGACCCCGCCCAGTGGTGGCGGATCGCCGACGCCAACCCCGTCCTCGACCCGCGCGAGCTGACCGCCGAGCCCGGACAGGAGATCGAGATCCCGCTGCCCGGCGGCTTCGGCGGAACGGGGGGCGGGGTCCGTGGCTGAGGAGCCCATCGGCGGCGGGCCGGTCCACCTCTCCCTGCGGATGGGGCCCAATCTGACCCGCCCGGTGCCCGCCGAGGTCAGTGAGGCGCTGCTGTCCGCGCAGATCACCAGCACCGCGGGTGAGCGCAGCGGCTTCCAGCTCGCGTTCGACCTGACCAAGAAGGGGGCGATCATCCAGCGACTTCTCCCGGAGGGCTACTTCGACCCGAAGACCCGGGTGATCGTCACCGCGTCCGTCAAGGGCACGCCGCTGGTGCTCCTCGACGGCCTGATCGTGCGCCAGGAGGTCGGGGCCAGCAACCAGCCCGGCCAGACCACGCTCACCGTCACCGGCGAGGACCTGACGCTGCTCATGGACCTGGAGGAGCGGGCCGACCGCTACCCCAACCTGGCCCCGTCTGAGCGCGTCCTCCGCATCCTGCAGAAGTACACGGGTTACGGCATCAGCACCGACATCAAGAGCGAGCAGATCCCGCAGCCGCCCCGCGAGCAGTTGCGCGTCGAGTACCAGACCGGCACCGACCTGAGCTACGTCAACGAGCTTGCGCGCGCCAACGGCTTCATCTTCTACCTCGAGCCGGGCCCCACCCCTGGCCGGTCCACCGCCTACTGGGGACCGCAGAAGCGGATCGGGCGCCGGCAGCACGCGCTCAACGTCAACATGGACGTCAACTCCACCGTCGACCAGCTGACGTTCGCGTACGACGGCACCGCCCGCGAGGAGCCGCAGGCCCGGGTGCAGAACCCGCGCACCCGGGTGTCGACCCTGCTGCCCCAGCAGGACATCAGCCCGCTGCGCCCGCAGCTCGGGCAGCGGCCGAGCCCCGCGCTCAAGCGGAAGACGCTGACCGGCACCGCGAAGATGGACAGCGAGACGGCCCGGGCCGCGGCCCTCGCCCGCGCCGCGACCTCCGCCGACGCGATCTCCGGCTCGGGCCGGCTGGACGTGAACCGGCACGGCTACATCCTGAGCCCGCGCGAGCTGGTCGGGGTGCGCGGTGCCGGGGTGACGTACGACGGCGACTACTACGTCACGAGCGTCACCCACAACATCTGGCCCGGCAGATACCAGCAGAACTTCACGATCTCCCGCGAGGGCCTGATCGCCATGAGCGGCACCGTACGTCCGTAATCGCACACCCGTAGCAAACCGAACGCCGCCCGCAAAACAACCGCCGCAGCAACCGCCCGCCGCCCAGACCGACCAGGAGTCAGCCCGCATGGCGCCAGTACCGAACAACCGCTTCCTCGGCAAGTTCCGGGGCCGGGTGGCGGACAACAACGATCCGCTCAGGATCGGCCGGATCACGGCCATCGTCCCGGACGTGCTCGGTGAGGACGCCTCGACGTGGGCCATGCCCTGTTTCCCCTTCACGGGCGAGCGGGCCGGCCAGTACGTGATCCCGACCGTGGGAGCCGGCGTCTGGATCGAGTTCGAGCAGGGCGACGCGAGCTACCCGATCTGGACCGGCTGCTGGTACGGCGAGCAGGGCGAGCTGCCGGCGGACGCCCTGGCCGGTGCCCAGGTGAACGCCCATCCCGTGGTGATCGAGACGCAGGGCCATCACAAGCTCGTGCTGTCCGACGACCCGGAGGGCGGGATTCTGCTCCAGGCGCCGGCGGCGAACGGCAACGGCCCGTACGTCCGGGTCAACAGGTCCGGGGTCCACATCAGCAACGGGCAGGGGGCCTCGATCTCCATCGCCGGTGACCGCGTCGACATCAACGAGGGCCGGCTCGTCGTGCCCACGAAGCGCTAGCGAAGAACGGGGAGAAGTCTTGTCCGGGAATGTGATCCACGACGGCACCCAGATCGGCTGCCCGCACGGGGGCCGGGCGGGCGCCGTCGCACCCGCGTCGGCCGCCTCGTCCGGAGTGCGGATCGACGGGCTGCCGGTGTCCACCGCCACCCATGTCCACACCGTCACCGGCTGCCGGCACACCGTCGACCGGGTGCCCGTGCCCTGCACCAGCATCCGCTGGACGCCGGCCACCGGCGGCGTCCTGGTCGACGGCGCGCCCGTCCTGCTGGACACCACGACCGGGCAGTGCTTCGGCGCCGCGCTGGTCCCACAGGGCGCGCCGGTCGTCTCCGCCGCGCCGCGGGGGGTGTTCTGCGGATGAGGACGAGGACCGTACGCCGCGACATCGCCTTCCCGTTCCGGGTCGACCGCCGCGGGCGCACCGCTCACGCGGCGTACGACGACCATGTGCGCGACCTGATCGAGCAGTTGCTGTTCACCAGCCCCGGCGAGCGCGTGATGCGCCCCGACTTCGGCTGCGGCCTGCTCGACCTGGTCTTCACGCCGAACAGCCCGGAGCTGGCCGCCGCGCTGGAGCTTTCCGTGCAGGCATCGCTGCAGCGCTGGCTGGGTGAGCTGATCGAGGTCGAGGCGCTGGACGTGGTCAGCGAGGAGAACGTGGTCCGGGTGTATCTGAGTTACGTGGTGCGCTCCAGCGGGAGCCGGCGCGACGAAGTGTTCGAGGGGAGGGGCTCCGCATGAGCGGCCCCAGCAGCGATCCGGTCTGCCGTACGGACGGCAGGCGCGGCTCGGTACGGGCGGCACGGCTGAACGGCGTGGACGCCGTCGAGGTGAGTGAGGACGGGCAGACGCTCACCGTCACCTTCCTCGGCAAGGCCCCGCACGGCCTGTGCCCGGAGAACATCCGCATCGACGGCGGCCGGCGTGTCACCGGCATCACGGCGCTGGAGGTGGAGGTCGAGCGCGAGGAGGACCCGGAGCTCGACGACAAGCTGTACGTGACCGTGGACCGGGCGGGCGACACCACGCCCTACCGGCTGTCCGTCGTCGCGACCGACCCGTACGGGCGTCCCGGCACGGAGCCGTTCCCGGGCTTCGACCAGCGGTACCACACGGCCGTTTTCTCCTTCCGGCCCGACTGCCCGTCGCCGTTCGACTGCGGGGAGGTACCGGACGACTGCCCGGACACCTTCCGGGCCGCGCCGGTCATCGACTACACCGCGCGGGACTACGACACCCTGCGCCGGCTGGTCCTGGACCGGCTCGCCCTGACCACCCCGGACTGGGTGGAGCGCAACCCCGCAGACCTGGGCATGACGCTGGTCGAGCTGCTGGCCCACACCGCGGACCAGATCAGCTACCAGCAGGACGCGGTCGCCACCGAGGCGTATCTCGACACGGCCCGGCACCGGGTGTCCGTACGACGCCATGTCCGGCTCATCGACTATCCGATGCACGACGGCTGCAACGCCCGTGCCCTCGTCGCGCTGGAGGTGGCGAAGCCGCTGACCCTGCTCGCCGGCGACTACCGCTTCGCGGCCGTCGACGTGCGCACGCTCGGCCCGCGCGACCGGCCGGGCGTCGGCACCGTCATCGACGACGGCGAGCTGGCCGTGCTCGGCGAGCGCGGCTCGGTCGAGGTGTTCGAGCCGGTCACCGACCAGCCGCTGCGGCTGCTGCCCGCGCACAACACCATCCGCTTCTGGACCTGGGGCGGCGAGCAGTGCGCGCTGCCGAAGGGCGCGACGTCCGCGACCCTGCGGGACGCGTGGGCCGACAACGCCTGCGAGCAGCGGGAGCTGGAGCTGTGCCCCGGTGACCTCCTGGTGTTCGAGGAGGTGCTGGGCGCCCGCTCGGGCACGCCCGGCGACGCCGACCCGTCCCACCGGCACGCTGTACGCCTCACCTCCGTCACCCCGGCCGTCGACCGGTTGTGCGACCAGCCGCTGCTGGAGGTGACCTGGGCGGCCGAGGACGCCCTCGCCTTCCCGCTGTGCCTGTCCACGCTCGGCGGCAGCGACTGCGAGCCGGTCCCGGATGTCAGCGTGGCGCGCGGCAATGTGGCGCTCGTCGACCACGGCCGCTCGTCGGCCTTCTGCGGCGGGTTGCCCGAGCGGGTCACCGTGCCGCCGGTGCCCGCCGTGCTCGAACCATGCGGGCCGCCGGACTTCGGCTGCCCGGACCGGACGGGCGGCAACGAGCCCGCGCGGGTCCTGCACGCCAGGCTCGACCAGACACGCTGCGGCCGACTGCTGACGACCACCCAGGTGCGCGAGCTGTTCGAGGTCATCGGCGAGGAGGCGACCCAGCGGGCCGGGCTGCGTCTCGAACGCGCGGGCCAGCGGCGCGAGAAGGTCGTGCCCGGCACCGCCTACGCCCAGGCCGAGACGCTGGAGACGCTGCTCGCGCAGTCCGTCCACCCGGGCATCGCACCGCGCTTCCGTCCGGTGCTGGACCGTTCCCCCGTCACCCAAGCAGTGCCGTTCCCCGAGCCGCGCCATGTCGCGGCCGGGCAGTCGGCGCGGCTGGCCGCCATCCCGGAGCGGGTGCGGGCCCGGCTGGTGGAGCTGTGGCGCAGCGCCCGTGACTGCGACGGGCTGACGGACGCCGAGATCGCCGAACTGACCGTGCTGTTCGGGCTGCGGGTGCTGGAGCGGCTGGAGCTGCGCCACCACCCGGTCCGCGCGCTGCGCGAGCTGCTGCACCGCGGCGATCAGCTGCTGGCGGCGAAGCTGCGCAGGCTGGAGGTGCTGACCGCGCGGTCGCGGGCCGGCCGTGTGCTCGA
>JUEG02001144.1_pt1 | contig 10529 bp, 8 predicted proteins | sample 432341 | NCBI WGS metagenome assembly JUEG02 (sample SAMN02953476, study PRJNA257561) | rock porewater metagenome | biome: terrestrial; feature: Opalinus Clay rock; material: porewater; isolation source: Opalinus Clay rock BIC-A1 borehole | place: Switzerland: Mt Terri URL, St-Ursanne ...
CCGGCGCCGGTGCGCCGTGCGTCACTCCGCCGCGGGGTCCCGCGGCCCGGCCCCGTCCGACTCGTCCGCCCCGCCGGCGTTCACCGAGTAACCGGAGGATGCCCCGTCCTTTAGGGCGGGGAGGCCTCCGGGTTCCTGCGGAGCGGGGCAGAGAATGAGGAATCGCCGTCAGGGCGATTCCTCGTCGACCTCCGTGGCGGCGAGTGCGACCTCAAGCAGGTGCAAGATCTCAGAGTTGATGGACCGCCGGTCCGCAGTTGCCTGGGCGGTCAGTCGGGCGTGGAGGTCTTCGGGAATTCGGAGAGCGAAACGGATCATGATGCTAGTATGAGGGTATGGCGACATCGGGGGAAGCTGAGGGCGCCGGGTATGCCCGGTGGACGTTCCGGCTTCGTGTGTCGTCCACCACGTCCGCCGCCCTCATGGCGGAGTGGGACCGGTGCCGCTGGATTTGGAACGAGTCCGTCGCCAAGTCCAAGAAGACGCACCTCTGGAACAAGAACCGGCCCGAAGACGCCGACAAGGTGACGTGCGGTCCGGCCCGGCTCGACAAGATGCTGACCGAAGCCCGCAAGCGCACCCTGTGGCTGCGCGAGGGCTCCAGTGTTCCGCAGCAGCAGGCCATCCGCGACTTCGCCAAATCCCGCACCAAGGCACAGAAAGACATCAAGGACCGGCTGCCCATGGCACGCCGGGCGGGGATGCCGAAGTGCAAGAAGAAGCGCGAAGCGCTGCCATCCCTCAACTACACCCGCCGGGGTTTCCGGTTGAAGGGCGGGAAGCTGCACCTCGCGGGCGGTATCAGTCTGACCGTTGTGTGGTCGCGGGACCTCCCGGCCGATCCGTCCAGCGTCCGGGTCCATCAAGGCTCGGACGGGCACTGGTACTGCTCGTTCGTCGTGCCCGCCGAGGTGCAGCCGCTACCGGAGACCGGTGCCGTGATCGGTATCGACTGGGGCGTCAAGGAGACGGCGACCACCACTTCCGACGTGCACGACCTACCCCACGCCCAGCACGGCAGGAAATCGGCGGCGAAGCTCGCCCGCTACCAGCGGATGATGAAGCGCCGCGAGCCGCAGCGCGGGCAGGCGGGATCGAAGGGCTATGAACGGGCCAAGAAGCTGACGGCAAAGCTGCACAAGAAAGTTGCCCGGCAGCGGCAGGACACCGGCCGTAAGTGGGCCAAGTCCGTGGCTCGTGACCATGACGCCTTCGCGGTCGAGGACTTCCGCCCGAAGTTCCCTTGCCAAGTCGACCATGGCCGGAAAGGCCGCTGACGCCGCCATCGGCGCGACCAAGCAGGCCCTCATCGAGATGGCCCGCAAGCACGGACGCATCGTGCATCTGGTACATCCCGCGTACACCACCATGGATTGCGCACAGTGCGGAGCGAGAACCAAGCACGCACTACCTCTTTGCGAGCGTACATATGCCTGCACCGCGTGCGGAGCCGTATCCCCCAGGGACAAGAACTCCGCACGCGTGATGCTGGTCCGGGCTGGTCTCAACCCGGCTAGTGCTGATCGTGGAAGACCAGACCAGGCGCTGCCTGGCCTGGCAGCGTGAGCTAGAAATCCCCGATCAACCCTGGAGAGTGAGGAATCCCCTCCCTTCAGGGAGGGGAGGTTTCAATCGGGTGTGCTTCAGGTGCTTCAGCGGGCCGGGACCAGGTCCGGCCGCCGTGACCTGCGGGCCTCGGCGAGGGCCTGGCGGGTCAGGACCGGTTCCGGTACGACGATGCCGCAGCCCGTGCAGACCGGCCCGGAGTCCGGCTGGTGGTCCAGCCCGCCGCGCCATTCGATCCGCTGGGAGCCGCACACCGGGCAGGAGGAGCCGGGCTCCGACTCCAGGGCGGAGATCATGCGGTGCAGCACATCGGCCAGCGGCGCGGCCGGGTGCACCAGCGGATCGTCGCACCAGGCGACCCCGCAGCCGCCCCAGGTGCGCCGGTGCCAGTCGTCCAGGACGCTGGGCTGCCGGATGCCCAGCTGCTTCTCGCGCTTGCGGCGCGCCGCGAACGCCACGTCGTACGCCAGCCAGACCTCGCGGGCCTCCGCCAGCTCCGCCAGCGCCGCGACCAGCCGTGCCGGGTCCGGCTGCCGGTCCCGGGTGCCGACACCGGCCCGGCCGCAGAGATGATCCCAGGTCGCCCGGTGGCCGTACGGGGCGAATTTCTCCAGGCACCTGCGCAGCGCGGTGCGCCGCTGAACGGGGCTGAGCCGAGGGTCACGCACCTGCTCGGCGAGACTTCTGAAACCTGCCATCGCTTCCCACCTCCGTCGCTCGTGATACGGCGATGTGGAATGGACGCAGCCGGTGCCCGATCGGCTCCCTTTTCCGGCGTACGGCCCGGAAGTCGGCCGATTGGGCCCTCTTGCGCGGCGGCCCGGCCCCGGCCCCGGCCGTGGGCGGCGGCGGACCGCGAGTTCGTGGTGATTCGGAAAAGGTGACGCGGTCCCGCCACCCGCCGGGAGCAGCGGGCGGTAGTGTCCGGCGCGCCCGCAGGGGGAGGAGCCGGAATGCGACAGCGCACATCAGGGCGGGACCGGCCGGTCCGTCGGCGGTTGGTGGAGAGCCCCGGGCCCGCCGTACGGCCACCGCCGGCGGTCTCCGCCGGCCCTCACACCCGGCGGCTGCCCCGCCGGCGCCCCCACCGTGACGGTCGTCGCTGACACCCCCCGCGGGCGGTCCCGGCCAGTGGTCTTCCGCCGGTCCGCTCAGGCCCCTCGCACTGCCGGCCGGTCCTCCGCTCGGGAAGGACCGGCCGGTCCGCACTGATCCGTACCGGACGCCGGCCGGTCCGCTCAGCCGCTCACCTGCCGCGGTACAGCAGATGCTCCGTCCGCACCGCGCGGAACCCGGCGAGCTCGCTCCGCCAGCCCGCGACGACCTCGTCCGCCGAGGCACCCTTGTCGATCGCGGTCCGTACCCACGTCGAGCCGGTCAGCTTGTCGATCCAGTTGTCCGAGCGCCAGGCGAAGCCGCTCCACACCTGCTTCGCCGTGACGAGCAGCGCGACACCGGTCCGCACCGGGTCGAAGGAGTCCCGGTCGTGGACGTGCAGCTGGACCCCGCCGACCGTCTTCCCCTGGAACTTGGAGAACGTCGGGGCGAAGTACGCCTCCCGGAAGCGCACCCCGGGCAGCTCCAGCTCGTTCGCCGCCTCCGCCCAGTGCCGGTCGACCCCCTCGGCGCCCAGCAGTTCGAACGGGCGGGTGGTGCCGCGCCCCTCCGACAGGTTCGTGCCCTCGAACAGGCAGGTGCCCGGGTAGACGAGCGCCGTCTCGGGCGTCGGCATGTTCGGGCTCGGCGGCACCCAGGGCAGCCCGGTCGCGTCGAAGAAGTCGCCGCGTCGCCAGCCGGACATGCGGACGACCTCCAGCTCGGCCTTCCGCCCGTCGGCGGACCCGGGCACGAACTCGGCGTTGAAGAGCTGCGCCAGCTCGCCGACCGTCATGCCGTGCTGCTGGGCGATCGGCTCCCGGCCGACGAAGGTGGCGAACTCCTTCTCCAGCACCGGGCCGTACGCGTCCCGCCCCGTCACCGGGTTCGGCCGGTCCAGCACCACGAAGCGCTTGCCGGCGAGCACCGCCGCGACCATGCAGTCGAACATCGTCCAGATGTACGTGTAGAAGCGCGCGCCGGCGTCCTGGATGTCGAAGACCACCGTCTCCACGCCGGACTCGGTGAAGATGTCCGCCAGCTTCTGGCCGCTCTTGAGATAGGTGTCGAACACCGGCAGTCCCGTCGCCGGGTCGTCGTACCGGCCCTCCGAGCCGCCCGCCTGTGCCGTCCCCCGGAAGCCGTGCTCCGGGCCGAAGACGGCGGTCACGTCCACCCGGTCGTCGCCGTGCATCACGTCCACGATGTGGCCGGCACCGGCCGTGATCCCGGTCGGGTTGGTGACGACGCCGACCCGCTGCCCCGTCAGGGCCGCGTAGCCGCTCGCCGCCAGCTCGTCGAAGCCCGTACGGACGCGGGGTCTGCCCCGGCCCGCGGATGCCGTGTCCGCCGTATCCGCGCGGGCCGCGGGCGCCGCTGCCGCGGCGACGCCGACGGCTCCTGTGACTGCCAGCAGATTCCTTCGGGACAGACTCATCCACGCACCTCCGGGCTCGGCTTCGCACCGGCGGCGGGTGCGGTCCCGGCACCGGCGATTGCAGTGTGCTCACGCACGCTAACCCGCGGGGAGCCCGGGCGGAACGACCTGGACGGCGGCCGTGGCGGGGAGGGCCGGGCCACCCCTTCCCAGGTCACATACCGACCGGTTAGTCTGCCGTCACAGCCGAGTCGAGGGAGAACGAACGTGGAGACGGTTCGCGACCGAGCAGTTGTCGTCACCGGGGGAGGCGGCGGCATAGGGGCCGCGCTCGCCCGGAAGTTCGCGGCCGAAGGCGCCAGGGTGGCCGTCAACGACCTGGACAAGAGCAAGGCCGAGGCCGTGGCGGCGGAGATCGGCGGCGTCGCCGTGCCGGGCGACGCGTCCGGGATCGTGGCGGCCGCCCGCGAGGCGCTCGGCGGCTCCATCGACATCTTCTGCGCCAACGCCGGCATCGCCCCGCACGGCGGCCCCGAGGCCGACGAGCAGATCTGGGCGGACGCCTGGGACGTCAATGTCATGGCGCACGTCCGCGCTGCCCGGGAGCTCCTGCCGGAGTGGCTGGAGCGCGGCAGCGGCCGCTTCGTCGCCACCGTCTCCGCCGCCGGCCTGCTCACCATGGTCGGCTCCGCGCCGTACAGCGTGACCAAGCACGGCGCGCTGGCCTTCGCCGAATGGCTCTCGGCCACCTACCGGCACCGCGGCATCGGGGTGCATGCCGTCTGCCCGCAGGGCGTACGGACCGACATGCTCGCCGGCACCGGGACCGCGGGCGACCTCGTGCTGCGCCCCACCGCGATCGAGCCCGAGCAGGTGGCGGACGCCGTCTTCGAGGCGATGGCCGCCGAGCGCTTCCTCGTCCTGCCGCACCCCGAGGTCGCCGACTACTACACGGCCCGGGCGGGCGACACCGACCGCTGGCTCGCGGGCATGAACAAGATGCAGCAACACCTGGAGAGGGACGCCGGATGACCGGGTCGATCTACGCCGCCAAGCCCTGGCTCGGACAGCTCAGCGAGGCCCAGCGCACCCCCGCCCACCCGCCGGAGTCGGTGCTGCACTCCTTCCGGGACGCGGTGCGCCGGGCTCCCGACCAGCCGGCGCTCGCCTACTTCGACGGCCGGCTCAGCTACCGGGAGGTGGACGAACTGTCCGACGGCGTCGCCGGTCACCTCGCCGCGCGCGGCTTCGCCCGCGGCGACCGGCTGGCGCTGATCCTGCAGAACACCCCGTACTTCGTGATCGCACTGCTCGCGGCGTGGAAGGCCGGCGGCACGGTCGTCCCGGTCAACCCGATGTACAAGGAGCGCGAGGTCGGACACGTCCTCGCTGACGCCGGCGTCACCGCGCTGGTCTGCGCCGACCGCGCCTGGGAGACGTATCTTCGCCGGACCGCCTCGGACTCGCCGGTCCGTATCGCCCTCACCGCCTGCGACCTCGACTTCCAGACCCGGAACGACTCCCGGGTGCTGCCCGGCGAGCGCATACCGCCGCCCGAGGACGCCACCGACCTGCTCGCCGCCGCGCGCGCCGGCGGCCCGCCGCCCGCCGACCCGGGGCTGACGGCCGGCGACATCGCCCTGATCAGCTACACCTCGGGCACCAGCGGCACCCCCAAGGGCGCCATGAACACCCACGGCAACATCACGTACAACGCCGACCGGATGCGCACCGGCAGCGGACTCGACGACGGCGCCTGCGTGTTCGCGCTCGCCCCGCTCTTCCACATCACCGGCATGGTCGTCGAGTTGGCCACCACCATCGCGCACGCCGGCACCCTGGCCCTCGCCTACCGCTTCGAGGCCGGCGTCGTCCTCGACGCCTTCGCCGAGCACCGGCCCGCCTTCACCGTCGGCCCCTCCACCGCCTTCATGGCCCTGGCGGCGCACCCCTCGTGCAGCAGCGACCACTTCGCCTCGTTCCGGATCATCTCCTCGGGCGGCGCGCCGGTGCCCCCCGCCCTGGTGGAGAAGTTCCGGGCCGGCTTCGGGCCCTACATCCGCAACGGCTACGGGCTCACCGAGTGCACCGCGCCCTGCGCCAGCGTCCCGCCGCACCGGGAGGCGCCCGTCGACCCGGCCTCCGGGACCCTGTCCGTCGGGCTGCCCGGCGCCGACACGGTCGTACGGATCCTCGACGAGGAGGGCCGCGAGGTGCCCTTCGGGGAGAACGGCGAGATCGCGGTGCGCGGGCCCATGGTCGTGCCCGGCTACTGGCGGCGGCCCGAGGACACCGAGGCCGCCATCCCGGGCGGCGAACTGCTCACCGGGGACATCGGCTTCATGGACGCCGACGGCTGGCTCTATGTCGTCGACCGCAAGAAGGACATGATCAACGCCTCCGGCTTCAAGGTCTGGCCGCGCGAGGTGGAGGACGTCCTCTACGGTCACCCGGCCGTCCGCGAGGCGGCCGTCGTCGGCATACCGGATCCGTACCGCGGCGAGTCCGTGAAGGCGTACGTCAGCCTGCGGCCCGGCACCCCGGCCGAACCGGCGGAGCTGGCCGCGTACTGCAAGGAGCGGCTCGCCGCGTACAAATATCCGCGAGAAGTCGAGATCCTGCCGGAGCTCCCCAAGACGACGAGTGGGAAGATCCTCCGACGGGAGCTGCGCCCGCGCGCCTGACAGGGTGTCGCGGCACGGCACCATGGCGGTACGACAGCACCACGTACAGAGGGGCAGGTGGCGGTGATGGCCAGAACGACGGAGGGCAACGGGGTACCCGTTCCGCAGCGGCTGCTCGCCGCCGCCACCCGCCTCTTCGCGGACCGCGGCTACGACCGCACGTCCGTACAGGAGATCGTCGAGGCCGCGGGGGTGACCAAGGGCGCTCTCTACCACTACTTCGGCTCGAAGGACGACCTCCTCCACGAGATCTACGGCCGGGTGCTCCGGCTCCAGCAGGAGCGGCTGGACGCCCTCGCGGGCTCCGACGCGCCGGTGGAGCAGCGGCTGCGGGAGGCGGCCGCCGACGTCGTGGTCACCACGCTCGAACACCTCGACGACACGGTCATCTTCTTCCGCTCGATGCACCAGCTCAGCCCCGAGAAGCACAAGCAGGTCCGGTCGGAGCGGCGGCGCTACCACGAGCGGTTCCGCGCGCTCATCGAGGAGGGCCAGCAGACCGGGGTCTTCAGTACCGACACCCCGGCCGACCTGGTGGTCGACTACCACTTCGGCTCGGTGCACCACCTGGCCACCTGGTACCGGCCGGAGGGGCCGCTCACCCAGCAGCAGGTGGCCGACCACCTCGCCGATCTGCTGCTGCGCGCGCTGCGGCCGTAGCGGCCGGGAGGGAGCGGGCGGGCGCAGCGGCCGGCGGCCGTGGTGCCCGCGTCGCTCTCTGCGCCCCTCCCGCCCCCCCGGCGAGCCCCGTCGCACGCCCGTACGTACGGCCCGGACCCCCCGCTCCTGACCGCCGTACGGCGGTCAGGAGCGGGGAACCACCCGGGTCAGAGGTACTTCTTGATCTCCCGGCGGGCCATCGACCGCTGATGCACCTCGTCCGGCCCGTCGGCCAGCTGGAGCGTACGGGCGCCGGCCCAGAGCTCCGCCAGTGGGAAGTCCTGGCTGACGCCGCCCGCGCCGTGCAGCTGCACCGCGCGGTCCAGGATGCCCACCACCGAGCGCGGAGTGGCGATCTTGATGGCCTGGATCTCGGTGTGCGCGCCCTTGTTGCCGACCGTGTCCATCAGCCAGGCCGTCTTGAGCACCAGCAGCCGCAGCTGTTCGACGGCCACCCGGGCGTCCGCGATCCACTCCTGGACGACGCCCTGCTGCGCGAGCGGCTTGCCGAAGGCCGTACGGTCCACGGCGCGCCGGCACATCAGCTCGATGGCCCGCTCGGCCATGCCGATCAGCCGCATGCAGTGGTGGATGCGGCCGGGGCCGAGCCGGGCCTGCGCGATGGCGAAGCCGCCGCCCTCCTCGCCGACCAGGTCGGCCGCCGGGATCCGGGCGCCGTGGAACACGACCTCGGCGTGGCCGCCGTGGTAGTGGTCCTCGTAGCCGTAGACCTTCATGGCGCGCCGGACCTCGACGCCCGGGGTGTCGCGCGGGACGAGGACCATGGACTGCTGACGGCGGATGTCGTCGCCGTCCGGGTCGGTCTTGCCCATCACGATGAAGATCTTGCAGTCCGGGTTCATCGCCCCGGAGATGTACCACTTGCGGCCGGTGACGACGTACTCGTCGCCGTCGCGCTCGATCCGGGTCTCGATGTTGGTGGCGTCGGAGGAGGCCACCTCCGGCTCGGTCATCGCGAAGGCCGACCGGATCTCGCCGGCGAGCAGCGGCTCCAGCCACTGCTTGCGCTGCCGCTCGGTGGCGAACTGGGCGAGCAGCTCCATGTTGCCGGTGTCCGGCGCCGCGCAGTTGAGGGCGGTCGGGGCCAGCTGCGGGCTGCGGCCGGTGATCTCGGCGAGCGGTGCGTACTGGAGGTTGGTCAGCCCGGCGCCGTACTCCGCGTCCGGCAGGAAGAGGTTCCACAGGCCGCGCTTGCGGGCCTCGGCCTTGAGCTCGTGCACGGCGGCCGGGGTGTCCCACGGGGAGGCCAGCCCGGCGCGCTGCTCCTCGACGGTCTTCTCGGCCGGGTACACGTGTTCGTCCATGAACGCCAGGAGCTTCTCGCGGAGCTCCTCCGTACGGGCGTCGAATGCGAAGTCCATGTGCTCAGCCCTCCTGAAGGGTGGTGAGGCCGCTCTCGATGAAGAGGGGGACGAGCGGGCCGATGCGGTCGAAGCCGCCGCCGAGGGTCTGGCCGAGCGTGAAGCGGTAGTGGATGCCCTCGAGGATCACGGCGAGCTTGAAGTAGGCGAAGGCGGTGTACCAGGCGACCTTGGCGACGTCCCGGCCCGAGCCGGCGGCGTAGCGCTCGATCAGCTCGGCGGGCCCGGGGTGGCCGGGGGCGCCGGCGGTGGTGCTGATCGGCATGTCGGGCAGGTCGCGCTGACCGCTGTACATCACCAGCAGCCCGAGGTCGGTCAGCGGGTCCCCGAGGGTCGACATCTCCCAGTCGAGGATCGCCTCGATCCGGTCGTCCGCCCCGATGAGGACGTTGTCGAGCCGGTAGTCGCCGTGCACGACGGCCGGCGCGGGGGAGACCGGCAGCGCCTTCTCCAGGGCCGCGCGCAGTTCGTCGATGCCGGGCAGTTCGCGGTTGCGCGACGCGTCGAGCTGCTTGCCCCAGCGGCGCAGCTGGCGCTCCAGGAAGCCCTCGGGGCGGCCGAAGTCGGCCAGGCCGACCGCCTCGGGGTCGACGGCGTGCAGCTCGACGAGCGTGTCGACCAGGCCGAGCACCACACCGCGGGTGCGCTCCGGCCCGAGCGGGACCAGTTGTTCGGACTTCCGGTACGGCGTCCCGTCCACGAACTCCATGACGTAGAAGGGGGAGCCGATGACGGAGTCGTCCTCGCACAGCAGTACGGTCTCCGGGACCGGCACGGCCGTCGGGCGCAGTGCGCTGATCACCCGGTGCTCGCGCCGCATGTCGTGCGCGGTGGCCAGCACGTGCCCCAGCGGCGGGCGGCGGACCACCCAGCGGGAGGTGCCGTCGGTGACCGCGTAGGTCAGGTTCGACCTGCCGCCCTCGATGAGCCGGGCGCTCAGCGGCCCGCGCGCCAGCCCGGGGCGTTCGCGGTCGAGATGGCCGCGCAGCCGCTCCAGGTCGAGGCCGGGCGGGTGGTCCTTGCTCATCGCTGCTCCTCCTGCGGAAGGGACGGTCCCCACTCATCATGCCGACCAGTCGGTATGACGTCCAGACCCGGGGGCCGGCGCTTGCTGGAGAGGCCGTGGTCAGCCGCCTCGCAGCGCGGCCACGGCGAGGTCCGCGGTCTCGTCCGGGGTTCCGTCGATGGGGATGGCCGCGCCCGGTTCGTCCTCGTCCAGCGGTTCGAGGTCGGCGAGTTGTGAGCGGAGCAGGCTCATCGGCATGAAGTGGCCCTTGCGCCGGGACATCCGCTCCGCGATCAGCTCCGGCGAGCCGTCGAGGTGGATGAAGAAGATCCCGGGCCCGGCGGCGGCCAGCCGGTCGCGGTAGCGGTGCTTCAGCGCGGAGCAGGAGACGACCCCGCCGCCGAGGTCCGCGCGGGCGGTGAGCCAGCCGGCGATGGCGTCCAGCCACGGGCGCCGGTCGTCGTCGTCCAGCGGGGTGCCGGCGGACATCTTGGCGACGTTCTCCGGCGGGTGGAACTCGTCCGCGTCGGCGTACGGCAGGCCGAGCCGGTCGGCGACCAGTTCGCCGATCGTCGTCTTGCCGGATCCGGAGACGCCGGCCACCACGACGAGGGGAGCGGCTCCCGACGTCGGCTGCCGGTCGGTGGTGGCCATGCTGCGCACCTCGCAGGAATCGTGGGGGATGCCGGGGTGTCCCTGGTGAAGATAGCCGACCGGGCGGCCGGACGGCTCGGCAGCCGGCCGGCCGGTGTCGCCCC
>JUEG02001002.1_pt1 | contig 10527 bp, 9 predicted proteins | sample 432341 | NCBI WGS metagenome assembly JUEG02 (sample SAMN02953476, study PRJNA257561) | rock porewater metagenome | biome: terrestrial; feature: Opalinus Clay rock; material: porewater; isolation source: Opalinus Clay rock BIC-A1 borehole | place: Switzerland: Mt Terri URL, St-Ursanne ...
ATCGGCATCGGCATCCGCGTCGGCCTTGGTCTCCGCCTTCGCGTCCGCCTCCGCCTTCGCGTCGGCCTTGCTCTCGGCACCGGCCTTGTCATCCGCCGTGTCACCGGCCTTGTCGGTGGTCTCCTCGACCACCTCTTCGACCGTCTTCCCGGTCGTGTCGCCGGTCACGTCATCGGTCCCACGAGCAGCCATTGCCACGAGTCCTTTCCGAACAAACTCTGTTGCCCCCCTGTCGAACCGATCCGCATGGTGCGGCCGTCCGGCCCGCTCAGCGCGCCGGTGGAGGGGTCATAGGGGGCGAGGTACGACGCCTGGTCGGCCCCGCCCGTACCCGACCGGCCCGAGGGGCCGGGGGTGTTCTGGGCACCGCGGACCGAGGTCTCGCTGCCCCGCGGCTCCGTGCAGCGTGCCGACGTGTTCACCGGCCGCTCGCTGGTGTCCGCGGGGTCCCGCTTCCGGGTGCCACCGTATCCACTGGTGCAAGCGGGCGGGTCGTCGGCGTTCAGGACCATGCTGAAGTGGGTCGTGCCGTCGCCCGGCTGCACGGTGTAGCTGCCCGCGACGGTCGCCGGGAAGATCACCAGGGCGTGCTCCATGTTGGGCAGCCGGGCCGAGCTGATCTGGGCGCCGCTGATCAGGTTCCCCAGCAGGACCGGCAGCGAGTCCCGGTTGGCCTTGAGCAGCGAGTCCAGCTCGTACGCGGCGGAGTCGCCGTTGTCGATCAGCTTGCGGATGTCCGCGTCACTGCCCTTGAGGGTGTCCGTGAGCGACGCGAGGTCCCGGGAGAACGACTTGATCGCCGATCCCTTGTCCGTCTGCGTCTTCAGCACCGTCCGGGAGTCCTCGATGAGCGAGATGGTCTGCGGCAGCGAGCCGCTCGCCGTCTCGATCAGCGCGTTGCCGGAATCGACCAGCCGGGACAGGTTCGGCCCGGTGCCGGCGAACGCCTTGCCCAGCTCGTCGACCGTTATCCGGAGGTCCTTCTTCCCCACCGAGGTGGCCAGCCGGTCCAGGCTGAGGATGAAATCCGTGGGGGGCAGCGGGGTACGCGTCTCCGAGCGGTCGATGATGCTGTCGCTCTCCAGGAACGGGGCGCCCTCGGAGCGTGGCTGCAGGTCCACGTACTGCTCGCCGACCGCCGAGCGGTTGGAGACCACCGCGAGCGTGTCCGCGGGGACTGGCGAGTCGTCCTCCAGCTCCAGCTCCACCGAGACGCCGCCGGCCTTCGCGAGGCTGAGCTCACCGACGCGGCCGATGGGAACGCCCCGGTAGGTGACCTCCGCCCCGGTGAAGATGCCGCCCGAATCCTCGAATTCGGCCTGCACGGTGTAGCCGCGGTCCAGCACGTGATCCGCCAGCCCCGCGTACTCGGCGCCGACGTAGGACACCCCGAGGACGGTGATGGCGGAGAACGCCATCAGCTGCGCCCTGACCATTCTGGTGATCACGCGATCAGCCCCTTGGTCATCAGCTCGGCGAGATCCATGTTCACGCCGCGGAGCTGTGTTCCGGTACTGCTGTAGGACGCCTGGCTGCTGGTGCAGACGGGCGGGCAGAGCGCGTTGCCGTCCTCCGAGCCCTGGGGACCGGACTCGGAACCACCCGATCCCTCCTCGTCGCACTCGCCGCCGGGCAGGCACGGCAGGGGCTTCGAGTCGCCGGTGCCGGGCAGGTCCGGCAGCTCGGGCTTCGGGACTCCCGGCAGCTCGGGCACGGGGCCGTCGGGCTTCGGCTCACCGCGCTTCCGGTCGCCCGGGTCGGTCAGGTTGCCGTAGATGCTGCGCAGATCCATGTCGGCGGTGATCTTCAGGTTGGTGAAGTCGCCCTTGATCGCGTCGGCGGCACTGCGCGGGAACGGGTAGGTGGTCAGGATCTCCAGCGCGTTGGGCAGATCGTCGCCCGCTTCGTTCAGACGGCTGAGGATCGGCTGCAGGTTCTTCAGGTTGGCGATCACGTCGTCGTGCGACGCCCTGATCACCTTGGTGCTTACGACCCCGAGCTCGGAGAGGGAGGTCAGCATCTTGGTCAGGTTCTCGCGCTGGCCGGCGAGCACCTTCAGGCCCGGCGGAATCGTGTCCACGGCCTCGGTGATCGTGCCCTTCTCCTTCTTCAGCGTTCTGGACAGCCGGTCCAGGCCCTCCACCGCGCGGACGATCTCCGTCTTCTGCTCGTCGAGCCCGCCGATGAAGGTGTCCAGCTCGGTGAGCAGCGACTTGACCCTGCTCTCGCGGCCCTCCAGCGCGTTGTTCAGCTCCTTGGTGATGGTGTGGAGCTGTGCCACGCCACCGCCGTTGAGCAGCGCGGAGAGCGCGGAGAGGACTTCCTCGATCTCCTGGTTCCGGCTGCTGCGGGACAGCGGGATCTGCGTACCGTCGGTGAGCTTGCCGACGGGCTCGATCTCCGCCGGCGCGGCCAGCGACACGTACTTCTCGCCGAGCATGCTGGTCTGCTCCAGCTCGGCGACCGCGTTCGCCGGGAGCTTCACCGAGTCGGAGATCCGCAGCTCCACCTTGGCCTGCCAGCCGTCGAGTTCGATCTTCTCGACGGCGCCCACGGTGACGTTGTTGACCTTCACCGCGGACTGCGGGACCAGGTCGAGGACGTCCCGGAACTCGACGGTGACGCGGTAGGCGTTCCCGTCGGCGGCGCCGCCGCCCGGGAGCGGGATGTCCTGCAGGCCGTCGAAACTGCAGCCCGTCAGCAGCATGACGCCGGCCACCGACCACAGGACCGCTTTGGGCGGGCCCGTGCGCCGGCGGCGGCCCGGCGACCGCTCGTGGGTCGTCATGTCCGTACCTCCAGAATGCCGCCGAGAGTCCTGTCGACCGAACCGCTGCCCGCCGGGGCCTTGCCGCCCAGCGGGGTGCCGGTGAGCGGGTCGCCCTGCGGGAGGTCGGGCAGTGAGCCGAAGAGCTTCCGGATTTCCTTGCAGGAGCTCTTGGCGCTCTGCTCACCGGCCGTCTTCAGCAGGGAGCACACCAGGTCACCCGGGTCCTGCGAGTGGTCGGAGTTGTTGCGGGTGTCCAGGGCGCCGGTCGCCGGGTTGTAGGCGGTCTGCAGGTTGGAGAGCCCGGCGGGGAAGACGTCCATGAACTCCTCCAGCGCGCCCCGCTGCTTGACGAAGACCCCGGTGACCTCGCTCAGGCCCTTCACATTGGACGTGAGCGACTTCTTGTTGTCCTTGACGAAGGCGGCGACCTCGCCCAGGGCCTTGCCCAGGTGCTCGATGGCCTTCTTCAGGTCCTTGCGTTCGCCGGCCAGCAGCCCGGCGACCTCGGACAGGCTGTCGTTGAACGACCGGACGCTGTCGTCGTCGGCGGCCAGCGCGGCCGTGAACACCTGGAGGTTGCGTACCGTGCCGAACATGTCCTTGCGGCCGTCCGACAGGGTCGTGACGGCCTCCGACAGGTCCTCGACCGTCTGGTTCATCCGCTCGCCCTGGCCGCCGAGGTTGTCGGCGCTGACGCCGAGGAGGCGGGACAGCGAACCGTCCTTGTTGGCGCCCTTGGGGCCGAGGGCCTCACCGGTGGTGTGCAGGCTCTCGAAGATCCGGTCCAGCTCGACCGGTACGGCCGTCCGCTTCTCGGGGATGACCGCGCCACTGCGCATCGTGTCGCCCTTGCGGTACGCCGGCAGCAGCTGGAGGTAGCGGTCGCTGACGACCGAGGCGTTGATGATCGCGGCCTTGGCGTCCGCGGGGACCTTGTGCTCGTCGTCGTATTGCAGATCGACCCGTACCCGGTCGCCCTGCGGGTCGACGGTGAGGACCTCGCCGATCCGTACCCCGAGGACGCGCACGTCCGATCCGGGGTAGATGCCGACGGTACGCGGGAAGTACGCGGTGACCTTGACCTTTTCCTGCTCGGGCCAGGCCACGAAGGTGATCGCGGCGAGCACGCACAGGACGGGGATCAGCGCCAGGCGCCGCAGGAGGCGTCGGCTCATCGGGAACCTCCGGAGGACGGCCGCACGGACGCATCGCCCCGCGGGGTGATGGGACCTGGCGCGACCATGTTCTGGATGTAGCTGTCGAACCAGCGTCCGTTCCCGAGGGTGTTGGTGAACATCCGGGCGTAGGGCGCGAGCAACGCGACGCTGCGGTCGATGCTCTTCTGGTTGCGCTGCAGGATGTCGACCACCGAGTCGAGGCGCTTCAGGGCCGGGCCGAGCTGCTTCTTGTTGTCCTTGACGAGCCCGGACAGCTGGACCGCCAGGGTCACCGAGCTCTGCAGCACCTGATGGATGACCTCGCGCCGGCTGTTGATCTCCTTGAAGAGGAGGTCGCCGTCCTTGACCATGTCCGTGAACTCCTTCGAGCGGTCGGCGAGGACATCGGTCACCCCGTCGGCGTGGCCGAGGAGCTCCCGCAACTGCTGGTCGCGGGAGGCCACGGTGCGGGAGATCTTCGACAGGCCCTTGATGGACGCCTTGACCTCGGCCGGGCTGTCCTCGAAGGCCGAGGACATGGTGTCCAGGGCGGTGGCGAGCCGTTCGGTCTCCACCTTCTCGCTGGTCGTGGTGAGGTCGCTGAACGCCTCCACGACGTCGTACGCCGCCACCGTTCGCTTCAGCGGTATCTCGCTGCCGGGCTCCATGTGGCCCTTGCCCTCGGGGCGCAGGGCGAGGTACTTGGCGCCCAGAATCGTCTTGACCCGGATGGCCGCGCCGGTGCGGGTGCCGAACTCGGCGCCCCCGTCGACCCGGAAGGTCACCCGGACATGACCGTCGTCCAGCGTCACCTCGTCGACCTTGCCGACCTTCACGCCGGCGATGCGCACCTCGTCACCGGACTTCAGGCCGCCGGCCTCGGAGAACGCGGCGCTGTACTCCTCGCCGTCGCCGATGAGCGGCAGGTCCTTGATGTTGAACGCCGCGGCGATCAGCACGGCGATCGTGGTGAGCCCGATGGCTCCGATGGTCACCGGGTTGCGTTCGCGGAACGGCCTCATTCGGCACACCGCCCCTGGTTGACGTGCAGCTCGGGCGTGATGGTCTCAGCGGTCTTCGGCAGCACGATCCGGCCGTCGAAGTCGCACAGGTAGAAGTTGAACCAGGAGCCGTACGAGGCGGTGCCGGTCAGCTTGTTGAGTTTGCGCGGCAGTCGCTTCAGGACGCCCTCCACGGTCTTCTCGTTGTTCTTGAGCGTTCCGGAGAGTTCGGACAGTTCGGCGATGTCCTGCCGCAGCGCGGGCCGGCCCTCCTCGAGGAGGCCGGTGGTGGCGACGGCGACGTCGTTGATGCCGGTCAGCGAGGAGCCGATGGCCTTGCGGTCCTCCGACAGCCCGGAGACGACCCGCTGGAGCTCCTTGATCAGCTCGGAGAAGCGGCCGCTGCGCTTGTCGAGCGGGCCGAGCACCTCGTTGAGGTTGTCGATCACGGATCCGATGAGCTCGTCACGGCCGGCGAGGGTCGTGGTCAGCGAGGCGGTGTGGGTAAGCAGGCTCTTGATCGTGCCGCCCTCGCCCTGCAGCGTCTTGATGATCTCGGTCGCCAGCTTGTTGACGTCCTTGGGGCTGAGGGCCGCGAACAGCGGCTTGAAGCCGTTGAGCAGCGCGTTCAGATCCAGCGCCGGCTGGGTCCGGGAAAGCGGGATGCGTCCGCCGGGCGGCAGCTCGCTGCCGTCCCCGGGGCCCTCGGTGAGCGCGATGTACCGCTGGCCGACCAGGTTCCGGTAGCGGATGACGGCCTTGCTGCCGGCCAGCACCGGACGGTCCTCGGTGACGGTGAAGCTGACCTCGGCCAGCTTACGGTCCTTGATCTCGATGTCCTGGACCTCGCCGACCCTGACGCCCGCCACCCGGATGTCGTCACCGATCTCCAGGCTGGTGACATCGCTGAACACGGCCTTGTAGTCCTCCGTGGGCGTCATCCGGAAGTTGACGATGGTGGCTGCGAGCACCGCCGTCGCCAGGATCGTCACCACGGTGAAGAGGCTGAACTTGATCAGCGGTCCGGTGGTCTCCATGGCCTTCATGCGACGCTCACCGCCGTTCCACGGGCCATCGGGCCGAAGAGGAGGGTGGCGACGGAGGGCACCTCGTCGGCCGGCACGCCCATGACGGGGGCCACCAGAGCGCCGATCGCCCGCTGTTCGGCCGACGTGCCGGAGATCTTGCCGGCTCCCGGTGTCGCGCTGCCCGACCTGCCGGGCTTGGTCCCGTCGTTGAACTTGTGGTTCGGCGCGGGAACCTCGGGGTTGGGCAGCCCGTCGGCGCAGTGCGGCCCGGACCGTTCGCCGTAGTGGGGCTCCTCGCCGGGTTCGTACGCCGAACGCGGGAGGGCCACTTCGAGGGTGATGCGCATCTTTCCGCCCCGGAAGGTTTCATCGGCTCGTCTCGTCTGGTCGACGAGGCCCTCCAGCAGGCACGGGTACTCCGGTGAGTAGCGCGCGAACAGGGAGAGCGTGGGCCGGGAGACCCGGCCGAGGGTGATGAGCCGTTCGGAGTTGTCGTCCAGCAGTTTCTCGGCGGTGCCTGCGAAGCCGGTCGTGCCGGTCAGTACGGCCTCCAGCGCGTCCTCCTTCTCGACCAGGGTCCGGCTGCCGGTGATGGTGTTGTCCAGGACCCGCATCAGGTCGGGGGCCGCGTCCGCGTAGATCTCGGCCACGTCGGCGAACCGGGAGATGTCCTCCTGGAGCGAGGGCATGTGCGGGTTCAGTTTCCGCAGGTACTTCTCGGTCCGGGTGAGGTTCTCGCCGATGTCGTCGCCGCGCCCCTCCAGGGCGGTGGCGAAGGCGGACAGCGTGGCGTTGAGCTTGCCCGGCTGCACCGCGCGCAACAGCGGCATCAGGTCGTTCATCAGCTGCTGGATCTCGATGCCGACCCGGGTGCGGTCCTGGGTGATGACGTCCCCGGCGCGGATCGGGCGGCCGGCGGTCCCGTTCTCCGGGATGACCAGGTCCACGAACTTCTCGCCGAACAGAGTCTTCGGCAGCAGCCGGGCGGAGACGTCGGCCGGGATGAGGGAGACGTGCTCGGGCTTGAGGGCGATGTCGAGCGTCGCCTTCGACCCGTCGGCGCTGACCTCGCGGACCTCGCCGACGATCAGGCCGCGCAGCTTGACGTCCGCGCGCCGGTCGAGCTGGTTGCCGATGGTGCCGGCCTGCAGGGTGATCCGGACGACGGGGGTGAATGCCTGCTGGTAGATGGCGACCGTCAGGGACAGCAGCAGCGTGATGACGACGAGGAAGACAATCCCGTACAGCCGTAGTTTCGCGTTCTGTGCCAGGCCCGGAAGGGCCGCGCGCTTCAGTATGGATATCGGCATCGGCAGCTACCCCGCGATCCTTACGGTGGTGTGGGCGCCCCAGATCGCGAGGCTGAGGAAGAAGTCGACGATGTTGATCGCGACGATCGAGGTACGCACCGCGCGACCGACGGCGACGCCGACCCCGGCCGGGCCGCCCTTGGCGTAGTAGCCGTAGTAACAGTGGACAAGGATGATCACGATGGCGAAGATGATCACTTTGACGAATGACCAGAGCACATCGACCGGTGGCAGATACTGCTGGAAGTAGTGGTCGTAGGTGCCGGCCGACTGGCCGTAGTAGCCGGTGGTGATGGTCCGGGCGGCGAAGTACGAGGACAGCAGCCCGATGACGTACAGCGGGATCACCGCGACGAAGCCCGCGATCATCCGGGTGGTGACGAGGAACGGCAGCGAGGGGATGCCCATCACTTCCAGGGCGTCCACCTCCTCGCTGATCCGCATAGCGCCCAGTTGGGCGGTGAAACCGGCGCCGACCGTCGCCGACAGGGCCAGCCCGGACACCAGCGGCGCGATCTCGCGGGTGTTGAAGTAGGCGGACAGGAAGGCCACGAAGTTCGACGTGCCGAGCTGGTTCAGGGCCGCGTAGCCCTGAAGCCCCACCTCGGTGCCGGTGAAGAAGGTCAGGAAGGCGACGACGCCGACGCTGCCGCCGACGACGGCGAGCGCGCCGCGGCCGAAGCTGATCTCCGCCAGCAGCCGCAGCGTCTCCTTCTTGTAGCGCCGGATGGTGCGGCCGGTCCAGGCCAGCGAGCGCCCGTAGAAGGACATCTGGTGCCCCAGCTCCTCCAGGGAGCGGAGCGGTTTTTCGAGGAGGCGTTCCGACAGGGCCATGTCTATCCTCTCTGCGGAACGAGCTGGAAGTAGGCGGCGGTCATCACGAAGTTCACGACGAACAACAACATGAAGGTGATGACCACGGACTGATTCACCGCATCACCGACGCCCTTCGGCCCGCCCTTGGCATTGAGTCCCTTGTACGAGGCGACGATGGCCGCGATGGCGCCGAACGCCACGGCCTTGAGTTCCGCCACATAGAGATCGGGCAGTTGGGCGAGCATGGTGAAGGAAGCCAGATACGCACCTGGGGTGCCGTCCTGGAGGATCACGTTGAAGAAGTAGCCACCCCCGATCCCGACCACCGAGACCAGCCCGTTGAGCAGGGCGGCGACGACCATCGAGGCCAGCACCCGGGGCACGACCAGCCGGTGCACCGGGTTGATCCCGAGCACTTCCATGGCGTCGATCTCTTCCCGGATCTTCCGCGCCCCGAGGTCCGCGCAGATCGCGGAGCCGCCGGCCCCGGCGATCAGCAGCGCCGTGACGATGGGTGACGCCTCCCGGAGGACGGCGAGCACCGAGGCGGCTCCGGAGAACGACTGCGCGCCGAGCTGCCGGGTCAGGCTGCCGATCTGGAGGGCGATCACCGCGCCGAACGGGATGGAGACCAGCGCGGTCGGCAGGATCGTGACGCTGGCGATGAACCAGGCCTGCTGGATGAACTCCCGCGCCTGGAAGGGCCGCCGGAACAGGGCCCGCATGACGTCCAGGGCGAGCGCGAAGAGGCTGCCGGAGTTCCGCAGACCTCCGACGGGCGACCAGCTCATGTACCGCTCACCTCGCGCAGGCCGGCCTCACGCCGGGCGATCTTGGCCCGCAGGACCTCCTCGTGCAGCGCGATCTCCTCCCAGCGCGGCGAGCGTACGACCCCGGGGCTGGGCAGCAGCCGGGGCGTCACCCCCGAGCCCGTGGCGCCCTTGCCGCCCTGCGGGCCCCGGTGATCGCCGGCGTCGAGCTCGGCGAGCTCCTGCTCGATCTGCGCCGCGTCCTTCTCCTCGGCCATCCCGATCGGGCCCTGCATCCGGCCGCCCAGGAACTGCTTCACCACGGGCTCCTCGCTGACGAGCAGCTCGCCGCGCGGGCCGAACATCACCAGCTCGCGGCGGAACAGCAGCCCGATGTTGTCCGGCACCTGGCGGGCCGAGGCGATGTCGTGGGTGACGATCAGGAACGTCGCGTCGATCTGCGCGTTCAGGTCCACGATCAGCTGGTTGAGATACGCCACCCGGACCGGGTCGAGGCCGGAGTCCGGCTCGTCGAACAGGATGATCTCCGGGTCGAGCACCAGCGCCCGCGCCAGCCCGGCGCGTTTGCGCATTCCGCCGGAGATCTCGCCGGGCAGCTTCTCCTCGGCGCCGATCAGACCGACCATGTCCATCTTTTCCATGACGATCCGCTTAACCTCGCTCTCCGTCTTGCGGGTGTGTTCCCGCAGCGGGAAGGCGATGTTGTCGTACAGGGTCATCGACCCGAACAGCGCGCCGTCCTGGAACAGGACGCCGAACAGCTTCCGCACCTCGTACAGGTCGTGCTCGCGCAGCCGGGTGATGTCCTGGCCCGCGATCCGGATCGAGCCACGCTCGGGCTTCAGCAGCCCGACGAGCGTTTTGAGAAACACCGACTTGCCCGTGCCCGAGGGACCGAGCATCACCGAAATCTCCCCCGCGGGCAGCGTCAGCGAGACGTCCTGCCAGATGACCTGGCTGCCGAAGGACTTGGTCAACCCCTCGACGCAGATCTCGACACCCATCAGGGACATCCCTTCCACCGTGTGAGGACTCCGGGCCGGGAAAGCGGCCCGTCGTCAGCTCTACGGGGAGGGAGGGCTCGTCCGTCGCCCGGATGCTGATTTTTTTTCAACAGTCCGAGAAGCGACGTTTCAGCCGCTCACTGCGTGGACAGGTCCGGGCCTACGGGCAGCGTGCCGCCGCTCGACGGCACCGGCGCGGCATCCTCCGGGTCCGGGGCGTCCGGGGCGCTGTCCGGAGCACTGTCCGGGGAGGCGCCGGAACCGTACGACGGCAGCCGCGGCGTACCGCCGGCGGGCGCCTCGGGCACATCCGGGGCTTCGGGGACGTCCCGGACCCCGGGCACCTCGGAAGTGTCCGGCAGCTTCGGGGTGTCGGGCAGCTCGGGGAGCTCCGGCACGCCCTGCGGGAGCACCGGGAGCCCGGGGCCGTCCGACAGCTGGGTCATGAGCCGCCGGACCGAGGGCGACACCCCGTCCGCCGTCGTGCCGAGCCGCAGTTCCGGCAGTACGGGCAGCAGGCCGGCCAGCGGGACTTCCGGGAGGAGCAGCGGACCGGCGGCGCCGGGGCCGTTCAGGGCGGGACCGCCGAGGCCGGGCAGCGGCGGGGACGGCGGCAGGCTCTCCGCCTGCGAGGCGCCGGCCGAGGACTCGGTGTAGGCCATGGCGGACGG
>JUEG02000479.1_pt1 | contig 10526 bp, 10 predicted proteins | sample 432341 | NCBI WGS metagenome assembly JUEG02 (sample SAMN02953476, study PRJNA257561) | rock porewater metagenome | biome: terrestrial; feature: Opalinus Clay rock; material: porewater; isolation source: Opalinus Clay rock BIC-A1 borehole | place: Switzerland: Mt Terri URL, St-Ursanne ...
GTCTAGGGATCAGCTTAGTTTTAGGTGCTGTCCTAGTCAGTCAAGTAGTAGGGAATGAAGAAACATCCAGCTTTAATTCATTTGACCATGTTGTTCAAAATGAGGAGCAAGTACGAGTACAGTCGAGCATGATCGAAGACAAAGTAATCGAAGAAAAAGTATTAGAAGTTTCAGATGACTCTGACGTGGAGCCGGATTACTTTGAACCAGATTACTATGAGCTATCCAGTGAGCCTGTTTCTAGCATTAAAAGCGAACGCTTTACAGTTTTATTAGTTGGGGTAGATAATCGACCGAGTGAAACTACACTCAGTAACACAGATACCCTTTTAGTTGCCAGTGTTAATACTGTGAACGGTAAAGTTGCCCTACTCTCCATCCCTCGAGACACCCAGGTCATCGTGCCGGGCTTTGGAAAAGGAAAAATTAATTCTGCGGCTCGAGTTGGTAAGGGAATTAAGACAACCCAAACGTTAATTGAAGAGTTAATTGGTCAATCTATTGACGGTTATGTTATTACAAATTTCAATGGATTTAAGTCAATCATTGATACCTTGGGAGGAATAACAATCGACGTTGAGAAGAACATGTATTACCTCACAGGAGACTCGTCAGATGGCGTGATTAATCTTAAGAAAGGGACTCAACGATTAAACGGGGCTCAGGCTTTGCAATATGCAAGGTTTCGTCAAGATGCCTTAGCGGACATATCGAGGACAGCGCGTCAACAAGCTGTCATGAAGGCCATAGGGAAGGAATTCCTGCAAGTTAAGACCGTTTCAAAGTTACCCTGGCTTGTTCCTCAAATTGCTAAATCAGTGGAGACCAACCTTACAATACCTCAATTATGGGCGCTGACTAACATTCTGCGTCGTATTGAAAATCCAGAGATTTCATCTCAAACTTTACCAGGTAATTTCCTTATCGAAAACGAAATCAGTTATTGGAAGGTTAATCCCCAGTCTCGCGCAATTGTTAAGAAGCTTTTCGACGAGGGGAAGACTAGTAGTACGTTTTTCGGACAAAACTGACTTGTGTGGGGGACTTGTGTGACACAGCGCTCTGTACTTACGACGCAGAGCAAACTAACCGTGTAAGCTCTTTTCTCTGGGGCGCGGGGTTCCCGACAAATGCGCCGTCCGTGGCGCATTGTCGGCAGTGCCCGTCCTTGGGCACTGCCCCGGTCTGGGGTCGCTTACACGGAAGTTTGCTAGCTGCTTACGTAAAGACGTCGCACTGTGTCACACTGCGTCCCGGGTTTGGGACGGGGGAATGCACGGGTTGGCGAATTGGGTCGGGGATACGGTGTTTGCAGGAAAGTGGGGGGCGAGGGAACACTTGTGTTCCGCCTCGCGGGGTAATTGTTGTGCTTGCTTCAAGGATTATGGCTCTTGTTTGTCACTACAAACGTGTGGCAGAGGAGGTTTCTCGCGGAACCTTTCTAGAAGCTCAAGAGAGAAGTGTTTAAAATCAGGGAGGACATGGTCTGCTTGTGTTAGGTTTTGCATGGTCGCCGCAGCGGGATTTGGGACGCCGATGCACCATAGCCCAGCTGCTTTGGCGGATTGAACCCCTACTTCTGCGTCTTCAAAGACTACCCCTTCGTGCGGAGAAATCTTTAATCGTTCTGCGGTTAAGCGGTAGGGTTCTGGATCTGGTTTGCCATATCGAACGTCTTCCCCACAAATCGTTAGATCAAAGGTATCAAAAAGGCCTAATCGCTTAATAACCATTTCAACCCTTGGGCGTGAGCCTGATGAGGTTAAGGCTAAAAGGTAACCGTGCGCTTGTAAGGATTTAATGGCGTCAAGGACGCCCGGCATGGGTTGGATGACTTCTTTGTTCATCATGTCAGCAAAAAGAGCTTGTTTTCTTTGAATCATCTCTGGTAAAGAAGCAGGTAGTTTCAATTCTTGCTTAATTCGTTCCAAAATATCATTTTCTCGAAGCCCGGAGGAGTTAAGCCGGAGGCCTTCTGAAAGGGCAGCAAAGGAATGACCGTGATCTAAACATATTTGACGCTCTGCGGCCTTGTGAATCTTCTCTAAGTCAATAATAAGCTCATCCAGATCAAAAATTGCGGCTCGGATCATGTGTTCGTAGTCTCCTTCCTTAGTGAAAGTGTAACATCGACTAATCTAAAACGCGAGCAAATGAATTAAGCTAAAGCGCGAGGAATTAAACCCACATTATGATATAGTATGAAAGATCCTGGATGAAGGGAAATGTGGTGGATGGAAACATTTTTAATTAACTCGCAGGGTATGAGTATTGTCCCGAAAAGTGCGCCGCAATCTGATATAGAGGACTTAGAGAACGGGTTTAAGCTTGTAGTATTAGGCCATGAAGAATGGGATCAGGTTCCACTGCTATGGCCGGATCACATGGAACAACAATCGGATTGGATTGGCCGTTTACGAGAGAGGGACGCAGTCGACATTAGAGGAAGTGTTAAAGAGGGTGCCATAGGTTTTTACCCTCGTTTCGAGCGATTGAGTCAGAATGTGCATTATACGTGTTTTCGAGATGTTGATGAGCAATTGAATGAACGCCCTATTCGTTTCTTTCTAGCTTTAAACGTTTTTGTTCTATTGGGCTGGAATAATGTCGATCAGGAACGTCTGTCCGAATGGGCACAACGTGGCATTTTGACAAATCCCTTAGAGCTTGCCTGTAAATTAGGCTTAAGGGTATTGCGTCACCACCAAAATCACCTTGAAAGAATTGAAGATGAAATGGATGTTATTGAAGAAGAAATTTTAACAGCCACGCGATCCGTGCAGCGACAACAAATTATCTCTTTGCATCGTCAAATACTAAGTTTAAGACGGTCATTAAATGCCCACCAAAGTGTTTTTGGGCGGTTAAAATATATTCAAAAACCAGAGTATGGAGATCTCCAAGATGAATTAATCTTTGAATTGCAGCACGTAATCAATAATGCTCGCCAAACACATGAAATGATTGAAAGTTTAAGAGAAGCATATCAGGCGGCTGTCGATAATCGAGCAAATGATATTATGAAAGTCCTGACACTTGTAGCGACTATTATATTACCCATTACGTTGCTAACTGGTTTCTTTGGAATGAACTTTAATATCATGCCATTTGTTCATCATCCCTCTGGGATCCTAGCTTTTTATGGGTTATCATTCATCGTCATCTTCGTGGTTATAATCTATTTCTGGAAGAGAAAGTGGCTAGAATAAGCCGAGTAATAAGCCGAAACGGTTTGGTTGGAAGAATATTCTCTTGTCATTTAAACTAAACAGTTATATAATATATGAGATCGTTATAAGGTGGAATTTTTGGAGGGTGCACATTGGAGAAGCTACTAGAGAAGTTAAAAGAGTATTTAAAAATGGAATCTGAAATCCCTTTTGAAGAGTTTTCGGAGTATTATCGTGTTCTAATTGCCGAATTGAACCAATCATTTAATGACCTCGATCGGGAAAATCGTCTTAAAGCTCTTTATATTTGTTCTATTGTACAATCAAACGCTGATGCAAGAGCAAAAGAGAGTAAAGCTACTGCCAAAACATTTAAGAAGATTAGTGCAAAATGTGCTTTTTGGACCGATGCCATTAAGTTTAACTTGGGTAAAGACGGGATGACCGCGCAGGAAATCGAACAGGCAACGGAAGAAATTAACGCCAGTATTTAAGTGTTTCAAGTTTCATAGCAAAAGGACATCAAGCCTTAATGGTTTGATGTCCTTTTTTTTGCGGTGACTGAAACATTTCAACTTTCATTAACGTAATAGAGGTGTAGACATAAATATCACAAGAAATGAGGACATGAATATGACAGAAAAATTATACCGTTCGAGTCGAGAAAAGATGATCGGGGGGGTTTGTGGGGGCCTTGCAGACTATTTCAGTGTCGATGTCACCTTGGTGCGGCTAATTATGTTAGTGGCTGCATTTGCCGGGGGTATTGGTTTCTTTGCTTATTTGGTTGCTTATGTAATCATCCCAGTTAATCCTGCTGAAAAAGGTTGGCAGACTGTGCCTCAGAATCGAGATGTGGGTGAGGTCGATAAGGGAATGGACTCGGATGGGAACGATGCTACAAATCGTGTATATCTGCAAAAGGGGTACGAGGATGGAGAAAAACCCGAAAGCCATGGCAACCGCTCCAAAATGGCCGGTGGGATATTAGTGGCCTTAGGTGTATACTTTTTGCTACAGCGATTCTTACCCCATTGGTTTGATTTGAGCAAAATGTGGCCTGTCGTGCTCATCTTAATAGGTTTGACAATTCTTTATCGGGGGGGGAGAAAATGAGCAAAGGTTTTAACTCTATTAGCAGAGGTCTGCTTCTGATTGCGATTGGGGTTATATTTTTCCTCCTAAACTATGATCTTTTATCTTGGAGTTTTTGGTTTCATGTTGCTGACCTATGGCCTCTAATCCTCATTCTGGCTGGTATTGCCTTGCTATTTAGCCGAAGAATCCCGCTCAGTGCTGTTTTGTTGGTGTTTCTACTGAGCATAGTTGGATACTCTCTGGTTATGGGAGATAAGCCTTTACCGGGGCAGATGAATGATTTCTTTGGTACGAAGACGTCAGAGACTAAGCTCATAAATGTCCCCTTGCCTACAGAAGTGAAGAAAGCTCACGTAAATCTCAACTTGGGAGGTGCTAAGGTTAATGTTGCGGCGCTTGACTCAGGGGACGACGAATCTCAATTAATGACAGGAAGTTATCAAGGGGTAAAACAGAGTGGCACCAGTGGTCGTGAAGTTTTGGCTTTAGGTACCGAGCGATCGGGAGACACCCTTGATGTAACATTGTCTTCTAATTCATTCGGAATTAACTCGGAAAATATTAAGTGGAGTGATTTAGAGCTTAACTTATCCAAGAAGGTACATTATGACTTGGAAATGTCGGCAGGAGCGATCAACGGGACAATGGATTTAAGTGACCTTTTGGTGGATAATCTTAAAATCAGTACAGGCGCAAGTAATTTCGGGCTTGAATTTGGAGACACGGGCACAGCAACTCATGGGAAAATTGATAGTGGCGCTTCCAAATTAACGTTGATTATCCCCGAAAATGTTGGAGTAACCATACGCGTGAAGGGAGTCGCCACAAGTACAAATTTTATGGGCTCAGGATTACTATTGGACGATAAGAATTGGGTAAGTCCGCAGTATGCTGAAGCTCGGACAAAAATTGATTTAGAGATTTCCATGGCCGCTGGTTCGATTCAATTAGAACGATCGAAACCCAGCATTCAATAATCGGCAAATTTTGATCCAATCGTGAGGGGAGAGCGCAATGCTCTCCTTTTTTTGAGGGCTACATAAGACTTAAGAATAGACTCGGTTGATTTTTTGAAGTTGCTGTAAACAGGCTTATAATGATATAATTTATAAAAATCCTTTGGATAAGAATTTGAGGATGTAGTTATGGATATCATAATGGCTCACCGCCAACTCGACTTTGATGCATTAGCATCGATGGTGGCCGCACAAAAAATCTACCCGAACAGCGTGTTGGTCATGGACGGAAAACCTAACGTTTATGTTCAAGATTTTTTGGCTTTAGCTAAGGATCAATTGCGGTTTCAAAAATCCCAAGATATTAAGGCGGACGAGGTTTCTCGGATAATCCTTGTCGATACGCATGAATTGCGTCGGGCAGGCCTACTGGGAGAGAAGGTGGCTAAGACTGCAGGTGTTCAGGTGGATATATACGACCACCATCCCTATTCTGGTGAACTGAAACCGGGCATGATCATTGAGACGGTTGGAGCGTGTGCCACAATCCTCGTCGAAAAATTGGCGGCGCTTGGGCTACCCTTAAGCAGTTTTGAAGCAACGTTGATTGCCATCGGTATCTATGACGATACTGGAAGTTTATTGTTTGATAGTACCACAGTTCGTGATGTTCAGGCTGTGGCTTATTTATTAGGGCAAGGAGCAAATTTGGGGGTCATTGCTCAATATCTACGTAGACCGCTCGCAGAGGAACAAAAAGACCTACTCCAGGAATTGCTTGATCACGGACAGACCGAATTCTTCGACGGGTTACCTGTGTATCTGGCGTATGCAGAAACACAAGACTATGTCGGAGGGCTTGCGTTATTGGCACACCGAGTAGGAGAACTTGAAGGCGCTGATACTTGGTTTCTGTTAGTAAAGATGGAGAATCGAGTCTATGTCGTTGGGCGTTCACGAGGTAGGGGATTACCTGTCAATGGGGTAGTACAGTTATTTGGTGGGGCGGGCCATGCTAGGGCTGCTTCCGCCACTATAAAAGATGCCGAAATATCGGATATATTGAAAAAACTACGTATTGGTCTCCAGAGTCGAGCTATCCGTCCTCACCTTGTGCGCGATATGATGAGTCATCCAGTTAAGACCGTGACTCCTGAGACCCTGCTGGGTGAGGTTGAACAAATACTGTTGCGTTATGGGCATACTGGAGTACCGGTCACGGTGGATAATTGTTTGGTAGGAATTATTTCGCGGCGTGATGTTGATAAGGCGATTAAACACGGTCTGAGACACGCACCAGTGAAAGGATTTATGTCGACAAAAGTAACAACGGTCGATGTAGAGTCGCCCTGGGAGGAAGTCCAACGGCTGATGGTCCAGCATGATATCGGCCGTCTTCCAGTAGTTGAAAACGGGAATGTTGTTGGAATCGTTTCTAGGTCCGATGTATTGCGTCTTGTACATGGCGGTTCGGTACCCATGGAAACTCAACTTGTTCGCGAGCGTAGTGTCGCCATGCGTCAGGATATTTTAGAATTGATAGAACGTCTCCCAGCAGAGATCCGGAAGTTCCTTACAGCAGTGCGTGAAACCGCAGAAGAACAAGGTTGTTCCGTTTATATTGCAGGTGGGTTTGTTAGAGATTTACTCTTACATGTTCCAACTCAAGATCTTGATTTTGTCGTCGAAGGTAGTGGTGGTCAATTTGCACAAGCCTTGATGACACGTATTCCTGACGGAAAGCTCACACAACACGTTAAGTTTGGAACTGCTCAGATTGTTCTTCCAGATGGAAGTCATCTTGATGTCGCGAGTACGCGCTGGGAGTATTATTCCTTCCCTGGAGCGCTTCCTCAAGTAGAGGAATCCTGCCTACGCGATGATTTGTTTCGACGAGACTTTACCATCAATTCGATGGCAATTTGTTTGAATCCAGAGCATTTTGGGGAACTTGTAGATTATTATGGTGGGAAGCGGGATTTACAGCAAGGAATCATTCGTTTTTTACATAACATCAGCTTTATTGATGACCCTACTCGGATGATAAGGGCAATACGTTTCTCAGAACGTTATCAATTTGAGTTAGCCAAAGAAACTCGTGAGGCTTTATATACTGCGATAGAGTCAGGCGTCCTTTCTAAGCTGAGCATTGAACGTTTTACAGAGGAAATTCTATTGATACTCAAAGAGAAAAACTATCTGGCTATGGGTCAGGCCTTAATCAATGGTGGTTTGTTTAAGGCGTGGTTTAGTGAAGATTACGATTGGGACTTTAACTTAGAAGAAGTAGAGGATAGTGCCGGTTGGTCTTTAAAAATGCGTTGGTTAATTTCAATTTCGAAAATGGATTCAAGATCTATTGAGAAATTACTCGATCGAGTGTGTCTGAACAGATCTCTTCGAGATGACACGTTGACCCTTGTGCGTATGCGTGAGGCTTTAAAGGAGCCATTGACTCTCATTGAGAAGGACCGCCTGCTTAATAAAGCACCAAAGGAAGTCGTGATGGCGTTGGCCCGGGATGATCGATATAATAAGCTCATTATGGAATGTCTGGAGGCTAGCCAAAGGATTCACATGTCTCTAGATGGGAAAACCCTTCTGCAAATGGGAGTTAAAGAAGGGCCGGAAATCGGGAAAATTCTCGATCGAGTGCGCATGGCTTGGCTTGAAGGCCGAATATGCACTTCTGAAGAAGAACAGGGCATAGTACGACAGTGGGTTAATACCATGCGTCGTTAGAAGGAGGAAGGGCATTGTTTAGTTTTGATTTGCCAACCATAATCGCTAATATACCTGCTTTGCTGATTGGATTTGCCTTTCACGAGTATGCTCATGCATGGGCCGCCGATCGCCTAGGAGATCCTACCCCACGCAGTCAAGGGCGCTTAACTCTGAATCCGATAGCACATTTAGACCTTTTTGGAACGATTATGGCCCTGTTATACCGGTTCGGTTGGGCTAAGCCTGTGATGACCAACCCAAGCTACTATAGAGGAGATAAAAAACGAGGACAAATGCAGGTTGCCTTGGCGGGTTCAATTATGAATCTTATCGTGGCCTTCGTTGTGATGTTTCTATGGTATCTGACTATGTATTGGATTCAGGGATCAGAGTGGAGCGACACTATTTCACATATCTTTCGATCCACAGTGCTGATGAATCTGGGCTTGGGAATCTTCAATCTATTGCCCATTCCTCCGCTTGACGGGTTTGGAGTTCTCGCAGCCATATTACCTGACCGCTTTGCGCCTCAACTGCATATTTTAGAGCAGTATGGGATGATAATTTTGATTGTTCTTCTTTTTACCGATATTTTAGGTACAGTTCTTATTCCGGTTAGAGATTTGATAGCATCCACCTACGAGACAATCATAATCCTGATATTAACTCCATTTTTAAGTTAATAGCATAAACTCTTACAATTGTGTGTTCTTATTGAGTAGTAAATAAAATTAAGTAATTCGAAGCCCCTTCAGTGCAGCACAAACTATTTTATTTTTGTATTTGCGTACTTGATGGGGCGGAATGGAGGTTATCATGAAAGGAAGAATTTTTAGCGGGATGCGCCCGACGGGGTCTCTTCATATTGGGCACCTGAGTGTAATCCAGAACTGGGTTGCCCTCCAGAATGACTATGAGTGTTATTTTTCCATCGTGGATCTACATGCCTTGACGACTGGGTATGAAGATCGGTTAGACTATCCTCATCTACGACGAGAAATTGCTTTAGATTGGCTTAGTGTGGGGATCGATCCTCAGAAAAGCGCTGTGTTTATACAATCTCAAGTCCAAGAGCACTCCGAGCTTCATTTGCTATTTTCTATGTTTACACCTTTGTCTTGGTTGGAGCGTGTTCCGACGTACAAAGATCAAATCCTACAATTAACTCAACAGGGAAAAGACTTAGGAACATACGGATTTTTAGGCTATCCGCTCTTAATGGCCGCTGACATTTTGCTGTATAAAGCGAGTGTAGTACCGGTTGGAGAAGACCAGATCCCCCATGTTGAACTATGTCGGGAAGTAGCCCGTCGTTTTAATCATTTATACGGGACAATATTTCCTGAACCAAAAGATCTCATTGGAAAAGTACCGCTTTTACCAGGTGTTGACGGGCGTAAGATGAGTAAGAGTTACCATAATGCCATATCCCTCACAGCATCTTCTGAGGAGGTTAAAACGAGGGTCCAACAAATGGTCACTGACCCGGCACGCCTGCGTAAGGACGACCTAGGGCATCCCGAAGTTTGCGTTGTGTTTAAGTTCCATCAGATTTACACTCCTGAGGTTGCAGAAGTTGGTGAGAATTGTCGTGCAGGTAAAGTTGGGTGTGTCGCTTGTAAACGACATCTAGCGGAGAACTTAGAGAAGTTAATAAGCCCATTTAGAGAACGCCGAGATTATTGGGCAGAACCAGGACGCGTGGAGAAGGTCCTCGAAGAAGGTGCCGAACGTGCTCGGGTAACAGCCTTGGAGACCATGAAAGAAGTTCGCTGCGCTATGGGGCTGTAAATGGAAAGTGAGAAAACCGTTCCACAGTTTGAACTTCCGGCTTATAAGGGGCCTCTAGATCTGCTGTTAACACTGATTCAACAGGAAAAAGTTGACATCTATGATATCCCAATTGCACGGATAGCCGACCAGTTTGTGGAGGCTGTCCGACACATGGGACCTATGGACATGGAAATCACAACAGAATTCCTGGTCCTGGCAGCCCAATTGCTATATATTAAGTCAAGGGAACTATTACCGAAATCGCCGAAAAACGAAGAAGATCAGGTAGGAGAAGAAGACCTGCGTCTGGAACTGGTGGAACGCTTGCTCGCTTATCGAACCTTCAAGCAGGCGGCCCAAGTGTTAGAGGCCTTAGAAACTTCTTCAGGAAGATCTTTCTACCGTGAGGTTGACGTTGATGAGTTATTGGCGGATGTTGAACCGGAGGATCCACTCAAGGGGGTAGCCTTTGATGATCTTTGGCAAGCGTTTTGTCGTGTGATAGAACGTGCCGAAAAAGGTGAGGAAATCCAGCATGTTAAACCGGAAGAGATCTCCATTGGTGTGATGCTTGCGGATGTTTTGCGTAGGGTTCTTCTCCATCCGAAAGGGATGCGTTTTAGTCAGCTGATGCGGATCGGATCGCGAATGGAAATGGTAGTCTCTTTCCTTGCCTTGTTAGAACTTTTGCAATCTGGAAAAGTCCGCACCGAACAGCAGTCATTGCTGAGTGATATTATGATATTCCCTACCAAGAAAGCATGGGAATTCACGGAAGAGGAGTAGATGGAATGCTGTTTCGAGA
>JUEG02001147.1_pt1 | contig 10514 bp, 7 predicted proteins | sample 432341 | NCBI WGS metagenome assembly JUEG02 (sample SAMN02953476, study PRJNA257561) | rock porewater metagenome | biome: terrestrial; feature: Opalinus Clay rock; material: porewater; isolation source: Opalinus Clay rock BIC-A1 borehole | place: Switzerland: Mt Terri URL, St-Ursanne ...
CGACGTACTGGCCCGGGTGCTGGCCGGGGCGCCCGGCGCCGAGCTGCCACGCTACCGCGGCACCCGCGCCCTGACCCGGCTCAGCCTGCCGGCCTGGGCCGGGACCGGTGCCGGTGCTGCATCCAGGGCCGGTGCCGGAGCCGCTCATCTCGACCTCGCCGCCTTCGGCGAGACGACCGCGTCCCCCGGGGACGACGTCATCCACCTCTCCGACGCCACCCGCGGTGCGTACCGGAAGGTCGTCGTCCGCGGCGACCGGCTCGTCGGCGGGATCCTGCTCGGCGACCTCGGCACGGTCGGCGCGCTCGCCCGCGCCTGGGAGGGCGACGAGCCCCTGCCCGCCGCTCCCCTGCTCCACCTGCTCACCCACGACGGAGGCTGCTGAGATGACAGCGCACGACACGACCGCGCCCGACACCGCGACAGCGACCGCCACGGCCACCGGCACCGCGACAGCGACCGACCCCGACACCGGCACCGCCCGCCCGACGATCGTGCTGATCGGTCACGGCATGGTCGGCCAGCGGTTCCTGGAGGCCCTCGCCGAGCGGGGCGTCACCGAGCGGGCGCGCGTCGTCGTGCTCTGCGAGGAACCCCGCCCCGCGTACGACCGGGTACGGCTGACCTCCTACTTCTCCGGCAGCACGGCCGAGGACCTGGCGCTCGGCGAGCCCGGCTTCCTGGCCCGGCACGGCATCGAACTCCACCTGGGCGACCCGGCGCGGAGCATCGACCGGGCGGCGCGCACCGTCACCTCGCGCGCCGGTCTCACCCTGCGCTACGACACCCTCGTGCTGGCCACCGGCTCGTACCCCTTCGTGCCGCCGGTCCCCGGCAAGGACGCCGAGGGCTGCTTCGTCTACCGCACCATCGAGGACCTCGTCGCCATCGAGGAGTACGCCAAGGGGGCGCGGACCGGTGCCGTCATCGGCGGCGGGCTGCTCGGTCTGGAGGCGGCCGGCGCGCTCAAGGGCCTCGGCCTGGAGACGCACGTCGTGGAGTTCGCGCCCCGGCTGATGCCCGTACAGGTGGACGACGGCGGCGGGGCCGCGCTGCGCCGCACCGTCGAGGACATGGACGTCGAGTGCCACACGGGTGTCGGCGCCCAGCAGATCACCACCGGCGACGCCGGAACGGTCACCGGCATGAGCCTGTCCGACGGCTCCTCGCTGGCGGCCGACCTGGTCGTGTTCTCCGCCGGTGTCCGCCCGCGCGACCGACTCGCGCGGGACTGCGGCCTCGACGTCGGCGAGCGCGGCGGCGTAACCGTCGACGCGGGCTGCCGCACCTCGGACCCGGTCGTGCTCGCCATCGGCGAGTGCGCCCTGGCCGCCGACGGCCGGGTCTACGGCCTGGTCGCCCCCGGCTACGAAATGGCCGCGACGGCCGCCGCCACCGTCGCCGGCGAGGAGGCGTCGTTCACCGGCGCCGACACCTCCACCAAGCTCAAGCTGCTGGGCGTGGACGTGGCGAGCTTCGGCGACGCCCACGGCGCAGCCGACGGCTGCCTCGACGTCGTTTACTCCGACTCCCGGTCCGGCGTCTACAAGAAGCTCGTCGTCGGTGCGGACGGCACCCTCCTCGGCGGCATCCTGGTCGGCGACGCCGACGCGTACGGCATACTGCGCCCGCTCACCGGCTCCGTGCCGCCGTACGAGCCGGAGCAGCTGGTGCTGCCGGCCGGGCTGGGCGCGCCCGCCGCGATGGGCCCGTCCTCGCTGCCCGACGAGGCGGTCGTCTGCAGCTGCCACAACGTCACCAAGGGCACCATCCGCGGCGCCGTCACCGAGCACAGCTGCACCGACGTACCGGCCGTGAAGAAGTGCACCAAGGCGGGCACGGGCTGCGGCAGCTGCGTCAAGGTCCTGACCACGCTCGTCAACGACGAGCTGACGGCGGCCGGCGTGACCGTCGAGCGCGGGCTGTGCGGCTGCTTCGCGCACACGCGGGCCGAGCTGTACGAGATCGTCCGGGTGCGCCGGCTCACCACGTACGCTCAGGTGCTCGACGAGCACGGCCGGGAGGAGGCGCGCGGCGGCGACGGCTGCGAGATCTGCAAGCCGACCGTCGGTTCCGTCATCGCCTCCCTCGCCCCCTCGATCGGCGCCGACGGCTATGTCCTCGACGGTGAGCAGGCCGCGCTCCAGGACACCAACGACCACTTCCTCGCCAACCTCCAGCGCAACGGCTCCTACTCGGTCGTCCCGCGCGTGCCCGGCGGCGAGATCACCCCCGAGAAGCTGATCGTGATCGGAGAGGTGGCCCGCGACTTCGGCCTCTATACGAAGATCACCGGCGGCCAGCGGATCGACCTGTTCGGCGCCGCCGTCGAACAGCTCCCGCAGATCTGGACCCGGCTGGTCGAGGCGGGCTTCGAATCCGGACACGCGTACGGCAAGGCGCTGCGCACCGTGAAGTCCTGCGTCGGGCAGACCTGGTGCCGCTACGGCGTGCAGGACTCGGTCCGGATGGCCATCGGCCTGGAGCTGCGCTACCGGGGGCTGCGGTCGCCGCACAAGCTGAAGTCCGCGGTCTCCGGCTGCGCCCGCGAGTGCGCGGAGGCGCGCGGCAAGGACTTCGGCGTCATCGCCACCGCGAGCGGCTGGAACCTGTACGTCGGCGGCAACGGCGGCGCCGACCCGCGCCACGCCGACCTGCTCGCCCAGGACCTGTCCGACGCGGAGCTGATCCGGCTCATCGACCGGTTCCTGATGTTCTACATCCGCACCGCCGACCGGCTGGAGCGCACCTCCGCCTGGCTGGAGCGGATCGAGGGCGGCCTCGAACACGTACGCGAGGTCGTGGTCGACGACTCGCTCGGCATCTGCGACGAACTGGAGCGGCTGATGGCCGACCACGTGGCCGGCTACCAGGACGAGTGGGGCGCGACCCTCGCCGACCCGGAGCGGCTGCGCCGCTTCGTCTCCTTCGTCAACGCGCCGGGCACGCCCGACCCGTCCGTACGGTTCGTGCCCGAGCGCGACCAGATCAAGCCGGACCTGGCCGTGCTGGCCGGTCCCGTCCTTCCCGTCCGCACCCTCGAAGGGAGCTCGGCCCGATGACGCTCGCGCCCCAGCCCACGAAGACCGCCCCGGCCACGACGGCCGTACGGGCCGTACCGATTGCTCCGGCCGTTCCGGCTGCTCCAGCTGCCACCGGGGCCGCCCCGGTCGGTGCCGCCGGTGCCCGGGTCGAACTCCTCATCGGCCGGCGGTGGCACCCGCTGTGCGATTCCGCCGAACTCACGCCCGGCCGGGGCGTGGCGGCGCTGCTGCCCGACGGCCGGCAGGCGGCCGTCTTCCTGGACCGCGCTGGCGACGTCTACGCCATCGGCAACCAGGACCCGTTCACCGGGGCGTACGTGCTGTCCCGTGGGCTGGTCGGCCGCAGCGCGGGGCGCGGGCGGCCGTTCGTCGCCTCCCCGCTGCTCAAACAGCGGTTCGACCTCGCCACCGGTCAGTGCCTCGACGACGAGTCGGTCTCCGTCCCGGCCTTCACCATCCGGACGGGACGGGCCGGAAGGGTCGGAGGTACCTGAGAAGCCGGACAGGCCGGACGGGTCCGACAGGCCGGGCGCAGTGGGGGCCTGGGCCCCCGTGAACCCGTCCGGCGCGCCGCCCCTCCCGTTCCGGCCGCGGCGCGCCGCCCGTTTCAACCCCTCCGACCCGCCCGACCCGCCCGACCCGCCCGAACAGCGGCCGGGCCGTACCGGCGGTATCAGCCCGCCGCGCAGACCTCCCCGTTGAGCGTGATCTCAGCGCCCGGGTCCGCCACTCCCTCGGTCTGGAAGCCGAAGGTCACCTGCTTGCCGCCCGCGACCGTGCCGTTGTAGCCGGCGTCGGTCACCGTCACATGGGTTCCGGACTGCTGGAAGACGCCGTTCCAGCCGTTGCGCACGGTCACCCCGGACGGCAGGTCGAACTCCGCCTTCCAGGTGCTCATGGACGAGGCCGGGGTGATGCCGACGTTGACGACGGAGCCGGTGCTCCACTGGTTCTGGACCCGGAAGGCGGCCGTGCAGCTGCCGGTGTCGCCGCCGCCGTCCCCGGCTGCCGCCTCGAAGGCGTCCAGCAGGGCGTAGTAGGCCGGCTTGGGCTGGTAGTTCTCGTCGTACGGCAGGGCTGCGCCCTGGCCCTCGAAGACGTCGGGCACCCAGGAGTCGGCGTCGGAGAAGGCCCAGACGGTGATGCCCTCGCAGCGCTCGACGGTCAGGCAGGCGTTGGCGACGGCCTTGTAGTCGCGCGCCTGCTGCTGGAGCTTGGACTCGGTGGCAGGGAGGTCCATCCGGATGTCGAGCTCGGTGATCGCGACATCCACGCCGAGATCCGCGAAGCGCTGGAGGTTCGCCTGCATGGTCGACGGCACCTGGCCGAGGACCAGGTGCGACTGGAAGCCGACGCCGTCGATCGGCACGCCCTGCTGCTTGAGCTTCTTGACGAGGTTGTACATCCCGTCGCTCTTCGCACCGATCCCGTCGGTGTTGTAGTCGTTGATGTACAGCTCGGCGCCCGGGTCGGCGGCGCGGGCGGCACGGAACGCCTCGGCGATGTAGCCCTCGCCGAGCGTCGTGTAGAACTTGGACTCCCTGAAGGTGCCGTCCTCGTTGAACGCCTCGTTGACCACGTCCCAGCGGTCGATCCGGCCCTCGTAGCGGCCCGCCTCGGTCTCGATGTGGTCGGTCATGATCGTACGGAGCTCGGACTCGCTGAAGCTGCCGTTCTCCAGCCAGTCGGGCATCTGGCTGTGCCAGACCAGCGTGTGGCCGTGCACCTGCTGGTCGTGGGACTCGGCGAAGTCCACGACCCGGTCGGCCCCGGCCCAGTTGTACTGGCCGCGCTCCGGCTCGACCGACTCCCACTTCATGGCGTTCTCGGGAGTGGCACTGTTGAACTCGGAACCGGCGATCCCGGCGTACGTGCTGCCGTCGAGCTTGTGGTCCGCGATGGCCGTACCGACGAAGCGGCCCGAGGAGGCTGCGGCCTCGCGCAGCGTCTCGGCGGCCTGGCCCGGGGCCTTGTGCGGAGCCCGGTCGGGCCCCTTGGTGGTGGCCCGGGCGGGTGCCTCGCCGGCCGCCGAGGGTGCCGCGCCGGCGACTCCCGCGACGCCGAGCACCGCCGTCGCGGCGAGAGCGGCCACAGCGGCTCTCCGGATGCGCAGTAGATTCATGGTGGGTTCTCTCTCCGCTTCACGTGATTCCGAGTTTCCGGAAGAATGCTGCAAGTTTTTCGGAGGGTGCGCCGGGAACGGTAGAGGCGGTCGGGAAGCCCGTCAACGGTTGTGGTGCAAGGAGGTTTCATGGCGGTCGAGGAAGCCGGGCAGTCACGGCCCAAGATCACGATCACCGCGATCGCACAGGAGGCAGGGGTTTCGGTCCCCACGGTCTCCCGGGTGGTCAACGGTCGGTCGGACGTCTCCCCGGAGACCCGGGCGAGAGTGGAAGGGCTGCTGCGACACCACGGTTACCAGCGGCGCACCACCGCGGGACACGACCGGGCAGGGCTGCTGGACCTGGTCTTCAGCGACCTCGACAGCCCCTGGGCCGTGGAGATCATCCGGGGCGTGGAGGAGGTGGCGCACGCGGCCGGCATGGGCACCGTGGTCTCGGCGACCCACGGCCGCGCGGGCGCCACCCGGCAGTGGATGGAAAATCTGCGGGACCGCGCCTCGGACGGCGTGATCCTGGTGACCTCGGCCGTCGAACCGCTGCTCCAGGAGGAGCTGCGGCGGCTGGACGTGCCGGTCGTGGTGGTGGACCCGGCGGGCTCGCCCTCGCTGGACGCCCCCACCGTCGGGGCCACGAACTGGGCGGGCGGCATGGCCGCCACCGATCATCTGCTGGGGCTCGGGCACCGGCGGATCGGCATCATCGCCGGCCCCGCCCGGCTGCTGTGCAGCCGGGCCCGGCTGGACGGCTACCGCACCGCCCTGGAGGCGGCGGACGTGCCGGCCGACGACGCGCTCGTGATCCGCGGCGACTTCTACCACGAGTCCGGGTTCACCGGCTGCCAGGCCCTGATGGACCTGGCCGAACCGCCCACCGCGATCTTCGCGTCCAGCGACCAAATGGCACTGGGCGCGATCGAGGCGCTGCGCCGCCGCGGACTGCGGGTGCCGGACGACGTCAGCATCGTGGGCTTCGACGACCTGCCCGAGATGCGCTGGTCGTCGCCGCCGCTGACGACGGTGCGGCAGCCCTTGGCCGAGATGGGGAAGGTGGCGGCGCGCACCGTACTGCGGCAGTCCCGGGGCGAGGAGCTGGACTCCCCGCGGGTCGAGCTCGCCACCGAGCTGATCGTCCGGCACAGCTCGGCGCCACCCGCCTGAGTCCGAGGCCCGGGGGCCGCCCGGAAGCACCCGAGGCCCGCCCGGCCGCCCGCCGGGAACTCTCACCCCGCGGCCCCGGCCGACGGCCCGGCACCGCTGAGCGGTGCCGGGCCGTCGTCGTGTCCGAGGCGAATTTCGTCGAAGGCGTTGACAGGGGGGACCTGCGGTACGTAGCTTCCAGCGCAATCGACCGATAATTTTCGGGAAGCTTCCGGAAGGTGTGCCATGCGGACCAACCTGTCACCTCGACGAGTCCGGGGGATCGCCGCGTTCACCGCCGCGGTTCTCGCTTCCTCAGTGCTGGCCGCCTGTGGCAGCAGCGGCCCCGACGGGGCCGGTGGCGGCGGCGAGGGGACGATCGACGTCTGGGTCTACCAGGACGCCTCGACCAAGGTGCAGGAGAAGGTCGTCGAGCGCTTCAACAAGCAGTCCGACGTCAAGGCCGAGCTCGTCCAGGTGCCCGGGGACACGTACCTGGACAAGCTCCGTACCTCCATGGGGACGCCCAACGCGCCGGACGTCTTCTTCAACTGGGGCGGCGGCAGCATCGCCAACTTCGTCGAGAAGGACATGGTCGTCGACCTCGGCCCGGAGTTCGCCAAGGACGCCGAGCTCAAGAAGACGTTCATCCAGTCGATCCTCGACGCGGGCAAGGTGGACGGCAAGTACTACGGCGTCCCGATGCGCGGCATGCAGCCGGTGATCCTCTTTCACAACAAGGACGTCTTCGAGAAGGCCGGCGCCGAGCCGCCGGAGACCTGGGAAGACCTGCTGAAGCTGATCGACACCTTCAAGAAGGACGGTGTCACCCCGTTCGCGCTCGCCGGCGCCGACGCCTGGCCCGAGCTGATGTGGATCGAGTACCTGCTCGACCGGATCGGCGGCCCGGAGGTCTTCCAGCGGATCCAGGACGGCGACAAGAGCGGCTGGGGCGACCCGGCCGTGCTCGAGACGGCGGAGACCATCAAGGACCTGGTCGACCGGGGCGCGTTCGGCAAGAACTTCTCCTCCGTCAACTACACCGCCGACGGCGCCTCCACCCTCTTCGCCAAGGACCGCGCCGCTATGCACCTCATGGGCAGCTGGGAGTACGCCAACCAGAAGGCGAACCAGCCCGAGTTCGCGAAGTCCGGCCTCGGCTGGTCCGCGTTCCCGGCCGTCCCCGGCGGCAAGGGCGACCCGAAGAACGTCGTCGGCAACCCGACCAACTACTGGTCGATCAACACCAAGGCCGAGGAGCGGGACGCGGCCCTGGAGTTCGTGAAGTTCGCCGCCCAGGACGCGTACGCCGAGGACCTGGTGGCGAACGGCGACGTGCCCACCACCACGGACGCCGCCGAGCGGCTGAAGGCCCACTCCGCCCCCGAGTACGCGAGCTTCCAGTACGAGATGGTCAAGGCGGCCCCGAGCTTCACCCTCTCCTGGGACCAGGCGCTCCCCGCCCAGCAGGCCACTCCGATGCAGACCAACATCCAGAAGCTGTTCAACGGCCAGCTCACCCCCCAGCAGTTCGTCGACGCGATGAAGGACGTGTGATGCCGGCATCCGCCACCCGCGACCCGGTGAAGGCGCCCCCCACGGGAGCGGCTCCGGCCCGGCCGTCCGGCAGCCCCTCGGGCTCCGGGCGGCCGGGCCTGGGCTGGGCCGTCCCCGGCCTGCTGTTCTTCACCCTGTTCGCCGTCGTCCCCATGCTGCTGGTCGTCGCGCTGTCGTTCACCAGCTGGGGCGGCCTGGGCATGCCCACCTGGACCGGCGGCGACAACTGGACGAAGCTGTGGAACGACCCCGGGATGCGCCAGGCCATCTGGCTCAGCGTCCTGCTCACCGCGTTCTCCTGGCTCCTCCAGACGCCGATCGCCCTGCTGCTCGGCGTCTGGGCGGCCGGGCGGCAGCGCGCCCGGGCGGCCCTGACCGCGGTGTTCTTCCTGCCGCTGCTGGCCTCCTCGGTGGCCCTCGCGCTGCTGTGGAAGTCGCTGCTGGACCCGAACTTCGGGGTGATCGCCGACCTCGGCCCCTGGATCGGCTTCCCGGACGGCAATCTGCTGGGCTCCTCGCGCGGGGCCCTGGGCGCCGTGATCTTCGTCGCCTCCTGGCAGTTCATCCCGTTCCACACGCTGCTCTACCAGGGCGGCGCCCGGCAGATACCGCAGTCGCTCTACGACGCGGCGGTGATCGACGGAGCCGGCACCGTCCGGCAGTTCCTGCACATCACGCTGCCGCAGCTGCGCAACACGATCATCACCTCGTCGGTGCTGATGGTGGTCGGCGCGCTGACCTTCTTCGACACCGTCCTCATCCTCACCGAGGGCGGGCCCGGCACCGACACCACCATCGTCCCGTATCTGATGTACAAGACCGGCTTCCTGGCGTTCGACATGGGCTACGCCAGCGCGGTCGCCGCGGCCCTGGTGGCCGTCGCGACCGGCGTGTCCCTGCTCCTCGTACGGCTCACCGGATTCAGCGCCATGCGCAGCACCCGGGAGGGCATGTGACCGACGTACTCCACCGCCGCCCCGCGCCCGGCCCGCCGAGGACGGACGTCCCGCCGCCCGCCGGCCGCCGCCGCCTCCGGCTGCCGCGCTGGAACTACCCGGCCGGCCTCGCCGCCGTGGTCTGGCTGCTGATCGTCGGACTGCCGCTGTACGCCCTGGTGGGCTCCACGCTGCGGACCCGCAACGACTATCTCGACCACGGCCCGCTCTCGGTGCCCACCGAACCGACCCTCGCCAACTACGAGAAGGTGCTGCGGAGCGACTTCCTCACCTATCTCCTCAACACGGCCGTCGTCACCGCCGTGTCCGCGGTCCTGGTGATCGTGCTGTCCGTGATGATCGGCTACACCGTCGTCCGCACCCGCGGCCGGATGTCCCGGCGGATCTTCCAGGTCTTCCTGCTCGGCCTGGCGATCCCCGCCCAGGCGGTGATCATCCCCGTCTACCTGATCATCACCAAGCTCCAGCTGTACGACACCCTGCTCGCCGTCATCCTGCCGACGGCGGCCTTCTCGCTCCCGGTCAGCGTGCTGATCCTGGCGGGCACGATGCGGGACATCGACGAGGAGATGTACGAGTCCATGGCGCTCGACGGCGCCGGGCCCGCCCGGATCCTGTGGCAGCTCGTCATCCCGCTCTCGCGGGCCGGGATCTCCACGGTCGGCGTCTACGCGGCCCTCCAGGCGTGGAACAACTTCCTCTTCCCGCTGATCCTCACCCAGTCGCCGGAGAGCCGGGTGCTGACCCTCGGCCTCTACGACTTCGTCGGCCAGTTCCGGGTGGACATACCCGCCCTGCTCGCCGCCGTCGTGCTCTCGATCGTCCCCATCTTCGTCGTTTACCTCTTCGCCCGCCGTCAGCTGGTCAACGGCCTGATGGGCGTCGGCGGCAAGTGAGCGGCCTCCCCCTGCCGGACAGGAGTCCCATGCACCACGAGACGAACGGCCCCTGGCAGAACACCTCCCTGTCTGCCGGGGTCCGCGTCACCGACCTGCTCTCCCGGATGACCCTGGAGGAGAAGCTCGCCCAGCTCTGCAGCGTGTGGCCCGGCTCCGACACGGGCGGCGGCGACGTCGCCCCGCTCCAGCACGAGGTGACCGCCGCGACCGAGCGGACCGAGGCGGACGTGTTCCTCCCGCATGGGCTGGGGCAGTTGACGCGGCCGTTCGGGACCGCGCCCGTCGAACCGGCGGAGGGCGCGGCGGCACTCGCCCGTACGCAGCGACGAATTGTGGCAGCGAACCGGTTCGGCATCCCGGCGATCGCGCACGAGGAGTGCCTCACCGGCTTCACCACCTGGGGCGCCACCGTCTTCCCCACCCCGCTCGCCTGGGGAGCCACCTTCGACCCGGCGCTGGTCGGCCGGGCGGCGGAGCTGATCGGCGCCTCGATGCGCTCGGTCGGCATCCACCAGGGCCTGTCCCCCGTCCTCGACGTGGTGCGCGACCCCCGCTGGGGCCGTACCGAGGAGTCGATCGGCGAGGACCCGTACCTGGTGGCGACGGTCGGCACGGCGTACGTCCGGGGCCTGGAGGCCAGTGGGGTCATCGCAACCCTGAAGCACTTCGCGGGCTACGCGGCCTCGCGCGGCGGCCGCAACCACGCCCCGGTCTCCGCGGGCCCGCGCGAGCTGGCGGACGTCGTCCTGCCGCCCTTCGAGCTCGCGCTGCGGGACGGCGGCGCGCGGTCCGTCATGCA
>JUEG02001308.1_pt1 | contig 10492 bp, 8 predicted proteins | sample 432341 | NCBI WGS metagenome assembly JUEG02 (sample SAMN02953476, study PRJNA257561) | rock porewater metagenome | biome: terrestrial; feature: Opalinus Clay rock; material: porewater; isolation source: Opalinus Clay rock BIC-A1 borehole | place: Switzerland: Mt Terri URL, St-Ursanne ...
AGAGGCTATATGCTTGATGTTAGCCGCGGAAGGGTGCCCACTATGGGCAGCCTGAAAGAATTGGTGGATCGGTTAGCGCTGTATAAAATAAATCAGCTTCAATTGTACATGGAAAATTGTTTACGCTTAGAGGGTTTTGAAGAAATTTGGTCACAGACAGATCCTTTTACCCCAGAAGAAATTTTGGAGTTGGATTATTACTGTAGCAAAAGAGGGATTGAGTTAGTACCATGCGTTGCTACCTTTGGGCATTTGTATGATTTACTCCGTTCAGTGGGTTTTGGTAAATACAGAGAAATGGACACCGGCCGAGGAGAGACCTTTACTTGGTATAACCGCATGAGATACCATATCCTGAATGTGTCTGACCCCGAAAGTTATACGCTTATCAAGGGCATTCTTGATCAATACCTACCCTTATTTCGCAGCAATAAAATCAACATTTGTTGCGATGAAACCTATGATTTAGGCAAGGGGAAAAGTGCTTCTATGGCTCAGAGCATGGATTACGGAGAAATGTATCTCTTTTATGTTAACCAGTTAGTGAAATACCTTCAGAGCAAGGGGAAAGAGGTCATGATTTGGGGAGATATTTTACAGAACCATCCCGAATATATGGGTAAACTGAATGCACAAGTTACCTGCCTTAACTGGTATTATGATCAAGGTGTTAAGGAAGAAACGGTTAAAATCTTCTCCGACAATGGCTTAAAGCAGTATGTATGCCCTAGTGTATCCGGTTACAGCCGATTGGTGAATGCCTTTGACATGAGTTTTACCAACATTAGGGAGATGGCAAAGTTAGGTCATCAATATCAGGCGGAGGGATTTTTAAATACAGACTGGGGTGATTGTGGTCACATTAATATGCCAGCCCTTGCCATTCCGGGTATGATTTACGGTGCGGCACAAGGCTGGAATGTGGATGATGATAGAGATTTTAGTACCATAGACCAAGCTATTTCATTGGTGGAATATGAAGACCTTGGAAAAAGTTTGGTGGGACTACTGCGAGAACTTTCCCATCAAGATATCGTCATTTTTAATAACCTTGCTTTCTTTAGAGATTATAAGGTATACCATCAATCCTACGAGGATTTTGGAATCAGCCAGTATGATAAAGCAAAAGAGGAAATAATGCAGGCGTCCGAGGATCAGATAAGGACAGCAGTGATTAAATCTAAAGAAATCTTTAATTCCTTAAAACAGAATAATATGGGTTCCTATGCAGACCGTCAAGAGGAGATGTTGGAGTATTATCTGGCTGCCCGTGGTGTAGGATTGATGCAGAGATTGGTGCTGGTTCTTAAAAAACATGAGTACGGTCAGAAGGTACAACCGCTGGATGCCCCAAACGACCTGGCGGGTAAGTTGGAATACTGGTTGATGGATTACTGTAATGCATGGAGAACTGGAAGCCGCGAGAGCGAATTGTATCGTATTAAAGAATTCATTGGACAAATCTGTTTCATCCTCAGAAAATACGATGTAACTCCCTTAATTGATACTACCTTAAAAGTTTAATGTCGGTGAGCACAGTTAAATCAGCGTGCAACTGCAGAATGCTCGAGGGAACCTCTGTGCTCACAGGTCCGTAGAATGTCTTAGATAGAATGTCTCGTTTACTCTCCCCGCTAACCAGTAATAGTATTTTTTGTGCTTGCATAATGCTCCCGACACCCATGGTTATCGCTTGGCGAGGAACGGCTTCAGAATCCGGAAAAAAACGTGTGTTAGCCTGAATAGTTTCCTCCGACAATTCCACGACATGTGTATGGATTTCCATGTTATGAGAAGGTTCATTGAACCCAATATGACCATTTGGACCGAGACCGAGTATTTGCACTCCAATACCACCGGCGCCATGAATTGCATCATCGTATCTGCGGCATTCCGCTGCTAAATTTGAAACATCACCGCGAGGTATATCCGCGTTCCCTTGCGGCAAGTCAATCTTACTCCAAAAATGTTCGTGCATAAAGAAAGCGTAGCTTTGCGGGTGATCAGGTGTTAAGCCGACATACTCGTCAAGGTTAAAGCTTCGGGCCTGAGAAAAACTAATAATCCCTTCTTGGGTAAGACGTGCTAGATAGTGGTACATGCCAATCGGCGTGCTTCCGGTCGGAAGACCCAACACTAGATTTGGGCAAGCTAAGATTTCACGCGCCACCCATCGCGCGGCCATTTGACCTAAACTCAAATTATCTGGAGTATATATTAGTTCCATTCCGCACCCCCTCCTAGATTCCCATTGCATCAAAAACTAATCGCCCTTGTAACCAAACCTGCTTTATTTCAAACTCCGATGAGAGACGGATAAACGTCGCTTCTTTATTTATCTCGAGACTGCCAACTCGGTGATCAATCCCTAAAAGTTTTGCTGGATTTGAAGTTACATACTGCACAGCCTCTGGCAAACGGTAATGAAGCTTTTGTACCAACATTTTTAAGCCTTGAAGCAGGGGATAGGCACTGCCTGCAATTGTCCCATCGGGTAACTGGGCAATACCCTGGTGTACTATGGTTTTTTGTCCACCAAGATCGTATTCTCCATCCGGCATGCCCACGGCTCTCGTGCCGTCAGAGATCAAACAAACCCTGTCTGGCGATTTGATCCTTAATACCAGATCAATCACAGCCGGGTGAATGTGCACTCCATCAGCAATGATTTCCATGGTCACCGATTCATCAAGTAAAGCCTTTGTTAATAGGCCAGGATTACGATGATGGATTCCAGGCATAGCATTAAACGCATGGGTAATATGCCTTATTCCCCACTGCAGGGCCTGCCCCATCTGATCAAAATCGGCGGATGTATGTCCGACTGAGGGTATTATGCCATGCTCTAGGCAAACCTCAGCAAGTTCTCGCCCATCCATTCGTTCAGGAGCAAAGGTAAGGATCTTAACAAGTCCTGGAAACTTACGCAGCAAGTCTGCCAAGAATTGAACACTCCCGTCCTGGGCTACATCCCAAATTAATTCCGATGCTTGCGCGCCTCGGAATTCTGGTGCTAAAAAGGGGCCTTCCATATGTAGTCCTAAAATTTCCGCACCCCGTCTATTACCCCGCTGGTAATCAGTTGCATTTTGTAACACCCTCGTCAGCTGTTCAGGGATGCAAGACATTGTGGTGGGTAAGAACGCAGTCGTGCCTTCCTTAAGCAAAGCCTCAGCTAAGGTCTGTAAACTATCTAAGGTGCTATCCATAATATCGCAGCCACCAGCTCCATGTACATGGGTATCGATCAAACCGGGGATCAATAAATCTCCGTCCATGTCTAACACGGTTGTTCCATTCAATTTTCGTTGTCCTGACAGACGGGCATGGGTATCTTCTTCGACGATTTCAGTCAGAATGCCATCATGCCAGACCAGTCCACCATAGCAAATACGATCCGGCAGAACCAATGTCCCACCGCATACTAAACCTCGTTCCATTAGAAGGCCTCCTTTTTGCCATAACCATTACCCTTTACATTATCATAAATCCATGATTATTCTAAGTTTAAGAAAACCCCGGCTCAATAGCCGGGGTTTTTGAGTTCTGTATGGGATATGGATATCTAGTCAAGATATATACTTTTCAAAGCATGTAGGGTAGCGTGGAATTCTTCATGTTTATTCGGACCGACTTCGATTTCCTCAATCCTAATGAACGCAGCTTCCATTTCCGCCATTTTATCTGCAGACAATACGCGTTCGGCCATTACATAAAGTACGTTGTTTTCTTTGTCAATGTGAGAAGTTAATAGTTTTCCATATTTTTGGGCATTATCGATGATCTCGGTTACTGAATTTTCTTTACCAACGCGATAGCCCTCAACTCCACGTCTTAATCCTTGGACAAAACTACGTCCTTGCTCGTGCTCATAGAGCATAGCGGCAATTGGACCGCCCTCTTGAGGGATACCAGCCGCTTCCATGGCAGGGAAGAGAACCTTTTCCTCCTTGCTATGATGACATTTATCAACGAAGACAGCGAGGAATTCAAGAATCTGGTCTAAGTGCTGTATTTCTGGGGTTTGACCTGACTTTAGGCGAGTCGTAATTTGATCCAAAATGCGGATTGCGAGCAGAACCGCCTCATGTTCATTTTTTAATTCCTTAATAACTGTCATAGTAATTGCACCATCCTTTATTATTTGAGAGACCTTTATTTCTATTAGGCATTGAGTAGATGTAAACCTTAGATATAGAATACCAAATACAAACGCTTATTTATGTGACAGCTGTCACGATTTCTGGATATAGGGAGATAAAAGCAGTCTCTTCCGATGGAAGGGACTGCTTTTATTGGTGCAACGCATATATGGGATGCTTTTAATGCTCTGATTCGTCTCTTTTCTCCGCTATGAAACTCTTAATGCTTTCTTTGCGTCGATCATTTTTAGCCTCGATGCTGTGTTTCTGATCAGATGGAATTTCATCTGCATGTTCATCCAGGTAATCTTCTGCTTCCCGTAAATTAGCCATAGTGTGGTCAATATGTTGTTGTAGGTGCACCTCATTATCCTCACGATTATCCGGTTTAGCCAAGGTAATCCCTCCTATTTTAAGACTGCTTTTTTAGGATGACCTAAATCGGATGATGCTATGCACATAATCTTATCCGAGTCGTTTTATCTACGTTTAAAGACAGGATGGATCAGCTATAGATATGATAATTATATATTATTTTCTCTCTTGTCCATGAATAATGCTATAATCATGCCATAGAGTACAAGTTAGCTGCAATAGTTTGCAATTTTATAGGAGGTATTAGTTTTGAAAAATCGAAGTAAACTAGCAACTATGATAAGTATAAGTCTTTTTTTATCTGTATTCGTTTTAATTGGAAGTGTTCAAGCTGATCCAATTATCCCTAATGTGACAAGACTATTTGGTCAGGAGCGGATCCAGACATCAATAGCAGTAGCACAGCAAGGATTTAAGGACACTCAATTACAAAATGCGATTATTGCTTCTGGTTACAGTTTTCAAGATGCTTTAGCTGCGAGTACACTTGCGACTAAACTTAAAGCTCCGATCATCCTAGCTGGGCAGAGTGTGCTCGATTCTCAAGTTTCTTTGGATTATATCAAAAACAATATGGTGACAGGTGGAACGGTCACTATTGTTGGTGGGTCAGTAGTAGTACCTAAAGAGATCGAACAATGGTTTCGGAATTCAGGGTATAAGGTGGTTCGCTTAGGTGGCGCCGATAAGTTCGACACAAATGCTCTTATCATACGAGAGTTGAATGTGGCTGATGGAACTCCTGTTGTCATAGCCAGTGGTGATGATTTTTCGGATGCCTTAAGTATTGCATCAATCGCGGCAAGTAAAGGATGGCCAATTCTTCTGAGTGGGCCAAATGAGCTACCAAATTCAGTAAAATCGTTTTTATCAACAAAACAACCTAGCAACGCCTATATCGTCGGCGGTGAAGCAATCCTGTCTAAAACAGTCTTAGCGGATGCCCATAGAGCATCTCCCGGTACTAAAATCACCCGTTTTGGAGGGTATGATCGTTTTGATACATTAGCACAGGTTGTGACGAATTTTTATCCAAATCCAACTGAGATTTACTTAGCTAATGGATTTGATTTTGCAGACGCCCTTTCAGGAAGCATCAATGCGGCGCAGAGGAATGCACCCATTCTCTTAATTGACCCTACAGCAACCACATTACCTCCTGCTATCAGAGATTACCTTGTTAATCACCATAACCCCAACGTACTGACGAAAATAAATGTGTTGGGTGGGTCAGTCGCAGTTCCAGAATTGGCCATAGAGCTCGTCAACACTAGCATAGGAAATTCGACCGAACCTTATCCAACCCTAGCACCTGTCAAGTTCTTGGCTGAGAAGCAGGCTATGCTTGACCTTATCAATCAGGAACGTTCAAAGTCAGGAGTGCCCCCACTTAAGTTCGACGAAAAACTTCAAGAAATGGCCCAAGCAAAGTCAGATGATATGGTTGCAAAATCTTACTTTGACCATACATCGCCTACCTACGGTTCACCCTTTGAGATGATGAAAACATTTGGTATTAGTTATCGATCAGCAGGGGAGAATTTGGCCGGAAATGTTTCGGTTCAGGCTGCACACACAGCCCTTATGAACAGCCCCGGTCACAAAGCAAATATTCTCAGCTCGTCTTACAATCGTATCGGAATTGGTATCACTACTGGTCCTCATGGTCTCATTATTTCACAAGAATTTACTAATTGATCACCTGTGATCGGCAGTTTTATTCAACCTTTTGATTTGTAGATACGTGTCAATTTATTTTTTTTAATCGGCACCAGTTTATCTTGGTCCAGCACCTTAGTAAAGAAAGCCAAAGCTAAACCGAATATTATATGTGCAATGAGTGTAACAACCACGCTCGTTGGGTTATGAGGTAATTTATCCTCCAATGTTTGTCCCATCACGATACCAAAAATACTCACCCAAACCACTAAACCAAATCCCACACCTTTTATCCATAAATTCTTAGAACCAACAAGACAAACGAAATACACAAATACTATTCCCAATACGGAGGTAACTGTGATGTCTGCAGCGGCACCTATTAGATAAGTTAATTTATGATTAAGGTATTCCTTTTCGATAAAGCGGGATGCTACAATTTGCCAAAATACAACCTTTGTAAACCCAAAGCTATACAGAGTATAATTAGTTATTAACTTTAATACATCGGCAAGTATACCAATAATTGCTCCTATCAGGATTTTATCCTTAAACAAATAATCTCCTCCGTATCATTAGTTCGTTCGAGTTAACTATGAAAAAGTTCGTTTATGTATTAGACTGGTTTGTTCTTATGTATTTTGTGCAGAGTTGGATGTATTTATGTTTATATTTACTGGCAGGGCACTATTTAGCGGTGCTTTGTTTCTGACCAAAAATATCGTTGAAATTGAGGGGAGATAAAATGAGCATATATATCGCCTATTTAGTCGTGTTTCTATTAGCCGCGACGCCCTTTTTTGAAGTAGTTGGAGTTATTCCTGTCGGAGTAGCTGCAGGGCTTTCCGCTCCTCTAGTTACACTAATTGCATTTTCGGGAAACATCCTTACCATTTGGTTAGTCATATTGATGATGGAGCGTGTAAAGGCTTGGTTACAAAAACGCAGCGAGAAAAAAGGAATCGATGCTTCGGAAAAAAGGGGAAAACGGGCCTCAAATATTTGGAGGAAGTATGGTCTCCCTGGTTTGGCCATTGTCTCACCAATCTTAATCGGAAGTCACCTTGGTGTAATCTTGGCCATGGGCTTTGGAGCAAATCGGAAGCAGATTACCTTATGGATGACCTTTAGTATTCTTGCATGGGCAGTTATCGTGGGGATCGCTTCACATTATGGAATTGACTTTTTATTTAGTCAGACAGGCAGTGAAGGCTTTTTAACTGACTTACTTTCAACAAAGTAAGCAGAGTGTTTGCCATCTAAGTAAAGGAGGTAGAGCATGAAGTTCTTGCATGTAGCGGATTTACATATTGGAAAACGAGTCAACGAATTCAGTATGTTAGAGGACCAGAAATATATATTAAAAGAGATTTTGCGAATAATCGATGAGATCAAACCCATGGGCATTCTCGTGGCAGGAGATATTTATGATAAAAGTGTTCCTGCGGGGGAAGCAGTAGAAGTTCTCGACGAGTTTTTGACCGAACTTGTTTCTCGGAAGGTGCAAATGTTCATCGTTAGTGGCAACCATGATTCACCTGAGCGCTTAAATTTCGGCAGTCGAATTCTGCAGAAGAATGGGGTACATATTGCGGGAACTTTCGAAGGTCAGCTAAAGCATATTGTCATGGAGGATGAGTTTGGTCCAGTCAATATTTATCTGCTGCCCTTTATTAAGCCGGCAATGGTAGACCAATATTATACGGACCAGGATATCCAATCCTATGAAAATGCAGTTAGCGTAGTCATTGAGGCTTCCCAGATTAATGAGAAAGAACGAAATATCCTGATTGCGCATCAGTTTATCACGAGTGGAAACCAGCAGCCCGAACGTTCAGATTCCGAGACCATTGCGATTGGAGGTTTGGACAACGTTGATGCTTCTGTGTTCAAAAGCTTTGATTATGTAGCACTTGGGCATTTGCATGGTCCTCAGTCAATGGGAAGGGATATGATTCGCTATGCCGGCTCACCTCTCAAATATTCATTTTCAGAGGCACGTCAACATAAATCGGTTACAATTCTCGAATTAGTGCAAAAAGGCACACTGGATATTCAAACGGTTTCCCTAACAGCCTTGCGCGATATGCGTGAGATTAAGGGACCGCTGAAAGATTTAATACAAGTGGGGGCTTCCTTGCCTATAGTTTCACAGGATTATATTCGGGCGATCTTAACCGATGAGGATGAAGTTTATGATGCTATCGGGCAACTGCGTCAGGTATATCCCAACATGATGCGCATTGACTTTGATAAGGGTCGTAGTAGGCAAGATATAGACTCTAAATCCGCAGCATCTGGAGATGTTGCTCGTAAAAGTCCACTAGAATTATTTGAAGAATTTTATTTTAAACAAAATATGCTAGAAATATCTGAAGATCAGCGCCAAATTATTCAGGAAGTCTTAGAGCAAATGGGAGGGGGTGCGAAATGAAACCTCTAAATGTAGTGATGTGCGCCTTTGGTCCCTATGCCGGAAAGGTTGAACTTCCTCTTCATCAACTGGGTAACGAAGGTCTGTTCTTAATTACAGGAGATACTGGAGCAGGTAAGACTACAATATTTGATGCCATTGCTTTTGCGCTTTTTGATGGTGCAAGCGGTTCAGTCCGCACAGTAGATACACTCAGAAGCGACTTTGCAAGCCCCCATACCAAAACCTATGTTGTATTGGAATTCTTACATAAGGGAAGAGAGTACAAATTGACCCGGAATCCCAAATACGAGCGCCCTAAAAAAAGCGGAATAGGCTTCACCAATGAAAATGCAGATGCAACGCTTATTCTACCCACAGGTGAAGTTGTTGTAGGAAATTCTAGGGTGACAGATAAAATAGTAGAGTTACTAGGGATTGACTTTAAGCAATTCAAGCAAATTGCAATGATTGCCCAAGGGGAGTTTTTAAAGTTGTTGCTCGCGGAAAGTAATGAACGAGCTGGGATTTTTCGCAAAGTCTTTAATACTGATATTTACAAGACCATTCAGGATGCTTTAAAAAGAAGAGAGCGAGATTTGAGTGCCCTTTGTGAAGAAAGCAAACGCAGCATTTTACAATACAGAGATGGTATTTTATATGATGAGGATCATGGAGACTATTTACAACTATCCGTCTTGATGTCTAACCGTAGTATTCACGGAACGGAACAAATTATTGGCCTATTGAAAGCGTTGATTGTGGAGGATAAACTGACTTGCGATCAGGAAAAGCAACACTCCGAGAAATTAGCGAATTCTATCTTGGCTAAAGCTTCTGAATTGAAAGAAGCTGAGTATGTAAACAAATCCTTTGCGGGGCTGGAGACAGCCCGAAAATTGCAGGAAGAACTGCTGCAAAAAGCGGATGAAATGGTGCAATATGAAGCGAAAGCCTTAGCTGCTGAAAAAGCATTGCATGGGGTGAAGCCCCTGGAAGATAATTACCTACGCGAAAAAATAGGGTATGACAAACTTACTAGCAGTATGCATACTCTTAGAGAGACTCTTGCGCTACAAGCTCCTCGGGTTGAAGAACTTCAAGCTGCGTTGATTATTGAACAGCAAAAAGAGCCAATCCGCGAGAAGTTGGCAAGTGATATTCTAAGGCTGACAGATGCCCTACCACAATATGACAAAGTAGAGAAGCTAAAGCAGGAAAAAGACAAGCAACTGAAGGTTCTACAAACCCTTGACAAATCACTGACTTCTCTGAAACTTCAAAAGGAAACCTTCGTAGATCGCAAGGAGAAGCTTAGCCAGGAACGCGATGGGCTGATTGACGTGGAAACCCGCCTCGTAGAATGTAACAACACACTAGCAAATTTAGGTGCCCTTGAAACCCAGTTAAACACCATCGCCACGGGCATTGCAGCGGTACAAACGCTGCAATCGGAGTATGCCGTGCTCCAACGTGCTTACCTTACAGAGGAGAAACTCTATAACGCAGCCAATGAGGACTATCTCAACAGAGAAAATGCGTTCTTTCGCGAGCAGGCAGGTATTTTGGCTGAAAACCTAGAGGAAGGATTTCCTTGCCCTGTTTGCGGTGCCACCGAGCACCCTCTGAAGGCTAAATCTTCAGCTGGTGCACCAAGTGAGGCAGACATTCAAAGGTTAAAAACACAAAGAGACCGCAAACAGCAGATAATGAACGAGGCCAGCAAGGCTGCCAACAGTAAAAAAATCCAGATAGAAACTTCCGAAGTACATTTATTTCAGGCCGCAAGCAATGTATTCGAGCATGAAAACACGGATACTTTGTTAAAGCTGAAGTTACTTGTTCAAGGTAAGCGTGAGAAAACCACCGTCAATAAGAAGGAACAAACGGCAGCAAGGCTGAT